>WNFN01054379.1_pt1 | contig 28479 bp, 24 predicted proteins | sample 5400161 | NCBI WGS metagenome assembly WNFN01 (sample SAMN13153353, study PRJNA577476) | soil metagenome | isolation source: 80 cm saprolite on Douglas fir-dominated hillslope | place: USA:California | collected 2013-09-17 | reverse complement strand
AAACGCTCCAATAATCGAGCGTTACAAGGCTGCTGCGTGCATTCCGTTCGCGGCGAATCCGAAATGAGCCCACATACTCGTGAGTGGGACACGCCACTGACGCTAAGTGATGGATCAAAAGTGATAGTCGGTGGGACTAAGAGTCCGGGCGGCAGAATCAACGTACGCTATCTGACTCCCGCCCGAGTATCAGTGGCCGCGGATCCCGGTGACTATGTCTACCCCAGCGATGTTCGCGTAAACGCTCAAGAGGATATTCTATTCGTCAAGGCGTCAGGCCTCGCAGGTGGTATCAGCCAGGAAACATGGCTATTCGAATATGACCTCCGTGCCCAACGACTTGTGGTACGCCAACGAGTTGTGAATGATGCTCTGCCCGCAGAATGCCTGGAGCATTCGCAAACAAAGTAGTGTCAATTCGGGATCCCCAAGAAAATTAACGTCCAACCTTGATTGTTGAAACGTCGTCATTTCAACAGCAACCGGCGAACAGCGCATTTATCGCTGCGTGAGTCTTTTATCGCCGCAGCTTGTTCGCGGCGTTGAGCTTGAATCTCAATGTAAACGTTCACTAGCGACACTGCCGCCGGGGTCACGCCTGGAATGCGCGTGGCGTGGCCCAGAGTCCGCGGCTGGATCTTCGTCAACGTTTCCTGCATCTCGCGCGAGAGGCCGCTCACCGAGCGGTAGTCGAACCAATCGGGGATGGAGCGTTGCTCGGCTTTCTTCAGGCGGTCGATGGCACGCTCCTGTTGGCGGAGATAGCCTTCGTACTTGATTTCGGTTTCTACTGACTTGAGTTCGTTGCGTACTGCGGAGGAAAGCGTCGCCACGGATTCGCACGGATTCGCACGGATTTCTTGTCCTTCAAAGAAAACCGGATACAACTTACGGAGAACAGGAGCGAGCTGCTCGATGGTGATCTCGGGCCGCTTCAGCAGTTGCGCGCAAGTTTGGCCGACGGCCACGGACAGATCAATGGCAGCGATTCTTACGCCATCGTTGATTTTGGCTTCAGCATCCGCCGAGCTTTGCTCGAACGGACAGCCGGGAGCCTGCCCTGAGCCTGTCGAAGGGGCGGCTGTCCCCACATGAGCATTTGCAAGTGTATCTATCATCTCACTCGTCAGCCTCGTTTTTTCCAGGAGCTGTCGCATGTTCTGCAGCCGCTCCTGCTTGGCTTGAAATTCTTTCCAAGCCTCATCGCTGATGAGTCCGATGCGGCGGCCATGCGGCGTTAGCCTCCGGTCGGCATTATCAATGCGCAAGTGCAGGCGAAATTCCGCCCGTGACGTGAACATGCGGTAAGGCTCGTTCGTCCCCTTCGAAATAAGATCGTCGATCAGGATGGCCGTGTAGGCTTCGGTGCGGTCCAGGATCAGCGGCGGTTGTTTCTTCACCTTCAACGCCGCGTTGATGCCGGCCATCAGGCCCTGGCACGCCGCCTCCTCGTAGCCCGACGTGCCGTTGATCTGGCCGGCTAGAAACAGATCGGCGATCTTCTTGGTCTCGAGCGTGCGCTCGAGTTCGGTGGGATCGATCGAATCGTATTCGATGGCGTAGCCGGGGCGCAGCATTTCCGCGTTCTCGAGACCCGGGATCGACTTCAGAATCGCCAGCTGCACTTCTACCGGCAGCGACGTGCTCAGGCCATTGACATAGATTTCGTGTGTGTTCAGTCCCTCGGGTTCGAGGAAGAGCTGGTGCATCTCTTTGTCAGGAAACTTTACGATCTTGTCTTCGATCGAGGGACAATAGCGCGGCCCGATGGAATGAATTTGTCCGCTGTACATGGGCGAGCGGTGCACGTTTTCGCGGATGATGCGATGCGTCTCTGCGGTAGTCCACGCGATGTAGCAGGGCACCTGCGAGTCGTGATGCGCGACGCGCTTGGTGCGGAAGCTGAACGGAGTCGGATCAGCATCGCCCGGCTGCTCCGCAAAACGCGACCAATCGATGGTGCGCCCGTCCAGACGCGGCGGTGTGCCGGTCTTCAGACGGCAGCCGCGCAATCCCAACTGTTTCAGCGATTCTCCGAGCAAGACTGCAGCGGGCTCGCCCGAACGCCCTGCGGGATACTGCTGTTCGCCGCAGTGAATCAGTCCGTTGAGGAAGGTCCCGGTCGTGATGATGACGGCCTGCGCACCAATGCTGCGGCCGTCGCGAAGGCGGATGCCGAGAACCCGGCGGCGGGCTTCCGGCGGCCGGCTTCCGGTCTCTTCTGGCTGAATGCTGAGTGCTGAATGCTGAGTGCTCTGCTCTCCGGAAGCTGAAAGCCGGGAGCCGGTAGTCGTCTCCACAATCAGATCCGCCACCTCCGCCTGCTTGATCTTCAGATTGGCCTGGGACTCCAGCACCTCGCGCATCTTGAGCCGGTACGCCTGCTTATCGCATTGCGCCCGCGGAGACCACACTGCCGGACCGCGCGAAGTATTCAGCAGCCGAAACTGGATTCCAACGGCGTCGGTGATCTCGCCCATGATGCCGCCGAGCGCATCGACTTCACGAACCAGGTGGCCCTTCGCGATGCCTCCCACCGCCGGGTTGCACGACATCTGCGCGATCAAGTCAACGTTGAGTGTAAACAGCGCTGTCCGCAGGCCCATGCGCGCAGCGGCCATCGCGGCCTCGCATCCGGCATGGCCGGCGCCGACCACGACCACATCGAATTGTTCGGTGAAGTGATCCATGAAATTAAGTGAGAGCGCGAATGCTCAGACCCACCGCGGCTACTCTTTACATTCTAACAATTCGGCAACATCCGTGATTCCTCCACACTTGCTGACCTCCGGGTCGGCCCGTATAGTAATGGGTCATACTGAATCCATTGGGGGCATTATGAATACGAGCGAATTCTTCGAGCAACTGGATGCGCGGGTCGCAAAGTACGACCTGCTCTGCCATCCGTTCTACAAGGCTTGGGCAGCAGGCGAGCTAACCCGAGACGACCTGCGCGCGTATGCTCAGGACTACTACCATCATGTGGAAGCCTTCCCGTCGTACCTTGCGGCGTTTGCGCTTCGCTTGGACGAAGGCGAACTGCGGAGCGCGGTGCTCGCCAACATGTGTGACGAGAAGGGCGTGGAAGGAGCATCGGCCAGCGATTCCGTAGCGCACTCCGATCTCTGGCTCGACTTTGCCGAGGGCATGGGGTCGACTCGAAAGCTGAGCGGTCATGCTCCGGTGCCCGAAATTCGCCAGTTGGCCGGGCACTTCCAGCGCGCGGCCAGCGAGGCGTCACCGGAAGAGGCGTTGGCTGCTTTCTATGCGTATGAATCGCAGGTACCGCGTGTGGCCCAGGAAAAAGAGCGCGGGTTGCGCGAGATGTATGGCGCCAACGACAAGACCTGCAGCTACTTTACCCTGCACGCCACCGCCGATATCTATCACTCGCGCGTCTGGCGCAACCAGTTGGAGAAATGTGTGACCGCGAATCCCGAGACTACCGAAGCGGCTCTGGATGCCGCCGAGAACGCCGCAAAAATGTTGTGGCGGGCGCTGGACGGGATTGAAGCGCGGCGGACTGCGCGAGCGGCGTAGAGGAACGTGTGGCGCGGACACTCCCTTCGACAAGCTCAGGGCAGGCTCTGTCCGCGTTGAGCCAGTGACTTGCGAGAGTCATTTGCTCATTTCTTTTTGGAACATTGGAAACCAAACCGCAGAGGGACAATTTGGACCAGCAAACGAAAAAGGCATCGGCGTTTCGTGCCATGCATTCCGGGAAGGAGATCCTGCTGCTTCCCAATGTCTGGGACGTTGCCAGCGCGCGCATCGTCGAAGAGGTAGGCTTCGGCGCCATCGCCACCACCAGTGCCGGTATCGCGTTTTCGCTGGGCTACCCCGACGGGCAGAAGATTTCACGCGAGGAGATGATGGCCGCGGTCGCCCGCATCGCGCGATCGGTGAGAGTTCCTGTGACCGCAGACGTTGAGGCCGGGTACGGCAACACGCCCGAAGACGCGGCTCGCACCGCCCAGGGGGTGATCGAGGCCGGAGCCGTGGGCCTGAACCTGGAGGACGCCGCAAGCGATCCTGGGACACCGCTGATCGAGTTGCCATTGCAACTCGAAAAGATCCGTGCCGTCCGAGAAGCGGCGGCCAGCTTGAAAGTTCCATTAGTTCTGAACGCGCGCACCGATGTTTATCTGCTGCAGGTGGGCGATCCGGCAAAACGCTACGACGAAGCGGTTCGCCGATTGCGCGCCTTCCGCGATGCCGGCGCTGACTGTGTGTTTCTTCCGGGCGTGCGGGATGCAGCCACAATTGGGCGGCTAGTTTCGGATCTGCAGTGCCCGGTCAATATTCTGGCAGGCCCCGGGTCTCCTTCGGTGCCTGAGCTGCAGAAATTAGGGGTTGCCCGCGTCAGCCTGGGTTCTGGGCCGATGCGAGCGACGCTGGGCCTTCTGCGGCGCCTTGCGGAAGAACTACGGAAAGCGGGCACCTACTCGGCCATGGATGGCGCTCCACCTCACGACGAAATCAATCGGGTACTGGAGGAAGGTCGGAAGTGATTGAAGACAGATCTGAGAACTGAGAACCCAATCATAATCGGTGTCATCTCCGACACTCACGGCCTGCTGCGGCCCGAAGCGCTGAAAGCGTTGCGCGGATCACGACACATCATTCACGCCGGGGATGTGGGCGCACCAGAGATTCTTGAGGAGCTGTCCACGATCGCGCCGCTGACCGCTGCGCGGGGCAATGTCGACAAGGGACCTTGGGCTCTCAAGCTTGGAGAGACGGAAGTTCTCGAAGTTGGCGGAGTATCCATCTATGTGCTGCACGATCTGGCGCAATTGGACCTTAAACCAAAGGCTGCTGGATTCGCCGTCGTAGTCAGCGGCCATAGCCACGTTCCGAAGCAAGAGACGCGCGACGGAGTTCTCTACTTCAATCCCGGAAGCGCGGGGCCGCGACGGTTCAAACTACCGGTGAGCGTCGGAAGGCTGATCGTTGAGGATGGAGAGGTTCGGGGCGAACTCGTGAACCTACACCCTTAAAGGCTGCGGAAAAACACAGTTTGAGTACCTCAGGGGCTGAAGCCCTCATCGAAAGCAGGGCCTTATCGCAGCGCTGAAAGCGCTGCGCCACCCAAAATCGGAGTTTTTCCGCAGCCTCTTTAGTCGTTCCAAGCGAAGCGAGGAATCTCGGTTTGCTGAAAGCTGAAAGCTGACGGCTGCTCTCTCTTCCATTGCTACAATCCCAAAGAATGTCGTTCGAGTTTCAGATTGAGTCGACCAGCAACCGGGCCCGCGCCGGACGCCTGATCACGCCACACGGTGAAATCGAAACACCGGTCTTTATGCCGGTGGGGACGCTGGCTTCGGTCAAGGGAGTGCAGCAGGACACTCTCGAAGAACTCGGCGTTCAGATTCTTCTCGGCAATACCTATCACCTGTATTTGCGTCCCGGAGTCGAAACCGTCCGCAAGCTGGGCGGGCTGCATGGCTTCATGTCATGGCCGCGGGCGATTCTGACGGATTCCGGTGGCTTCCAGGTTTTTAGTCTGAACGAACTTCGGAAAGTCACCGAGGAGGGTGTCACTTTTCGCTCGCATCTGGATGGCCGAGCGCATTTCTTCAGCCCCGAGAGCGCGATGGCGGCTCAGATCGGGTTGGGGGCCGACATCATTATGGCCTTCGATGAGTGCACGGAATATCCCGCCGACCGGGCGCGGGCTCAGGCCTCGATGGAATTGACGCTGCGCTGGGCTGAGCGGAGCAAGAAGTATTTTGAGGAGCATAAGTATGAGGTGCCGTGGAAGGGCAGTGACTGTGTGGGGACAGCCGCCCCCGGCTGTCCGGGCGAGCGCAAGCTCGCTGGTGGTGCCACGGAGCTTCGCTCCGCTGGACAGCCGGGGGCGGCTGTCCCCACATCTTCAGAGAATACTCAATCACTCTTCGGCATCGTCCAGGGGGGGATGGATTTGGAGCTGAGAAAAGAATCGGTGCTGCGCACCCTCGACATCGGGTTCCCCGGCTATGCTATCGGAGGGCTTAGTGTGGGCGAGCCGCGAGAGCTGACCCGCGAGGTCGTCGAGGCGACGCTGGAGCATCTTCCGGCCGACAAGCCGCGTTACTTGATGGGAGTGGGGACGCCCGAAGAGATAGTTGAATACGCGCGCCTCGGCATTGACATGATGGACTGCGTCCTGCCGACGCGGGCGGCGCGCCACGGCCTATTGTTTACTTCTCAAGGGAGAGTCTCAATCAAGCAGGCGCGCTACGCCCAGGATCAGGGCCCGCTCGATCCCAACTGCGGCTGCCGGGTGTGTCAACGCTATTCGCGAGCCTACTTGAGACATCTTTACGCCTCGAATGAGGTGCTGGCGCAAGTCCTTAACACCATTCACAACCTGAGTTTCTACCTTGACACTATGCGCAGGGTACGGCATTCTATTCGACTTGGGGAAGAGTCCCGTTTTTTCTAGTGTCTGGTCTCGACCGGAATCGTAGACCTTCCCGGATTCAAGCCTGAAAGCTGAAGGAACCCGGCCGAAACGATCAAACCCCGTGGTGAGATAACAGCTTCCGCGACCTTAGCCGGCGCGGGCGGTTTTTCGCGGATTCATCGGCCCAAACTTCATAATGAGCATAGAACCTTTGTTGGCGGTGCAGGCTGGCGGTGGTATGGGATGGCTCGGTATTGCCCCCCTGATTTTCATTTTCGCCATTTTTTATTTCCTTTTGATTCTTCCCCAGCAGCGCCGCCAGAAAAAGTGGCAAGGCATGCTGGACGCACTCAAAACCGGTGACAGGGTAGTTACCAGTGGCGGCTTGCGGGGCACCATCGTTGCCATGAAAGATGATGCGGTTCACCTCCGCGTTCCCCCGGACAATTTGCGCGTGGAAGTCACCAAGGCTTCGGTAGTCCAGGTGACCACGGCGGAGGATGAAGTTAAGACCAAGTAGCTCAACAACACATCGGACCCGAGTTCTTGCGTGAACAAGTTTTCGTATGAATAAGAATCTTCTCTGGAAATCACTGCTGATCGTCGGAATACTGCTCGTATTCCTGTTTGGAATCTTCGGGATTCCGAAGAGCCTCAGCGGGCAAGGATTGCTTACCGCCGTCACCGACCGCATTCATCTTGGGCTGGATTTGCGCGGCGGGACGCACCTGATCCTGCAGGTACAGGTCAATGACGCGGTAAAAGTCGACGCTGACAATGCGGTCGAAGTGCTCAAGGAGCAACTCAACAAGCGCAAGATCGCCTTCTCAGAGATCACCCAGCCCGATCCACAGAACAATCCCGACCGAATCGTGATCAAGGGCGTCCCCCCTGCCTCGCGGACAGATTTGCTGAGCATCGTGCAGGAGCGTCTGCCCGAGTACAACGTTACCTCGGGTGCCGACAATTCTTTCCAGGTGGCGATGAAGCCGCAAATGCTCGCGGACCTGAAGAACAAGGCGGTGGCGCAAGCCATTGAGACCATACGCAACCGCATTGACCAGCTCGGCGTGAGTGAGCCGGTGATTCAGGAGCATGGCCTCGGCCAGTACCAGATTCTGGTGCAGTTGCCTGGGGTCGATGATCCGGCACGGGTTAAGGACATCATGCAGTCCACCGCCATGCTGGAAATCAAGCAGGTGACGGGCGGACCGTTTCCCAGCGAGCAGGCGGCGTTGCAGGACAAAGGCGGAGTCCTGCCCGCAGACTCCATCCTGATGCAGGGCCACGCTGTTCCGGGTTCCGCTGAAGGGCAGGAGTGGTATCTGGTTTCACGGGTCTCCGCCGTCAGCGGCAAAGATCTGCGCGACGCTCAACCCAACCGCGACCAGAATGGTCAGCCCAGCGTAAGCTTCACCCTTACCGGAGAAGGTGGACAACGTTTTTACAACTTCACCTCTTCCCACGTGAACGACAAGCTGGGAGTAGTGCTCGACAACAAAGTGCAGGAGGTTGCCAACATCAAGGAGGCAATCCGCGACCGCGGCGAAATCAGCGGGGGCAACATGACCGAACAGCAGACCAAGGACCTGTCCATGATCCTGCGTTCGGGCGCGCTGCCGGCGGGAGTGAAGTATCTGGAAGAGCGCACGGTCGGACCGTCGCTCGGGGCGGATTCGATACGCGCGGGCGTCCGTGCTGCCATCATCGGCATGATGGCCGTGCTGGTCTTCATGCTGGTCTACTACCGCGGAGCCGGCATTAATGCTGATGTGGCGCTGATTCTGAACCTGATCATTCTATTGGGATTCATGGGCTACTTCGAAGCTGTTTTGACTTTGCCCGGGATCGCCGGAGTGATTCTGACCGTCGGCATGGGCGTGGATTCCAATGTGCTTATCTTCGAGCGTATTCGCGAAGAGTTGCGCAACGGCAAGACGCCGCCTTCGGCTGTGGATCAAGGCTTCAGCCATGCCTGGATCACCATTGTGGACACGCACGTCACCACCATCGTTTCCGCGGCCATCCTTTTTCTCTTTGGCAGCGGGCCAGTGAAGGGCTTCGCCGTCACGCTGACTTTCGGTTTGCTGGCCAATCTCTTCACGGCCGTGTTCGTCTCGCGCGTGATCTTCGACTTCGTGCTCAGCCGCAAGCAGCGCGGAGAAGCTTTGAGCATTTGAAGGACTGAGTAATTGGGGAATCTGGTAATTGGGAAATTGAAGACCGTGCTAGAGATCGGGGTTCGAAGGGATTTCAATTACTCATTTACCAAACTTCCCAATTACTAAATTATTTGCTAAGTCATAGATAGACAAGGGGCTAGACAACAGGTGGAGTTCTTTCGCAATCCCAATATAGATTTTCTCGGGAAAAAGTGGTATTTTCTCGCCTTTTCCCTGGTGTTTAGCGTGGCGGGTGTGCTTTCGATGCTGTTTTGGCATCACATCCCGCTCGGCGTGGATTTTCGAGGCGGGACGCTGGTGTACGTGAAGTTCTCACACCCGCCCGACGACAACGGCATCCGCGCGGCCATGGACCGCACCGGCCTGCATAACGCCCGCATTCAGCGTTTTGGACCGCCGGCCGACAACGAAGTGCTGATCGACCTCGATGCCAGGGAGACTACGGAGCAGGCCCTCGATCAAGGCAAGGTGAAGATCATCAACGCGCTGGAGACCAAAGCTCCAGCGGGCAAGCAGGATCTGAACAACGCCAGTTCTTTGACAATCAAGAATTACCTGATGGAGAAAGATCCCCTGCACCTGGGTTCGGATGCGGACCAGAAATACACGGCGCAGGCCCAAGCAATCGTCAATTATCGCGATAAGACGCTGGGCGGCGTGCTCAGCTCCCTAGACCAGTTGAAAGCCGCTGCCGATCCCGCAGTCGTCGCCTCGTTGTCGGACGGTTTCTTTCTTTCTGACTTTGGCGTACGAAACGTCGAAATCGTAGGCCCCCAGGTGGGCGGGCAGTTGCGGCGTCAGGCGTTGCTAGCCACAGTTTACTCGCTGGTGGGAATGCTGGTTTACCTGGGATTCCGTTTCGAATGGATTTACGGCGTCGCCGCGGTGGTGACCGTACTCCACGACACGCTGATTACCGTGGGAGCGTTTTCGCTGACTAACACAGACATTTCGCTTACGGTGATTGCCGCCATCCTGACGCTGATTGGTTACTCCAATAACGACACTATCGTGGTATTTGACCGCATCCGGGAAAACATTAAACTCATGCGGCGAGAGAAACTCGCAGACATCGTCAACCGAAGTATTAATCAAACTCTGAGTCGAACCATCTTGACAGCGGGCCTTACCTTCCTTACCGTACTCGCTCTGTATTTATTTGGTGGCGAGGTGCTTCGTGGATTCAGCCTAGCGCTGGTGATTGGTATCTTAATCGGGACGTATTCGTCGATCGCGATCGCAGCTCCGATCCTGGTGGCCTATCAGGATTGGCGGATTGAGAAAGGCCGACGTCCAGTGGCCATGCCGGGTAAGGCCAAGTAAATACCTGATGGCATGCTGTCCGTGGTTGTGTTAGGCCATAGGTATACTGGGCCTTTAATTTGTAGCAGTTCCAAGGGTTTCGCTCGAACGCTGCGTGGGCGTGGGTGGCTCTTGTAGCGGGTTTTAGATCTTGGGAGCAAAAGGGAAGCAGTCGGTGTCTAAGTTTCCGTAGGGTCTGAAGTAGGGGAGAAACCTATATGTTTGAAGACAGCCTTATCGAGTCCGGCGGCAGGCTGAAAACCAGGCGGGGCCTGACGACCACGATCTCGGTTATTTTCCAGATCGGGCTTTTGCTGGTGATGATCCTGATCCCGCTGATTTTCACTGAAGCCTTGCCCAAGCAGCAACTGATGACTTTCCTGGTGGCGCCGCCACCGCCTCCACCGCCGCCCCCACCCGCGGCAGCGCCGGTGAAGATAGTGAAACAGATTCAGACCGATATCGTGAACGGTCAACTCCGAACCCCCACCAAGATTCCAGAGAAAGTACAGATGATCAAGGAAGAGGAAGCTCCTCCGCCGGCGATGGCATCGACCGGTGTGGTGGGCGGAGTTCCCGGAGGTGTGCCGGGCGGGTCGATGGGTGGCGTGATGGGCAGTATTTTAAGTTCCACGCCGGTCGCAGTGCCCAAAGTTGCGACTCCGCAGCGTGTACGCGTTTCTCAGGGCGTTTCGGCCGGTCTTCTGGTTCGCAAGGTGAACCCGAACTATCCGCCGTTGGCGCGGCAGGCACGCATCCAGGGGCAGGTTTTGCTGCAGGCGGAAATCAGCAAAGACGGTTCGATCCAAAACTTGCGTCTGATCAGCGGACACCCTATGTTGGCGCCCGCTGCGATTGAAGCTGTGAAGCAGTGGAAGTACAAGCCGTATTTGCTGAACGGCGAGCCGGTCGAGGTGGAGACGCAAGTCCAGGTCAACTTCACTCTCTCCGGCGGCTAGACCTGCGCGGAGCGTGGCAGGAGTCCGAAGCTGCAGAGTAGTGTGTGTTCCGGCCCTCCCCTTCCCACCAAAAAACGGTGGCCGGGAGCGGTTTTCCAAAACGCTCGGTAAAGGCCGCCGTAACTTAACGATCTAAGATGAGGCGGAAGCCGGGCGAGGCGGTGAAAGCTGTCCGGCGTTGAACCGCAAACTTTCATCCAGCGAATTGCATCGCAGAACGCATCAAAGTCAAAGTCAAAGTTTAACGAGTTCCGAGGAGGGAAAAGCAACTCATGGTCGCAACTCATGAAGCAGGAGTACTTCTCAGTCACGTCCCCGCTGCAATCACCTGGGTTATCCAGGAAGGTGGCGGCATGCCTACGGACCCACTTGGCCTATGGAAACAGATGGGCTGGGTCGCCAGGACCGTAGTCGTGATTTTGTTCATCATGTCGGGCTGGTCTATCGGCGTGATGATCGATCGCTGGATGGCCTACAACGCCGCCCGCAAACAATCACGCGCATTCGCCCCTGCAGTAGCCGGCGCTCTTCGGGACGGTCGCATTGACGAAGCCATCAAAGTAGCCGAGCGGAACAAAAAGAGCCATCTGGCTAAGGTCGTTACGGCCGGCCTCATGGAATTCAAAGCCCACCAGGACAGCCCCGGCGCCATCCCTGGCGACACCATTGAAGCCTCCAAGCGCGCTTTGGAACGCACCGAAGCCATCGTCCATGCCGAACTGAAGCGCGGACTTGGCGGCCTGGCCACCATCGGCTCGACGGCCCCCTTCGTGGGACTGTTCGGTACGGTGATGGGCATTTTGAATGCGTTCACGGGCATTGCAAACACCAAGGCTACCGGTCTAGCGGCAGTCGCCGGCGGTATCGCGGAAGCGCTGGTCACGACAGCCATCGGGCTGCTCGTCGCCATCCCGGCCGTGATGATGTTCAACTACCTGACTGGCCGCGTGGAAGCGTTCGACGTGGAGATGGATAACTCGTCGAGCGAACTGATCGACTATTTCCTGAAGCGGCGCGAAGTTCGCCGGTAAAACGGCGGAGTGTTTCCACATGAGTTGCGGTCCGGCGCCGGGTTTGTCCCGGTGCCGGACTTTCCCGACCCGATGTGGCGCGTGGATGGTAGATCGTAGCGGCAGTATGGGAGATACCAAGCTATGGCACTAGCACTGCGAAACGAAGGAGCAAAGATCAGCTCCGACATCAACGTCACGCCCATGGTGGACGTGATGCTGGCTCTGCTGATTATCTTCATGGTGGTCACGCCCATGTTGCAAAAGGGCGTCAGCGTGGACATGGCCAAGGTGAACAATCCGGAGCAAATGCCCGACGCGGATAAGGAAGACGCGCTGCTGGTCTCGGTGACACGTGACGGCCAGGTATATTTCGGCACGGACCAGATTTCAGTCGACAATTTGACCAGCAAGGTGAAAGATCGACTCGCCAATCGCGCCGACAAACGTGTCTATGTGAAGGCGGACATGCGGGCTCGTTTCGGCAATGTCGTGCAAGTCGTGGATGGCGTCCGCGCAGCTGGCGTGGATGACCTGGGCTTGCTCACCGATCAGAGGAAAACAACTCCAAACGCCCCGCCCACGCCGCCGGCGAGCGGGCAATAAAGGAGATCGACCATGGGAATGGCAGTTGGCCCGAGCGGAGGCCAAAACGCAAACATTAACGTCACGCCGCTCATTGACGTTCTGCTGGTTTTGCTGATCATCTTCATGGTGATCTCACCGGTGACGCCGAAAGGACTGGATGCGCTGGTTCCACAGCCGCCTCCGCCCAACGCGCCCAAGAACAACACGCCGGACCGCACCATCGTGGTTCAGTTGGTGGATCGTGGCGCAGGTCAGGACCCGGGCGTCAAGATCAACAACGAAGACGCAACCTGGGATAACCTGCAAGGGCGTCTCACCGATATTTATAAAGCTCGCGCTGAAAAGGTCATGTTTGTGAAAGGCGATGACGCGATTCCCTTCGCCAACGTGGCCAACGTGATTGACATTGCCCACGCCGCCGGTGTGGACAAGGTCGGTCTCATCACCGCAAAGATCGAAGCTGGTGGCTAGACCGGTTTGGACAGGGTAACTTCGCGGATTTAAATCACATCTGTCCCGCACGGGAGCCTTCCGCTCCCGTGCCCCTTCGGCCCGCGCTTGTCAATCCGCTGTCTCCGGGCCTAGGATGCTGTGGCAAGGGAGACTTATACCGCAATGAATAAGAACCTACGACTGCTCACGCTGGCGGTGGTTGCGCTGGCGCTCTCCTCCTCTGTGGGCTGTAGCAAGCTGCGTGCCCGCGACCAGCTCAACAAGGGCGTGTCGGCCTACAAGAACGCCCATTACGAAGAGGCCATCAACCATTTTCAGCAGGCCGTTGAATTGGATCCCAGCCTGCTCAACGCCCGGATGTATCTGGCGACGGCCTACGCCCAGCAGTACATTCCGGCGGTCGATAGTCCGGATAACGTCCGCATGGCTCAGCAAGCCATCGAGCAGTACCAGAAGGTGCTCGACTCCACCCCGGCGCGTGAGCAGAAGGTGAACAGCGCGAAGGGCATCGCGTACCTGTATCTGAATATGAAGAAATTTGACGAGGCCAAGAAATATTACCGCATGGCATCGGACGTAGACCCGAATGATCCCGAGCCGTACTACTCCGTCGGGGTCATCGACTGGACCGCCTCGTACCAGCCCCGCATGGAAGAGCGCGCCAAGCTGGGTATGAAGCCGGAAGAGAATCTGAACCCCAAGAACAAGGATCAGAAGAAGATCTGCGAAGAGCTCAAGCAGAAGAATATGCCGGCGATTTCGGAAGGCATTGATAGTCTCAACAAGGCTATTCAGCTACGTCCGGATTACGACGATGCGATGGCGTATATGAACCTGATGTACCGCGAGAAAGCCGACGTCGAATGCGACGATCTCGCCGCCCGCGCGGAAGACTTGAAGACCGCCGACTCGTGGGTGGACAAGACGCTGGCTACCAAGAAGGCGAAAGCAGAAAAGCAGCCCGGCCAGGGCGGCATTGTGATGGACCAGTCTAAGTAAGACCAGTCCAAAGTTTAAGGGCAGTCCAGGTAATCGCGATTGGGCTGCCGAGATCAAGCCCCATTTCGCAGCCAATGCGGATGGGGCTTATTTATTTCTGCTGCATTCGCAGGTTCAACTCGTAGAGGGGCGCGGTGTTTGCTTGACGCCTATCTGCGATGCGAGAAAAACAATCAGAATCAGCAGTTCAGGCTCGATGGGATGGCGATAGCGCGGATGCGGAAACGTTATGTAGTAGATCGTGGGATAGGAAAGAAGCAGGAGCAAATAGAGTTCTGCTCCCGGCAATCGTTGCCGCAGGGCAATCAGCAGACCCCAGAAGGCGAGGACCGACGAAGTGAGAAATAAAAAGGTCTTCGCTTCGTACATCCCAGGATATTTTTCGTTGTGCGGCGGTCCCGCCCAATAATAGATAAAGTGAGCCAGGGTCAGATAGGCAAAGCGTCCCGGACGATCGTGAACGAACTGCAAGGTCTGCTCCAGTTTGGAGTGTACATAAGCCGGTTCTCCCAACTTCTGGTACAACCTGAACTCGTTCAGATTTTGCGAGGGATGCAGCCAGACTTGCCAGGTCCCCATCGCATTTGCGCTGTTGCCCAAGTGGAATTCCACGCCAAAATTTCCGCGGATCGGGATGAGCTTGTGAAAGACGAGATAATTGCGAGCCATCCAGGGCGAGACTGTCGCCAGGAAGAGGACGGCGCCAGCCGTGGCATTCCAAAAGAAGGGCTTTCCCCGGCGAAATTGGCGGCAGCAAATCCAGCCTCCAGCAAAAGGCAGGAAGGCCAGTTCCGCAGTATTAGTTAGCCCGGCAACTCCCCACAGCAAGCCGTACAGTGCCCACCGGCGCAGGGTGCTGGACTCCGCGAGTTGCAAGGTCATCATGAAAAGCAAGGTGAACAGAAGCGCCGAAAGAGACGTGTCCCAAATCCAGCGGATCCCCCAGTACATTGTGTAGGGAAAGAGCGTCCATACCCAGGCGGATCTCTCGGCCAGGCGCTCCCCGAATGTGTACCGGGCTATGAAATAAATAGGAAGGCAAGTGACCGCCGAAATCAAACAATTGAGCAGCAATGCCGCTACGATTGCGGCGCGGGTATAGGAACCGAAAGCGCGGAAAAAGCCGCTGAGCACGAACGGATACACCGGACCCAACCAGGCCGTTGGTCCCGTCGGGGGGCCGAAAGGGTTGCTGAAGCCCTGACCCGAGGCGAGCGACGCGGCGATGTGGGCGGACTCATCGTTGTCGAGCTTCACGCGATAGGAATGGATCAATACCATCCCCGTCACCCGCAGCAACAGGCCGAGCAAAACGATTTTGAGCAAGTGGCGACGCAACGCAGCCGAGTTCGAAGCAGTACTCATTGGGAAGAACTTTTGTGGCGCATGACTTCGTGGCGCATGAGAAGAAATCTGTGCGGACATTTTTGAGGTTGCAGTCACTTATATCGAATCATGATGCGGGCAGGCAAGTTGCGCGGACTCCGAACATCTGGTAGAACCCTCGCAACACGCACTCCGCACTCGGAAGCTCGCAGGTGCACTCCGTGGACGAAAATCCGGCTAAAAAACAACCGCGGTTCTTGAGCCCCCGGTAGAATGATTCGTTTAGCCGGTGGTGCGCTGGATTCGCTGCGAGCCCGGCGCAGCACTTCGTCTATGTTCAAAAAGATTCTCATTGCCAATCGGGGCGAGATCGCGGTGCGCGTTATCCGTGCCTGTCATGAAATGGGAATCACCGCGGTTGCTGTGTATTCCGACGTAGACCGCGCCTCACTTCACGTTCGCCAGGCTGACGAGGCCTACCCGATCGGCGCCCCGGCGGCGGCTGAATCGTATCTCAACTTCCAGAAGATTCTCGACGCAGCCAAACGATCGGGAGCGGATGCGATTCATCCCGGCTACGGTTTCCTTTCTGAAAACGCCCGGTTCGCCCAGGCCTGCGTTGATACGGGAGTGAAATTCATTGGGCCAAGTGCCGCAGCGATGGAAGCCATGGGGTCGAAGACGCGTGCCCGGCAAGCCATGGATCGCGCGGGAGTTCCGTTCGTGCCGGGTACGTCGCACGGTCTGGAATCCTTGGAGCAAGCGCAGCAAGTTGCTGCGCGCATCGGTTATCCCGTGATGCTGAAGGCGGCTGCCGGCGGCGGCGGCAAGGGCATGCGCCTGGTACACGCGCCCGATCAGCTCAAATCTTCGCTGGACGCTGCCCGTAGCGAGGCGGAGCGCTCTTTTGGCGACGGCGAGGTTTACCTCGAGAAAGCGATCATCAATCCCCGGCACATCGAGATGCAGGTGTTGGCCGATGAACACGGCAACACGGTTTACCTTGGCGAGCGCGAGTGCTCATTGCAACGGCGTCACCAGAAGGTTCTCGAGGAGGCGCCCTCACCGATCGTCGATCCCGAAATGCGGCGGAAAATGGGCGAAGTTGCGGTGCGTGTCGCTCGGGCCGCGAAGTACACCAATGCTGGAACGGTTGAGTTCCTGGTTGATCAGCAGAAGAATTTTTATTTCCTTGAAATGAATACTCGTTTGCAGGTGGAGCATCCGGTGACGGAACTCATCACTGGGCTTGATTTGGTCCATCTGCAGATTCGCATCGCAGCAGGTGAAAGGCTGCCGTTCTCTCAGGACGACGTACGGATACGCGGCCATGCCATCGAGTGCCGAATCTATGCCGAAGATCCCGACAACAATTATTTCCCCAGCCCTGGCAAAATCACGATGCTGCTGGAGCCGTCGGGTCCCGGGATCCGCTGCGACAGCGGCATGTATGAAGGCTGGAACGTGCCCATGGACTACGATCCTCTCTTGGCCAAGTTGATCGGCTACGGGACCGACCGGGAGCAGACCATCGGACGACTGACGCGTGCCCTGAGCGAATATTTTGTCGGCGGGATCAAGACCAACATCCCACTGTTCCGCCGCATCCTGCGGGATCCAGATTTTCACGCGGCGAAGCTGGACACTGGTTTCCTCGACCGCCTCCTGAGTTCGAAACGGGATCTGCGGGTTGATATGAAGAGCGATACGAAGATTGACGCGCTAGCAAATCCGCAGGCTGCACAGGTAGCAGCGATCGCGGCCGGGATGTTTGCCGCGCTTGGCCTGGCCGCTGCCGGAACAAACGAACACGACGCAGCCGATGCCAACGTACCCTCCAGCTCCATTTCGAATTGGAAGAATGCAGGCCGGGGTGAGGCCCTGCGATGAAGGGGCAGACACAAGCCGCACAGCATTGACCGACAATCCGCGGCAACAACTACCGCCTCGAATTAAATCGAGCTGACGGCGGCTGGTCCTGCCGTCTCAACGGTCGTGACGTGGAGGTCGACGCTGTGCTGGCCCGGCCGGACGTGCTTTCTCTTCGCGTCGGCAACCAGGTCTATGAAGTCAAATGCGAGCACACAGCTGGCGACTTGCAGCTATGGGTGGGCAGTGCGCGCTTTGCGGCCGAGGTTCGCGATCCTCGCTCGCTGCGCGGTCGCACCCGCACCGCGGACCATTCCGGCGCCAAGAAACTGGCTGCGTCTATGCCTGGCAAAGTTGTGCGTCTACTCGCTCACGAGGGATCAGAGGTGGAAGCCGGCGCAGGCGTCGTTGTCGTGGAGGCGATGAAGATGCAAAACGAAATCAAGTCCCCGAAAAAAGGAAAAATCCAGAAAATTCTTGTTAGCGAAGGAACAGCAGTAAATGCTGGAGACATTCTGGCAATCGTGGAATGATTTTGGAAGGGCGCGCCTGCAGAGAGCGCGGAAAGACACAGTGTGAGGTGCCTCAGAGGCTGAAGCCCTCTTTCAAAACAGGGCTCTTATCGCAACGCTGAAAGCGCTGCGCCACCCAAAACCAGCCACCTAAAATCGGAGTTTTTCCGCAACGCGTTCAAACGCTGCTGAAACGCTGCTGAAAGACTCGCAGCTCAGGAATGGCGGACTCCAGGGCAAGGAGTGCGGCCTACTTTTCCAGTCCGTTGCTGTCGAGTATTTTCTTCGCGTAGTAGTTCTCGACCTTGGCCGAATCCCGCAACACTTCGTAGTAGGCGGCCTTCAGCAACTGTTCGCGCCGGTCATGAAGTTGTGAGCGGATCGCCTGCTGCACCCTGGGGTCCGCCAATTCACGCTGTCCCGCGGGCTCTTTCGATACCAGCCTGACAATACGAAAGCCCACCAGTTGCTTGTTTGCCGGATTCAACACGGTGATGATGGAGCTGTACTGGCCCGGCTTGAGCTTGATTACCAGGTCGCGCGTTGACGGATCGGTATTGCGTAGCGACGACTCGGGAACCGTCCCCAGGTCGCCTCCGTTTCCGGAAGTCTCGGGGTCCTCGGAGTAATTCATCGCCAGCGTAGCGAAGTCGTCGCCGCTGTCCAGTCGGTTTGCGATCATCTGGATTTTTTTGCGCGCCTCGGCCTCGTTCTGCGCCTTGTTGTTCTGATTGTGTACTTGTGGGTTAGGCGTTGGGGTTACAAAGACTTGCGCGAGGTGATATTGCGGCTCAATCAGGTTGAACTCGGATTTGTGCGCGTTGTAATAGTTCGTGATGTCCTGATCGGTGACGCTGATCTTGGAAGAAACTTCCTTGTTCATCACCTTATCCACGGTGATGGACCGGCGGATGTCGCGCTTGAAGTCGGTGAGCGAGATCTTCTTGTCTTTCAGGCGCTGGTCGAACTCTTCCTGCGAAAACGGGGACTTGATCTCATTGTATTTGCGGTCGACTTCCTCATCGGTGGCGAGCAGGCCGAGTTTCTCGGCCCGGTGCATCAGGATCTCGTCGTCGATCAGCTGGTGCAGAATATTCAGGCGCAGGGTCGTAGCTTGTTCGCCGCTCGGCGGCTGCTGGGCCGAGGCAACCTGGTTTTCGTAATACTTGTCGATGTCGGAGCGAAAGATCTTCCGGCCATCCACGGTGGCCATCACATCGCCACCGACCTGCGACTTGCAGCCGATCAGAGACGACAGCACAAGAGCCACAGCCAGCGCCGCCGCAGCTTGGGCAAAGCGCGATTTTCTTCTCAAAGGAATTTATCTCCCCCTCTAACAATGGCCGGCACGCGACAACCCCACGATACACGAAGAGATGCATGGGCAGACTACGCCAACCCGCTCAACCACAGCAATCATTTGGAAACTTGTCCCGGAGCTGCTGGTGCATGGTCCGGAATGGGTTGCCCCGCGTCCCGCAAAGCGCGATCCAGTGCGGCGCGGATCTCGGCGACCGGAACTGCGCCATCAATCTTTTCGCCGTTGATGAACATGGTGGGGGTCGCCGAAACGCCGACCGCGTCCCCTTCCTTCATCGACGTCCTCACGGCGCTCTCGTCTTGAGCTTTGACGCAGGACTGAAGCTTCACCGTATCCAGATTGTGCTTCTGTCCCTGCAGCATTGTGACTTTGTCGAGTGCATCGAAGCGCGCTCCGGAAGTCTTTTCGCTGCTGACCTCGCGCTGGTTGGCATGGATGTAGTCGGCAAAGTCCCAATAGGCGTCGTTGTTCTGCGCCGCCAGACAGTTCGCGTCTACTGCCGCGTGCGTCGCCCATGGATGAATTTCCACCAGCGGGTAATCCTTGTACACAAACGTGACCTGGTCCCCATATTCCTTCAGCAATTCGGGAAACAGACTCTGGTGCATGCGCGAGCAGAAGGGACACTCAAAATCATCGAAATTTACCAACACCACCTTGGCTGACTTGGCCCCGCGGCTGGGCCGCCCCGCGGTGTCAATCTTGCTCATCACGTCGGCAAAGGGATCCTTGGTCAGATCGAACTTGACCATGCGCAACATGGTGTTGCGGTCCTTGGAAACGAGAAACTTGTAGTCCAACTTCTTGCCCTGCCCGCCCTCGATGCTTACGCTCACCATGTCGTAGGTAGGCCAGTCGGTGCTCGGCGTCATCGCCCCAACCACTATGTGAACTTCCGCAGGGATGTTGTAATACGCGCGTACCTGCCGCTCAATCTTTCGCGCCAGGTCGGGAGGAGCAGACTGGGCCACACAGCCCAGGCAGATCAGGATGAGAACAAGAAACAAACGTCGGATTAGGATCACCAAAAACCGCCTCAGCATTGCAGGTTAGCCTATTGATTATCTCACAGCAACGACGGCGCGCCGGAAGTCGGGACGCCTCTCGTCTCACGATTTTCAGCCTGGAATCGCTCGGTGCGAGGCTAGGAGATGCCCCGAGACCAGGACTGCTAACTGGCGCGCCGATGTAAAGTTTCTGCTGGGAGTAAAGAGTTCATCGACCCGGAGCGGAACCCTTCGAGGTCCAAAGCCACAAACTTGAAGCCTAACGACTTGAATATCCGGGTGAATTCTGCGGCCATGGCGGGACTCAATGCTCGTTCCAATTCCTCGCGGGCAATTTCGATGCGGACAATCTCCCCGTGATGTCGAACCCTGAATTGCCGGAAGCCGAGAGCGCGAATGGCGTCCTCGCCCTGTTCGACTACCGCCAGCGCCTCGCGCGTGACCGGGCGGCCATACTCAATCCGCGAAGACAGGCAGGCCGACGCCGGCTTGTCCCATATTCTGAGCCCGGCGTTGCGGGCTAGGTCGCGAATCTCCTGCTTCGTAAGTCCCGCCGCCAGCAACGGAGCGGCTACGTGATGCTGCTGCGCCGCCTTCTGACCAGGACGGAAGTCGCCCTGGTCGTCCACATTCACTCCGTACGCGATCGTATCGAAGCCACGCGCCGCACGAAGCTCTTCCATCGTCGTGAACAATTCATCTTTGCAGTGAAAGCAGCGCTGCCCGTCATTGCGGGCGTATTCGGGGCGTTCCAGTTCAGAGGTAGAGATCACTTCGAGTGGAATACCTTGTTCCCGGGCAAACGCGATGGCATCATGAAGCTGAGTCCGGGCGAGGCTGGGCGAATCGGCGATTACCGCCAGCATGTTTTTACCCAAAGCCTGGTGTGCTGCCCACGCCAGATAGGCCGAGTCCACGCCGCCGGAGTAAGCCACCAACACGCGCCGCAGCCGGCGCAACTCAGATTGAAGAAAAGTATTCTTCGCCGCGAGCGCTGACGTGTCCAAGTCTGGCTCTGCCGATCGTGACTGCATAACTATATGTTAACAGGCGCAAGAACCATGAGTGGATGCAGAAAATCACGTCCGCGAATCCTTCCCCGGCAAACTCGCCAAACATGAAATCTGATCTGCAGTATCTGGCCAAAACGCCAGAGAGCAACTGGCTGGTAACTACAGACAGAACGAGATCAGGTGACAAAGGTACGTCGCCGTGATAAGGAATCTGTTGCGAGGTCATCGGAAAAAGACGGTTGGGAGTTAATTTATTTTCGGCAACCTCGTTACACCTTTGCTCTGAAGTCTGGCATTCTCGCAATATTTAAGTCATGAATTGTCCTCAGTGCGGTGACGTTTGCCGCTGCCTCCCGGAGCTCCCGAGCACGGCGTCCTCGCGGTGGATGGCTGACGCTGCCAACCACGATGCGTCGGGGACCGCGCTTGCTTCCTTGGGGACCGCTGTCGAAGCTTCGCCCGTTGTTGATCCCAACCCCAAGGTTGAGGAGCTGAACACAGGCTCACAAGACTCGCGCCGAGAAAGTGAAGCCCTCGTCGGCGAGGGCCCGGCTTGGCGCGAGGAACTTTCGGCGCGGCTCAATCACTACCGAGCCCGCCGGAAGCCGCGTCCGCCTCGCTATCCGTCGTTGCGCCTGCGATTTGATCCACCCTTGTACTCTGCTGCCGCGGGCTCTGCCTCGCGGACGGCGCCGGAGTTTGAAACGGAGTCCAATCAGGCGCTCGCGCTCGATGGATTGGCCGATGTGTCATCCATTCCGGTGCGTGACGAGGCGCCGCGTTCGGAACCGCCTTCAGCGCTCACCGCGCGAGCGGCAATACCCGTTCTGAGCCGGCCGCCCCTGCAGTCGGATGCGAAGATCAGCACTGCGAAAGTCGCCACCGCGAAAATTCTTGAGTTTCCGCGCTTCGCTCCTCCGATAACGCCGCCGGACGAACTAGCTGAGGCGGTCATTGATCGCCCCCGGATTTTAGAAGCCCCTGAGCTGGCGCCTCCTCCTCCCGCTCTCGGCGGAATCACGATCGAGGCAACTCAGCAAGCTGAGGTCGAAAAGCGTCCCGGAATCGATGTCCCGCTACAAAGCGCGCCTCTGGCTCGCCGCATCGTGGCGGCAGCGGTCGATGGATTAATTGTCGCGGCAGCTTCCGCCCTGTTCGGCTTCGTCTTCTGGAAAGTTGCCGCCATCCGTCCGCCCAGAATTCAGATCCTGGGACTTGCCGCTGGCGTGCCTTGTTTGCTCTGGGCCGCCTGCCAGTACCTGCTGCTGGTCTATTCCGCCAGCACCCCCGGACTGCGCCTGGCAGGACTGGAATTGGCGCGATTCGACGGAACTGGGACAAACCGCAGACTGCGCCGCTGGCGCGTCCTCGCCTCCTATCTCTCCGCGATCTCTCTAGGCATGGGATATGCCTGGGTCTTCCTCGATGAAGATGCCCTGTGCTGGCACGACCGCATCACCCATACTTTTCTTGCCCCCAAGCATCATGAAGAAGTCGTAAGCGACAGTAAACCTTCCGAATAGCCGCTAAACTCGGCATCCGGGGCTCACCCTACCGACTGCCCTGTGCTATCTTCAATAGGTTTAGCTTAATTGGCAGTTCACGCACTCATCTGAAGAATGGCTACATCCGTTGAAGGATCAAAACCGGCAGTAAAGGTCTTCGTCGCCACCACGGTGATGTTGACCTTCATTTCCTTCTGGCGAGCCTCCGCCATTGTTCTCTCCGATCTCGCATCGTCTGCTTACTACGCCGGCGGTGACGCCGAGAAGGTCATCGGCAAGAGCGCGCCCTGGTTCATCCTTGCGGTCATGCTGTTCAGCTACGCGGTGCGGGCACTCTACATCGAATCCAGCAGCATGTTCGTCCGTGGCGGCGTCTACCGCGTGGTCAAGGAGGCCATGGGTGGAACCCTGGCCAAGTTTTCCGTCTCCGCCCTGCTCTTTGACTACGTGCTAACTGGCCCCATCAGCGCGGTATCGGCGGGCCAATACTTCGCGGGCTTTATCAAAGACATTGGACTGTACTTCCACCGTTCGCTGAACTTCTCAGACGATCACTTCGCCGCGGGATTGGCCGTCATCATCGTGACCTACTTCTGGTGGAAAAATACCCAGGGCATGCACGAATCCAGCCAGAAGGCATTGCAGATCATGGCCATTACCACGGTGATGGTGGTGATTCTGATCATTTGGTGCACCATCACGGTCCTGCGCGCGCCAGTGGTGCAATTGCCGCCGAACCCGCTCCATCCTGGCGTAATTCCACTCAACAAAGAATCGCTCGGCTGGCTCTACGGGACCTGGTTCAGCCACATTACCTGGATTCTTCTTTTCGTGGGCTTCGGGCACTCCGTGCTGGCCATGAGTGGCGAAGAGACTCTGGCTCAGGTCAATCGCGAAATTGAACATCCCAAGCTCAAGAACCTGGAGAAGACCGGGCTGGTGATCTTCATCTATAGCCTGCTTTTTACAGGGCTAGTGTCGTTCTTCGCGGTGATGATTATCCCAGACAAAGTTCGTCCGGATTACTTCGCCAACCTAATCGGCGGTATTGCCATGTATCTGGCCGGGCCGCAGAGCCTCAAGCTCATATTTCATGGCTTCGTGGTGCTGGTTGGGGTGCTGATTCTTGCGGGGGCGCAGAATACTTCGATCGTCGGCGCGAATGGTGTCCTGAATCGCGTGGCCGAGGACGGCGTGCTCACCAGCTGGTTCCAGCGGCCCCACCACAGGTACGGGACCAGCTACCGCATCATCAACCTGATCGTGGTGATGCAGCTTCTGACCATCGTACTCAGCCTGGGCAACGTCTACGTTTTGGCTGCGCTCTATGCTTTCGGCGTGATCTGGAGCTTTGCCATGAAGTCCCTGGCCGTGCTGGTTTTGCGTTTCACTGAGCCGGGGAATCGCGAATGGAAGGTGCCGGGCAATCTGCACATTGGTAAGACCGAGATTCCACTCGGATTGATTGCCATCTCCGCGGTCCTGTTAATCACCGCGGTCGTCAACCTGTTCACGAAACACGAAGCCACGGTTGCCGGCCTGATCTTCAGCGCGGTGTTCTTTACGATTTTTACCCTCTCAGAACGCCACGTCACGAAAGAGCGCCACGGCAAGCCGGAACAGCTCGACCAGTTCCGCGTTTACGGCAATCAGGAACTGGGCAGCGGCGCCATGGGTGTTCGGCCCGGGAACATTCTGGTCGCGGTTCGGGATCCCCGCAATCTCTACTATCTGCGTCAGGTGCTGGCCCGTACCGATACGGCAAAGCAGGACGTGGTCGTGATGAGCGCCCGGCTCTACCATCGCGAGCACAGCTTTACGGGCAGCACGGTCTTCGAAGCCAGCGAGGTCTTCGATCACTACGAGCAAGAGTTATTCACTGCTGCTGTCGCTGTTGCGGAGAAGGAGGGCAAGCCGATCCACCTGCTTGTAGTGCCTGCCACGGATGTCTTTGAAGCCATCATGGTCACGGCACAACGCCTCGGCTCCAGCCGCGTGGTTTGCGGCCTTTCCAACAAACTCAGTCCCGATGAGCAAGCCAAACTCACAGGGGACGCTTGGGAGCGGCTGCCTGAACCACGTCCGCGTCTGACCATGGAGGTATACGCCCCTGACGGAACCGTGCGCGAATATTCCCTGGGGCCGCACGCTCCCCGTCTGCGTCCGCAGGATGTCGAACTCATGCACAAGCTCTGGCTCGACATCACCGCCGATCCGAAATTCGCCGGAGCGCACCATTACCACATCATTGCTCTGGCTCTCGAAGAACTGAAGCGGGAGTTGAGCACAGAGCAAAAAGCGCAGCTCCTGGCGAAGCTGCAAGAAGAGATCAATAACGACGGTGGAAGCTGCAGCTCGCAAAAACCGAACTGAGTTTCAGCCAATCCATCGACGTGCGCAGCGTCTGTCGCGTTTGTAACGTAAGACTGCGAGAAGGCGGCTAAGTCGGTTTCAGCGCTTCAATATCTCTTCCAACGAGGTCCTCAGCTCGCGAAAGCGGAACGGATACCCGCTCATGATGAGCTTGGTGGGTTCCACGCGCTGACTTCCCAGCAAAATCGTCTCGCCCATCTCCCCGAACGCGAGTTTGACCGCGAAGGCGGGCAAGGGAACGATTGCCGGACGGGAAAGCACACTGGCCAGCGTCTTGGTGAATTCCGCATTCGTCACCGACCTGGGCGCAACCATGTTTACCGGGCCATGCAGCAGATCGGTTTTCAGGATGTGGTGAATCGCGCCCACCATGTCTTGCACATCGATCCAACTCATCCACTGGAGTCCATCACCAACCTTACCGCCTACGCCCAGTTTGAACGGAAGCAGCATCTTCCCCAGCGCTCCACCCTTTGGGCTCAGCACCATTCCAGTGCGCATCTGTACCGTGCGAATCCCCGCTGTGGCCGCGGCGTGCGTAGCCGCCTCCCACTCGCGGCAAACCCCGGATAGGAAGCCGGTTCCCGATGAACTCTCTTCCTTCAGAACTTCGTCTCCGCGGCTGCCGTAGTAACCGATTGCCGAACTGCAAATAAATATTTCGGGCTTCTCCTTCGCCTGGGCTAGCGCCTGGGCCAGGTTTTGGGTGCCTGCGACTCGACTTTCGCGAATCTTTGCCTTCTTCGCCGGGGTCCACCGCCCGACAATGCTCTCTCCCGCAAGATGTATGACTGCATCGAAGCCCGAAACCGCGTCAGGAGAAATCGGCTGCGCCGGATCCCAGGGGATCCGCTCCTCGTCGTTGGTAGAGCGGTGGTTCGCAGAACCGTGCGAGACGTTCGTCCGCGTCAATCGGGCAACGTGCGCCCCGCTTGATTTCAGCGAGGGCAACAGTGCGGACCCGATAGGGCCAGATGCACCGCTAACCAGAATACGTGACATGCGAATACTGACCATGGTGCAACACTCTAGCAGACCCCGCCCGGCTCGCCGCTTACGCAGGCGTGTTCACCCGCGCCTACGGCAGCGGCGAAACAATATAATCCAAACCACAATCCGGCGCTATCAGCGGTTTCCCCCCCCAATTCCGGGGCAATTTGCGGGCTATAATCCTTCATGGCGAGTCTGCGCCAACAGATCAAGACGACCGCCCTCACGCTCACCAAGTTCCGCGAACTGATGAAGCGGATGCAGGAAAACCGTCCGCACGACGATCTGTCCATCGTGAAGAACGCGTATGACTTCTCCCTGAAACACCATGAGGGCCAGACCCGCGCCTCCGGTGAGCCTTATCTCGTCCATCCCCTCGAAGTCGCGCTCGTCCTCGCCGAAATGAAAATGGATCCGGTTGCCGTCGCCGCCGGCCTCCTCCACGACTCGGTTGAAGACACGTCGGTCACCATCGTCGACATTCGCAAGGATTTCGGCGAGCAAGTGGCCCACATTGTCGAAGGCGTCACCAAGATCAGCAAGATCGATTTCGTCACGCGCGAGGAGCAGCAAGCCGAAAACCTGCGAAAGATGATGCTCGCCATGGTCGATGACATCCGCGTGGTGCTCATCAAGCTGGCGGACCGTCTGCATAACATGCGCACGCTCGAGCATCTGCCGCCGGAGCGTCAGCACAGAGCAGGTGGAAAAGGCCGTCAATGCCCGCCGCAAACAAGGCGAAGCCTTTCTGGGGAAGATGCAGCAGATTATCGGCGACAAGCTGAAAGAAGCCGGAATTCAGGCTCGCGTCGAAAATCGCATCAAGCGCCTTTCCAGCATTCACAAAAAACTGCAGCGCCAGCGCATCGCCGTGGATCAGGTCTATGACCTGTTTGCCATGCGCGTGATCACTCGCTCTCTGCAGGACTGCTATGCAGTTCTCGGCATTATTCACAACCTGTGGCGGCCAGTGCCCGGGCGCATCAAGGACTTCATCGCCATGCCGCGCCCCAATTTCTACCAGTCACTGCACACCTCGGTCATCACCGAGGACGGCACGCCGTTTGAAATCCAGATCCGCACCGAAGAGATGCACAAGATGGCAGAGGAGGGGATCGCCGCTCACTGGAAGTACAAAGACGGCCCGGTCTCGGCGCAGGACGAACAACGGCTCGCGTGGTTGCGCCAGGTGGTCGAGTGGCAGCGCGACGTCAGCGACCCCAATGAATTCCTCTCAACTCTAAAAGTCGATCTCTATCCCGAAGAGGTTTACACCTTTACGCCCAAGGGGAAAGTTGTAGTGCTGCCGCGCGACGCCACGCCGGTCGATTTTGCTTACACCATTCACACCGAGGTCGGCCACACCTGCGTCGGCGCCAAGGTCAATGGCCGTATGGTGCCCCTGCGGCATAAGCTTCACTCCGGCGATATCGTGGAGATCCTTACCCAGGCCGGCCACAAACCCAGCCGTGATTGGCTTGCGCTGGTCAAGTCCTCGCGGTCGCGTAACAAGATCAAGCACTGGCTGAACGTCCACCAGCGTGAGCGGGCCATTGAGATTGGCCGCAAGCTGATCGAGAAGGAAGCGCGCAAGTACCGCATCGCGCTCAAAGAGATCAAAGACGAAGACATTCAGAAAGTTGCCTCTGGCTACGGACTCGGCAAGGCCGACGACCTCATGTCCGGAATCGGCTACGGCAAATATTCCGCGCGCCAGGTTCTGGCGCGATTGTTGCCGGCGGGTCCCGCGGCCGCCGCCGAGAGTGGCACCAGAGGTGACGGCGCTATCGGCGAGGCTTGGGACAGCGCGAAACCTGGTGGGATTGCCAGCGTCGTTCGCCGCGTCTTCGGCGATCACAACGCCATCACGGTCAAAGGCCAGGGCGACATGCTCGTCTACCGGGCCCGATGTTGCAATCCCATTCGTGGCGAAAGTATTGTCGGCTACATCACGCGGGGCAAAGGCGTGGCCGTGCATTCGGTCAATTGTCCGAACGTCACAAACCTGCTCTACGAACCAGAGCGCCGCATCGATGTGGAATGGGCCCGCGACGAATCCACGCCCACCGCCTATCCCGTAAAACTTACAGTGTTCTGCGACGACCGTTTCGGCATGCTGAAAAGCATCACTAGCGTCATCGGCGACGCCCAAAGCAACATCCGCAACATCACCGCTCATACCGCGAATAGCCAGGCCAGTGTCGAGGTCGTGCTCGACATCGCCGACCTCAAACACCTGGAGCAGATCATTGTGGGCCTGCGCAAAATCCCGGGCGTGCATGAGGTGCAGAGACTGCAGAAAATCTGAAGTGGGCAAACTCTCCTCCGACCCCCGTGATAGATTTGACCTTTCTGTTGTTCATCTGCGTTAGTCAGCGGGGGAGACTCCATGCGCGAAATCATTTCCACTAAGGATGCCCCTCAGGCCATCGGCCCCTACTCGCAGGCTATCAAGGCCAACGGATTCGTGTTCGTTTCGGGTCAGGTGGCGATCGATCCGGCGACGCAGCAGGTAATAACCGGCGACGTTGCCGCGCAGACTGACCGCGTCCTGCGGAACCTGTCGGAAATCCTGGAAGCGGCGGGTAGCGGCCTAGGCAAAGTTGTGCGCTCCACCGTCTTCCTCAAAAACATGAGCGAGTTCGCAGCCATGAACGAGGTGTACGGGAAATATTTCA
>WNFN01260342.1_pt1 | contig 28556 bp, 20 predicted proteins | sample 5400161 | NCBI WGS metagenome assembly WNFN01 (sample SAMN13153353, study PRJNA577476) | soil metagenome | isolation source: 80 cm saprolite on Douglas fir-dominated hillslope | place: USA:California | collected 2013-09-17 | reverse complement strand
AAATAGCGGCGACCAGCCGCCGTGCTCGGGATCCAGGGGCTTGCCGCCGTTGAATGGCGCATCGACGCTCGCCTTCCTGCCGGCGTGCGCGAGCTGCATTCCTGGAATCGCACCCTGCGCCTGGATGAATTCGGTGATCCGCGAGAGCGGCGCGACATGCTCGTCGCGCCAGATGCCGAGGTCGCGCGGAGAGATGCGTCCCTCAGGAGACACCGCCGTTGCCTCGGCAACGACGAGCGCCGCGCCGCCCACCGCAAAGCCGCCGAGGTGGACGAGGTGCCAGTCGTTGGCGAATCCGTCCACGCTGGAGTACTGGCACATGGGGCTCACGACGATGCGATTCCGCAGCGTGAGCGAGCGAATCCGGAGCGGGCTGAAAAGAGATGCGGACATCCAGTGTCTGGCTCTGTGTGTCTACGGCATTCCGTAACCCGGACCGCGAAGGGCACGGCCGGGCTTCTCGTTCGTCGCCGCACCGTTCTTCCACACGGTGACGCCGTTCACCAGCACCACATCAACGCCGGTGGCGAGCTGGTGAGGCTGCTCGTACGTCGCGCGGTCGGTGATGGTTGCCGGATCGAACACAACGAGATCGGCGAACGTTCCGGGACGGACGAGCCCTCGGTCGCGAATGCCGAGTCGCGACGCCGTGGCCGAGGTCATCTTGCGCACGGCGTCCTCGAGGGTGAGGACGTGTTCGTCGCGGACGTACTTCCCGAGGATGCGCGCGAAGGAGCCGTAGGCGCGGGGATGCGTGCGTCCCTGCGCATTGGCGGGATCGAATCCCTCCGCGTCGCTGCCGATGACGACCCACGGCTGCGCGAGCTGCATCGCGACGTTCGTCTCGCTCATGCTGAAGGTGATCTTTGCCACGCGGCCCTGCTCCGCCAGCACCAGATCGACGAGCGCGTTCTCCCATGTCGTCCCGCGATCGGCGGCGATCCGGTCGAGACGCCATCCCTCGTACTTCCTGTTGGCGTCGGTCTGAAGACCGACGACCATGATCGCACTCGGCCCATCCAGCTGACATCCCTGGTTCGCGCCCGGCGTGGTGTCACCCATCTCGCGCACGATGCGTGCGCGCTTCGCGGGATCGCGCAGGTTCTGGAGCAGCATGTCGTTCGCACTCGCCCAGTTGGGAATGCAGGCCTGGAGCGAGTTGGAGGACGCCGGATACGGATACATCGTGGCGCCGGCGTCGAGCCCCGCTTTGCGCGCGGAATCGATCTTCGCTACCATGGCGCGCGCCTTTCCCCAGTTGCGCCGAGTGGCGGCCTTGAGGTGATAGATGTCCACGGGGACGCCCGCGCTCCGGCCGATGAGAAACGCTTCGTCGATGGCCTCGAGCAACTGATCATCCTCGGACCGAATGTGCGAGATGTACGCGCCGTGATAGGGCGCCATCGCCTGCGCCATGGCGACGAGCTCCTCCGTGCTCGTGAACGCGCTCGGCGGATAGATCAACGCGCTGGCGACCCCGAACGCGCCGTCGCGCATGGCATCGCGGACCACGCGGCGCATGGTGTCCAATGCCGCTGGGCCCGCACGTCCCTCCGCATAACCCATGGCGAAGACGCGCGGATTCTCGGCACCGAGGTAGGAGCCGACGTTCACGCTGCTGCCGTGCCGCTCCATGGCCGTGAGCCACGCGTCGAATCCGTGCTCGCCCGTGAAGGTCGTCATGGAGCGCTTCATGAGAGAGTCCGCTGGGGCGACCGCTGCGATCATCGCGGAATTCGCGGGTGCCGGAGTCCCTCCTTCGCCCAGAATCTCCGTTGTGACACCCTCGGAGATCTTGCTGACGACGCGTCCGTCGCCGAAGAGGTGTTGCTCGTACGATTGCGCCTGGATGTCGATGAAGCCGGGCGAGACCACGCGATTCGTGGCGTCGATACGTCGAGCAGCCCGCGCTGCCGAGAGCGCCCCGTGGGGCGCCACGATGACGATGCGATCGCCGCGCACGCCGACGTCGCCATAGTACCAGGGATTGCCCGTGCCGTCCACGATACGGCCACCGGTGATGACGACGTCATAGGCTCCGTCGTCCGGTGTGGGTGCGACGCTGACCTGGCGGGCGCACGCAGTGAACAGAACACCGAGCGCGAGGAGCGGGCGACGGAAATGCGAACTGTGCATGGCGGCCGGGATTTCGAGGTGCCGGAAGTTACGTCCACGCGCATTCGCGGCTAGCTTTCGCGCGGACGAATCCAACCTCATCGCATGCGCCGAGCCTTTCTCGCGTCGCTGCTGCTCGCCGCGGGTGTACCAGCGCGTGCGCAGAACGCCCTTCACGAGTTCCGCCCCGAGTTGATCATGACGTCGCCCCGCGCGTGGGGGGTCGGCGTGCAACTGTTGATCGAGCAGCATCTGGCGACGGAAACGTTCGCCGTCAACGAGCGCATTCAGGGGCTCGGTCTCGTGTCGCCCGGTCCGATCGGCACGCGGTTGGCGCTCGAGGTCCGTCAGGTCTCGCAGCCGACGATGACCGAGCACCGGTACATCCCCACGGTGTTCTCGACCATTCCGTTGAGCGGCGGCTTCGAGATACGCAACCGCACGCGCGTGGAGATCCGCGACATCGACCGCCAATGGTCGCGGCGATGGCAGGACAGGACCGCGGTCGGCCGCGACGTGGACATTCTTGGCCAACCGGTGTTCACGTATGGCCAGGTCGATTTCTCGTACGACTCGCACTACTCGACGCTGAACCGGATCGACAAATCCGTCGGCGTTCGTGTGCCGCTGGTGCCGGGCACGAGCATCGACACGTTCTTCACGCGGCAGGATGACACGCGTCGGACGACGCGTGTCCTATACGCCACTGGCGCACTGCTCCGCGTAGCGTTGTAGCGCTATTCCGGCGGACGACCTCCGCCGCCACCAAGTCCGCGGCCACCGCCGCCGTCTCCACCGCCAAATCCGCGGCCACCCTGCGGCGGAATCCTGATGCTCTCCGGCAGCTTGTCCCACTGCGCCGGCGTCAGTGCAGCGTGAAGATCGGCCACCGCCTTTTCCGCGATCGTGCGCGCTTCGTTCGTCTTGCCCTGCATGCGCGCCCCGATCACCTGTGGGTCCGGTGCGTTGCCTGCGCTCGTGAGGACGTCCGCCATTTCCTCAGCAATCCGATCGATCTTCGGCGCGAGCTCGTCGGAGAGCGCCTTGAGCTTCGACTTCTGGTCGGCCGTCAACTCGAGCTTGAGCGAGTCGTTCTGTGCAAGCGTGGCGAAGAAGGGGTTGGGAATGATGCGCGAAAGCCTCGACTTGTAGCCTTCCTTGGAGAGCGGCTTGCCGTCCGGCCCCGTGCCGAACATGCGTCCGAACTGTTGCCGCGCCGGATCCTGCCCGACGGTGAGGCGCCCCTGCAATCCGATCTGGAACGGCAACCGGTACGGACTGTTTTGCGCGTTCTGCACGCCGAAATGCTCGTTGACGGCGTACTTGAAGGATTGCGTGGCCGGATCGAAGCCGCGCACATAAAGGAGCGTGCGGTCGGCAATGACCGGTTGTCCCCAACCGTGCAGGTTGTTGGTGCCGTGCAGAAGCTGATCGAGCCCGACGAGCCCGTTCTGAATCTGGAGCTGCAGCGTGAGCCGCCGGGCGAGACCGAACGCGTCGGGCTTGAGGTTGAACTGCATGTCCAGCGACGGAGACCATGGCGCGGAGCAACTGTTCCGTGTGGCGATGGTGCCGAGCTGCGAACGAATGCAGTCCTGCACGCGGACTTGCGTGACCCGTCGCCGTTGATGTCGCCGTTCACCGTGGGCGTGTATCGCTGGCCGGCCGTGAGGCGCGCGATCATCGTCACGTCCAGCCAGGTGGCCGCCGGCATCGTGACGGTGCCAAGGAGCGAGTGGCGGCGCTCGAGGTCGGAGGTCCCCCAGCTCACGACGTTGGGATCACCAGCAGTCGTTGCGCCACCGAATCCACCGCCGCCGCCACTGAATCCGTTTTGCTGGTCGCGCGAGCGAAGGAAGGTGTATGCGCCGTTGAACGTGAGTCCCTGGAGTGTCACGCCGCCGAGCGAGACGGTGACCTGCGTGGAGAGCGAGTGCAGCTGGGACGTTATCTCGCTGACGCTTCCGTACTCCGGGTGCAGCCGCGATGCCGTAATCGTGGTGGCGCCGGTCGTCGGGATGATGAACTGCGACGAGCCGAAGACCGGACGTCCGCTTTCGTTGGCGAGCGAGAACTTGGGCGTCGCACTGAGGTTGAGATCGTGCGAGCCCGTCTGGTTCAGTCCGTACGCAAGCGATCCGTCCAGGCCGAAGCTGTAGCGATCGAAGAAGCGACGACTTCCACCGAGCGACGCACGCCACACCTTTGGCGCGCTGAACTCGTCCTCGAACGTCGTGACGTTTCGTCGCTGCGTGAGATTCGGCGGCACGACGCCTCCGTTGCCGGCGGCGCACTGTGTCGGAATCGTCGAGGCATCAGCGAGATACGACGTCCAATCGGCCGTGGGAACGGAGTTTCCGATGCAGGTCAGCGTGGACTGTCCGCCGGCGAGCCCGGTGGCGTCTACCGCCGTGGCGACGAGGTTGGACGAGATGCGCCCCCGAAACTCGCCGACGCCGCCACGAATGGTCCATGCCGCGGCGTTGAAGCCGGCTCGCTGGCCGCCTCCTCCGCCACCTGCTCCACCGCGCGCCGCACGATTCGTATCGGCCGCGGCAGGAGCCGGATTGTCAGCAGGCGCACCCATGAAGTACGTGAAGCCAAGGCGCGGGCTCACGTGCGTTTCCGATGGCGTGTGATCCGTCCGACGATTGAATAACGTCTCGACGTCCGGATTGTAGTCTGGCGTATTGGGGAAGCGCGTCGCCTCGGCGCGCACACCGTACACGAACTGGAGACGCGGTGACACGCGCCATGCGTCGCCCAGATAGAGCGCGGCATTGTCGCTGCCGGCGATGCGATCGCGTCCCGACATCGTGCGCGTGAACTGCGACGGCCTGTTGGCCTCGAAGTCCGCCAACGAGTTGTAGTAGAAGGTGCCGTACCGATTCGGAATCGTGCCCACCGTGGAGCGGTCGGCGTTGGCGAGGAGGCCCAGCTTGACGCGATGCCCGCCACCCCTGCTCACCCAGCTCACTTCGTCGCTGCCCTCGAAGAGCGATGAGCGGGATTCCTGCGGCAGCGACGGATTGCCGCCGAACTGGAGGCTCGTGATGCTCTGCGTGCCGTCGGCCAACGACGAGGCCACCGTCACACGGCCGTCGGGCGCGAGGAGATACGGATCGGTATTCTGGTGATCCTGTGAGCGATACACGCGGGCCTCATTGATGAAGCCGTTGAGATGCGACGTGAGTGTGGCCATGAGGCCGCCGCCGGTGGTGTGCAGCTGTCCACCGGTACTCGGCACCGATGTCGCGCTGATGCGCGTGCCATCCTGAATCTGTCCGCGCCAATCGCCACGGAGTGTGAGCGTGTGGAGATCGCCGAGGGACCAATCGTACCGGACGATCGACGACGCGTTGTCCGCCAACCGCTCGTCGGGTACACCGGGCAGCGTGGGACGCACGCCGAGCACGTTGAGCTTGTCGATGAATCGCGTTACCGAATCCTGCGCTGCACCGAGCCGGGCGAGCGTGAGCGGATTGGCCGCGAGGAGTGACGACAGAGGGTTCGTCCGCCGCGACACGGATGCGGCGCCAAAGATGAACATCTCGTCCTCCACGATGGGCCCGCCGCTGCCGAAGCTGAACGAGTTCTGCATGTACTTCTGTCCGAACGTCGCGGATGACTCGTCGACGAATTCAAGCTCCGGATCGCGCAACGAGTAGGTGAACACACCCTGCACGTTGTTCGTGCCGCCGCGTGTAGTGGACGCTACCTGGCCGCCGGTGAATTGTCCCCGGCTGACGTCATACGTGTTCGTGATGACTCGCGTGCTCCGCACCGCCTCACTCGGCACGCTCCCCGAGCCGAATGAGAGTCCGTCGAGGGTGATCTGATTCTGGTTGGTGGGCTGGCCGGCCACCGAGAAGACAGCCGCGGTGGAGTCGGTGGCGATGGTGAGCACGACGCCGGGCGCGAGGGACGCGATGCTGGCGAGATCACCCTTGTCGATCGGCAGGCGGTCGAGCTGCGCCGACGACAGGTTGCGCTCGATGCTGCCCGCCGTGGGACGGTCCTGCTGCTGATTGTTGTTGTTCGCCCGCACCTGCACCGCGGCCAATACCTGAGGATTCCGCGTCAGGTGGACGTTGTGCACCAGGCGGTCCTCGTCGCCGACGCGCGTGACGTTGCCCTGATACGGGCCGAAGCCGATGAAGTTCACCTTCAACAGATAGCTGCCGCCGCCATCAGGGAAGAGAATGGAGAACTCTCCCTTGTCGTTCGTGGTCTTGCGACGCGTGATGCCCGTCTCGTTGGAGGTGACCTCCACGCGCGCATTGGCGACGGGCTCGTTCGTCGGTCCGGTGACCCTGCCCATGATGATGTCCGTCGTCGCACCGACCTGCGCCGCGGCTGGAAGTGCGGCTGCAAGGATGACGACGAGGAGAAGAAGCGAAAAACGCGCTACGCGCATGACGAGCCGATGTCTGTGGGACGGGAGACGGCTGCGGCGATGCCCGCGCGCAGTCCGATCATTCGCCTCTAATACGCTTCGTCGGAGCGGAACCGTTGGTGGAGGGCGCGCCGTCCGTGGGCGCGCCACCATTCGTCGGCGGCATGGTGGAGATCATGATGGCGTCGCGCACGGCATCGAACATGTCACGCGAGGCGCGCGTGACGATGCGTGCGATGGCGCCGATCGACGCGCCGACGGCACGCATCGGATCGATCTGCGGGCGCGCGCCCTCCGGATAGAGCGATGCCATGATGCGTCCGCGCAGCGACACCGCAATCGGCGTGGCGAACGCGAGAGCGTTGAAATGGGCGTCGTAGTGGGTGCCGAGCCCTTCGATGAGTGACGCCGTGCGTGCAAAATAGACGAGCTGACTGGGAACGATGATCCCGAGAGCAGCGTTGCCGTGAGACGGCGAATGACTGGGGGATCGGCACCACTGGTGACGAGGCCGAGCCGATGAAAGCTCTCGGCGAGCGCGTCGGCATCGCGTCGGATGGCGGCGAAGATCGCCGTGACCAGCTCGCGGCGCAGCTCGAGCGGCACGCGCACGACCATGCCGAAGTCGAGCAGGATGATGCGGCCGTCCGGCGCGACGTGGACGTTGCCGGGATGCGGGTCCGCGTGAAACAGCCCGTGAACGAGCATCATCCGCGCGTACAGCTCCATGACGTCGCGAATGACTCGTTCCGGAGCGACGCGTCCATCGCGCACCCACTCGTCCAACCTGTCAACGCGAATGCCGGCGCAATACTCGAGCACCAGCGACCGTTGCCGCACCATCGGTACGACGACGCGCGGAATCCACACGTTGCCCTGGCCGGCGAAGTTCGCGCCGATGGCCACGGCATGCGCCGCCTCCATGCGGAAATCCATCTCCTCGGCGACACGCACGCTGAACTCCTCGATCACCACGCGCGTGCCGATGACGTGCGGGTTGGGCCACCACCGCTCCACGGTGCCGACGATGCGCTTTGCGGCACGGACGTCGGCCGCGACGAGCTCCTCCACGCCGGGACGGAGCACCTTCACGACGACTTCCTCGTTCTCGTAGCGCGCGCGATGCACCTGCCCGAGCGACGCAGCGGCGAGCGGCGTGCGGTCGAACCGCTCGAAGAGCTCATCCGCCGGCGCGCCATACTCCTCGAGGATGATGCGCTCCACTTCCACGGCGGCGACCGGCGGCACCTGATCGGTGAGGCGCGTCAGCGCCTTCGCGTACGCCGGCGCCAGGATGTCCGAGCGGCCTGCGAACAGTTGCGCCATCTTCACGAACGTGGGGCCGAGTCGCGCGAGGGTGGTTACCAGTCGCTCGGCGCGACGCTCGTGATCCTGCGCCTTGCGGTCAGCTGGCGCCCCGAAAAAGAGCCACCGACGGAAATCGCGCCAGAACGCCAGCGCGAACGGCAGCAGCCTGTAGACGATGACGACGAGGCGCATCCCCGCACTCAGCGGGCACGCATCGCGCCAGGATCCACTCCCTGCGCGAGGCACCAGGCCTCGTACGCGTGCGGCATGATCTCCGACGGCTTGATCTCACTGCGACCGCCCCAGAACACGTTCGTGTACAGCACGGGAATGCCAACTTCCTCGAGGTGGCGGTCGATGGCCTCCTTATGCGCCAGCACCGTGGCCTTCTCGGCGCCGTGGGCCACGGCCATGATGTTCACGTTGGCGAACTCCGGCCCGCCCTCGCGCCAGTACGCATGCGTGAGGATGTGGTGTCGTCCGACCTCGCGGCCAGCCTCGATCTCGCGCCCTTCCGGCACGCGCCAGTGATAGAGCGCGTTGTATCGCGTGACGCGCGTTCCCGCGGCAGAGGGTTTCACGTGCTCGAGGAACGTGGAGAAGCGTCCGATGACACCTCGTGCCGCAAGTCCACGCGCGACGTTTAGGAACTCCTCATAGGTGACACCGGCTTCCTCGGCGCGCGTGCGCCACGGCGACGTCGTGACCTCGTCAGGAGACAGCTCACGCTTGAGCGGACCAAGCACCTGCCACTCGAGCGCCGACAGCTTCACGATCTGCGTGTCGATGACGACGCCCGGTGAATCAGTCCGGCTTCCGGGCTCCATGCCTTTCCGTCGCACGTGGCCGACGCCCAGCGCGAACAGGCGCTTCGCGGGCATGACGCGGTACGCTTGTGCGCCAATCCGACTGGCGAGCAGATCGCAATGTCGCTCGATGGAGAACCCCTGCGGCACCTTGAGCGTCGTCCAGAGTCGGTAGACGGAGCCCGGTGTATCGGCGTCCGTGGAGCGGATCACTACATGGCCCGAAAAGGGATCGTCCATGGCCAGGCGATCGAAGCCTTCGTCGAGCAGCTCGGTGGGGAGGCGCCACGCCACGAGTGCGCCGGATGCGAGGTTCGTGGCCATGAGGGTCTGGCGGATCCGGCGCACCACGCCGGCCTCGAGCATGGCGCGGAGCCGCTCGAGCACCGCTTCCACCGGAACATCGGCCACTCGCGCGATCTCCGCGAAGGGATTTTCGAGAAAGCCGGCGATGCGATCCTCGCTGACGGCGAGAATGCGCGCGTTGAGGGGATCGGTGACTTCGATTGGGAGGGTCTGCTGCATCAGTCAAATGTAGCAAGCTCCCACTCCGAGACTCGCGCGCCAGACCCGCCCAGTAGTGAAGACCAGTACCCGGTATCCGGCACTCGGTAAAAAACGTATCCGGTACGAATCCACCGATGCGTTTCGGAGTCAGAGTCTGATCTCTGACAGCCGACAATCCTCCGTCAGTCGTCCCATCGCCGCAGGGGCGTCTGCGGCGGAGAGTCGTGGAGTGGCATTTCCGATATCGAAGTCCGTTCAGTAGCCCGGCAGCTTGTTCCTCACATCTTTCGCTCCCGACGCGACGCCGAGTCCAACCGAAAGTCCGAGGGTCAGCGCGGTGCCCGTGCCGACGAGCGGAAGAAAGGCCGCCAGCGGGATGGCGACCACGGCCGTGAGGGCCCCGGCGATCCACGGCGCGAGTGCGGACTGCACCGCATCCACGTAGCGCAGCCGGCGGGTCACGAAGTTACGCGCCTGGGCATACGCCAGAATTGCCAATGCGCTGGATGCGAGAAAGCTGAGGATGAACCAAATCATTGAAAGCCTGCCGGGTTCGTGTACATGCTGACCTACGCACCGCGCGCCGCCGGAGTTTCGTCCCACCGCCGCGCTGGCTCGCCGGAGACCGGACGCGTATTCTTTGGCACCCCCATCCCTCGACGACGACAGCATGATCACGCTACGTGTCACTCGCCACGACCGCAACGAACAGTTGCTTGCGGAGTGCCAGAGCTCGGTGATCCCCGCCCGGGGCGAGGTGTTGCAGCTCGACACGATCGAGCGCGACGGCACCATGAATCGTCCCAGCACCATGTGGCGGATCGTCGCCGTGACGCTGCACGTTCCGTCCCTTCAGTCCGCCGCGCCGCTCGACGGAATGCCGTTGCGCGTCCGCACCGTAGAGGTGAGCGTGCTGCCGGACGTAACGCTGCTCGCGGGACTCGCGCAGGCCGAGGAGGAAGTGCTCTCCGAGTCGCGAATGTGACACCTCGTGACCGCGCGGACTCTTGCCGGTCGCGCTCGCTCGCTAGGTTGAACGCGTGACCAGAATTACCGCACCGGCATCCCGCCCGCGAGCGCGCGCCGAGCGTCCGCTGCGCGCATCGGGCGACACACAGCACGTCACCCACGCGCTGCCCGAGCACCTCGCGGACTGGCAACTTCCCGTCGCCTGGAGCTGGGGATCCGAAGGGCTCTGGACGCAGCATCGTCACCATCAGGAAGTCATTGACGCCCTGGGGCGCTCCCTTTCGCTTGTCAGCGCTCCGGACTCGTCCCACGCACCCTGGCTGGAGGCGGAAGCACGCGCCCTCGCGCATCGCAATCACCCGGCGGTGCCCACCACATACCACTATTGGGCGACGTACGCCGACAGCCGCCGCGGGCCCGGCTACCTTCGGCGCTGGATCGCCGGCGAGACGATAGGCGCCCGGCTCGTCCGCGCAGGACCGGAGGATGTGCCCACGGTCCTCCGCGTGATGCGGGAAATCGGCTCGACCATCTCGTACCTGCACGACGCCGGCAGCGTTCATGGTGCGCTGTCCGTGCACTCCGTCTGGACCACGCCGATGGGCCGCCTCTGGCTGCTCGACTGGCAGTGGGCTGTGCCGCTCGCGTCCGTGCCGGACGCCCTCGCTCCCGATGCCACTGGCATGCCGCTTCCTCCCGAGTGGACGGACGGATGGGCGCCGACGGCGCTCAGCGATCAGTGGCAACTTGCCGCGCTCTGCTTTCACGCCCTCACGGGTGAGCGTCCTCCACTCGCGGACATTCCGCCGATCTCGCTGGTGCGCCCCGAGGTTCCACCCTCGGTATCCAACGTGCTCGATCGGGCGTTGAGAGTAGATCCCGGGCAGCGCTTCACGTCGGTCGGCACGATGGTGCGCGCAATGGATCGCGTTCTCGGCAGCCGCACCGTGTTGACCATGAGCGGTGAATCGATGGCCGCGTCGCGGGAATCGCCTGAGGTGCGCCTGCGGTGGGCACTCGCCGATGATTACGAGGTGCTGGCGCCGCTGGGCGCGGGGACGTTCGGGTCGGTGTGGCGCGTCCGCGATCTGTCGCTCGGACGGGAGGTGGCGCTCAAGCTGCTGCACCCGCACGTGGCGCGCGACGAGCGAGCGGTCGGCCGGTTCAGGCGCGAGGCGCGGCTGGCGGCCCAGCTCGCGCACCCCAGCATCGTCCCCATCTATGATTGGGACAGCCGCGGCGACGTGTCGTGGTACACGATGGAGCTCGCCGAAGGCGGCTCGGTGGCGGAGCTCGTCGCACGCGCTGGGGCGCGCACACTCGCGGAAGTCGCTCCGCAGATCGACGCCGTGCTCAGTGGTCTCGCCGCCGCGCACGCCGTGGGCATCCTGCACCGCGACCTCAAGCCGGAGAATCTGCTCATCGACCGGTACCGTCGGTGGCGCATCGCGGACTTCGGCATCGCGAACCCGGCGGGAGAGGAGGCGGCCGGCGCCTCGGGCACCCCAGCGTTTTCGCCCCCGGAGCAACTGCTCGGCGAGCCGCAGGAGGCGGCGGCGGATTGTTTTTCGATCGCGGCCATCGTTGCGTTCGTCCTGACGGGTGCGCCCCCGTTCGGCGACGTCGACAGCAAGGTCATCATTGCACGCGAGCTGAGCGGCGATCTCGACGTGTCCTCGTTTCAGCCCGAAGTCGGTGAATGGATCCGCAAGGGGCTCGCGCCCCAACCGGAAGACCGCTTTGCCGATGCAGCGCAGATGCAGGAGTCGTGGCGTGTGGCCGCGGGCGCGGCGTTGGAGCGCGAGCGACACGTGCCGTGGTGGAAGCGCATCTTCGGAGGCGAGGAGCCTACAGCCGGCGAGAGCGAGTGGGGGCAGCAGGGAATCGCCGGCGCGTGAGCGAGCACGATCGCTGCATCTGATCGGCACATGACGCTGCAATCCATCAATCCGGCGACCGGCGAAATCCTGGCCGAGCTCGCGGAGCACTCCGCCGGCGAGATCGAGGCGCGGCTCGCCCGCGCGGCCGCCGCGGCCCACAGGTGGCGATTCACTCCAGTGGCGGAACGCTGCAAGGTCGTCGCGCGGCTCGGCGACCTGCTCGATGCGGAGCAACAGCGGCTCGGCCGCCTGATGACGCTGGAGATGGGAAAGCCGATTCGCGCCGGGGCGGAGGAAGCGGCCAAGTGTGCGCTCGCGTGTCGCCACTATGCGGCTCACGGCGCGTCCATGGTGGCGGATGAGCCGGTGGCCGACGACGAGCATCGCTCGTACATCGCGTACGATCCTCTGGGAGTCGTGCTCGCGGTGATGCCCTGGAATTTCCCCTTCTGGCAGGTCATTCGGTTTCTCGCGCCGGCGCTCGTGGCCGGCAACGTCGGGCTGCTCAAGCATGCGTCGAACGTTCCGCAGTGCGCCCTCGAGTTGGAGACACTGGTTCGGCGCGCCGGCGCGCCGGATGGCGTCTTCCAGACCCTTCTCGTTGACTCTTCCGCTGTGGCGGACATCATCGCGGACCCACGCGTCGCGGCGGTAACCCTGACCGGCAGCGAACGGGCGGGCGGCAGCGTGGCGGAGACCGCCGGCCGCGCGCTCAAGCCATCCGTGTTGGAGCTCGGCGGCAGCGACCCGTTCATCGTGATGCCGAGCGCGAATCTGCCGCTGGCCATCGAGACGGCGGTGAAGGCACGGACCATCAACAACGGACAGAGCTGCATCGCGGCAAAGCGATTCATCGTGCATCGTGACGTCGCAGAGCGGTTTACCGCAGGGCTCGTCGCAGGAATGGAGGCGCTTCGTGTCGGCGATCCCCTGGATCCACGAACGCAGCTCGGGCCGCTCGCGTCGGCGCGTCTTGCCACCGAGCTGGAGGAGCAAGTGCGCCAGTCCATCATTCTCGGTGCCCGCGCCCTCTGCGGCGGATCGCGCGAAGAGCCGAAGTCCGCCTGGTTTCCCGCTACGGTGCTGATCGACATTCCCGAGAATGCACCCGCGTATCGCGATGAGTTGTTCGGACCGGTTGCCTGCGTCTTCGTTGCGCGCGATGCAGGCGACGCGATACGCATCGCCAACTCGACACGCTTCGGGCTGGCGAGCAGCGTCTGGACGAACGACGACGCGGAGCGTGATCGCTTTGTCCGCGAGATCGATGCGGGCAGCGTGTTCGTGAACGACATGGTCGTGTCGGATCCACGATTCCCGTTCGGCGGCGTGAAGTCCTCTGGCCATGGCCGTGAGCTGAGCGAGCTCGGGCTCCGGGAGTTCACCAACATCAAGACCGTGCGCATGCGTATCGCCGGCGGCGCCCGCGACGCTGCGACCGAATAGGCGTTACGACACGCGGAGCGCGACGCGCACCGTGGTGCCGCTGCGATCCGACGCGGCAATCATCACCGACCCACCCCAGCTCTCCACGAGACGTCGCGTGATGGCGAGTCCGAGCCCGCTGCCACTGGTGCGGGTAGAGAAATGCGGCTCGAAGATGCGCGCGAGGACGTCATCGCCGATACCGGTGCCGTCGTCGATGACGTCAATTTGCACGAAGTCCTCGACGCGCGATACGACGGCGTGAACGCGCGTGGCGCCCGCATGTCGCGCATTCTCGAAGAGATTCAGCAACACCTCGCGTAACTGATCCTCTCTCGTCAGCGCGAGCGGCACGGCGCCGCGCACGTCGCATTGCCACTCGATGTCGCCTCGGCCGAGGGTCTCGAGCGCCACGACGTCCGACACCGTCGCGGCAACATCGGTGGGCTCGGCCGGATCCCGCGCCTCCGGCGCCTCGCCGTAGCGGCTGAATGCGCGCGCGATCTCGTCGAGCCGGTCGATCTCGTGAAGAATTCTCGTCACGTTCTGATCGAGGACAACGTCGAAGTCCGCACGTCCCACCGAGCGGCGGAGATGCTGCACGCCAAGGCGAATGGGCGTGAGCGGGTTCTTGATCTCGTGCGCCACTTGCCGCGCCATCTCACCCCAGGCCAGCACTCGTTGGGCGCGCGCGAGCTCGGTGACGTCGTCGAGCGTGAGCACTGCGCCGCCGCGCGCGAGCCGCGTGAGTTGGCCGCGCAAGGTGCGTCCTCCGCTATCGATCTCGAATCCGTCCTCGTCGAGACCTCCCTTTAGAAAACGTTCGACGCGCGACACCACGTCCGTGGCGGGCGAGCGATGCAGCGCCTCGCCGGCCGGCGGCACACCGCCGAGGAGCGCCTCGGCGCGTGGGTTTGCGAGGATGACGCGTCCGCTTTCGTCCACGGCCACGACGCCGCTGGCCACCGTGCGTAACACGGCATCGGTGCGACGTTTGGCCTCCTCGAGCGCGGCGCGGCTCTCGCCGAGGTCGTGCGCCATCGCGCGGAACGACGCGAACACTGGATGAAACTCGCTGGCGGCATGATCCGGCAGCGGTACCTCTCGCTCTCCGCGCGCTACGGCGCGAGCAGCCTCGCGCAGGGCGCCGATGGGACGCGCGAGCTGTCGCGCGGCGACGGCGCTCGACCAGAGTGCCGCGACGGCCCCAAGGACGGAGGCAAACAGCACCAGCACGCCGAGATCACGGCGCCGACGATCGAGCAGGAAATCATCCACGCGTGCCGGCGCTGCCAACACGAGGCGTCCCTCGGTGTTCGGGAGTACGCGATATCCCAACATGCCGGTGGCGCCATCGAGCGGCTCGGGTTTCGTCGCGCTCATCTCGTCGGAAACGCCGAGCTGCAACGCCACGTCGGGGCGCAGCAATTGCCCCATCGGCGCCAAGTCCGAGAAGAGGGAATCGCTCGAGGCGATCAGCACGCCGGAACGGTACAGCAACAGTTTGGTGTCGAGGCGCCGAGCTTCCCGCTTGAGCGCGTCGTCCTGCGCGGGATTCGCCGCGAACGCGCGAATCGTTTCCGTCACCAGAAGGCGGCGTGCCGCCTGCGCGTCGTCATAGAGCTGCTGCCACGACCACACTGCGAACGCCGCGGCCGGTACGAGAAAGAAGAGGAAGAGGGCCACCGAGAGTTGTGCGCGGTAGCTGCGGAGCCGGCGCCGCCGCAGGCGAAGCCAACGCGCCGCACGTCCGTCAGCGAGCGCGCCGAGGAGCCAGACGAGCGACACCATGGTGAGATCGATGATGACGAGAAGACCGCCCCGCGGCACCAACGTATCGAGCCACCGGAGATCGACCTCCACGTGCGCGCGGGCCGGCCCCACCGTGCTCATGATGGGCCAGTCGCCGTGCAGTTCGGTGCCTTCACGGCGCCACCGCACGTCTGTCCGCGGCCCGATCGGCTCCGGCACGACCTGCACAGTGTACGGCGGCTCGTTGCTGGCAGGCGACGCGAGACCGTACCACCGCGCATACGCGTCGGTTGGAATCAATCGTGTTCTCGGAGCCACGATGATGGTTACGGCACCATCGCGCACGGGAACGGCGACGATCCGCACGCCATACGCAACGGCGGGCGCCGTCACCGCCACGGTACGGCCTTCGCGCTCGGCCACGGTCACCACCGCTTTTGCGGAATCGAACGCCGTATCGAACGGCCCGGTGCCGAACGCCGCAGCGGGCAAATCGCGCTCCCACGAAACGAGCGCCACCGGATAGCCAGCGGACGCAAGATCGGAGGACACGTATCGCTCGAGCAGCGCTTGCGGGGTGCGCGGCAGCTCCTCTCCTTGAAGCGAGCGGGCGAGACGGTCCGCCAGCGTGCTCGCGTATGCATCCGGCGCCGCCAAGCCACGCACGTCGCGCTCCGCGAGATCGACGCGGCCGCGCGATGCACTGCCCCACACGACCGTCGCGGCGCCAAGCGCCGCGACGCACGACGCGGCAAGGAGTGCGCGATGCGATGGGCGAGAAAGCACCAACGTCGCAACGGCAGCGGCCCAGAGAAGACTGTACCACTGCGGCCACTGGCCAGGTGCCTGCCACAGGAGCGGCGCGAGCATTGCCGCGGCCATGGCGATCAGCGGGCCAACCGCCACAGGGAGTCCACGCCGCCCACCAAGCGCGCGTCGTCCCGCCCAGGCAGCCAGCACCAGCAGCGCCGTGGCGGCGAGCGTCAAAGGAACGCTCCAGATGATCCAGAGTGAGCCGTTCGCTCCGTCCGGAGGCGGCGTGATGCCACGCGACAGGGAGCGCACCGCGAATGGACCGGCGGCAATGGTCGCCACCGCAATGCCGATCGCGACGCCGCGCGGCACGTGTCGCCCCACTCGACGCACGCCAAGCAGCACGAGCAGAAGAATCGTTGCCGACGAGAGCGCGAGGGCGGCGGCGTTCGCCGTGAGGGCGCGGCCCGCCGGAAAGTAGAAGACGCCGGCGTCGAAGAGCCGAGATCGCGTGGAGAACTCGCTGAGCGGCACGAGCGCGATGCAGGCGAGTACGATGAGCGCCCCGCCGACGACGGAAACCGCACCACTCTCACGGCCGGAGACTGCGATCAGAAACGCGATGATCGCTGCAAGCAGCGCGATGCCCACGCGCACGCGGGCTCGCTCCAGCAGGCGAAAACGAACCTCTTCGGCGCCTCCGGCCCTGGCTTGTGCGACGAATAACGGCCGTGTGGCGTCGCGATAGATCAGCGCCTGCGGCGTGGAGTCCGACGGAGGCCCAAAGGCGAATCCTTCGGTGACCTCGTCGCTCGACATGCGCTGCGACAAGCCCTGTGTGAGTCGATCCGCCGGCGTGGTCGCGTACAGCAGCGATGTCGCGATCGTGCGCGCGGAGCCACTGGCATCGGCCGCGTAAATGGTGAGCCCGAACGGCGATGCCACCACGCCGGATGCGCCGGCGAGTCGCCGCACGTCACCGTGAAACGTGCCGGCCCACACGACCAGCGTGTCGCCGCGCGTCACCAGAACGGCTCGATGCTCGCGATCCCCAAGAACGTGCGTGAGTCGTGCGATGGCTTCGGCGGGATCCGGGGGCAGGCGTCGGCCGGTACGTGCAATGGACCGAATGGCCGCGAGCTCCTCGTCAACGGCAAGCCGCAAGCGCTCCTGCTGTGCCGCGCGGGCAGCCCGGGCTACAACGTCCGGCGCGCGCGAGAACCGATAGAGCCGCACCTGTGCGCGGAACGCAAATCCGGCGGCGATTGCAAGTGCCACAAAGGCGACGGCGAGGGGGACGCGGATCCCCGCCCGCATTCCTCCTCTGAGCGCGAGAACGCCGCCACACGTAGCGATGACAATGGCCGCGAGATAACCTACGCGCGGCTCCGCGAGCCAACCGCTCGCTGCCAGCAGTCCCGCGCCCGCCGCGGCGGAGGCGAGCATCACTCGCCGCCGGGTCGGATTGGCCATTGGACCTTTCGCGTCGTTCAGAATGAGCTACTCCGGGCCCGCGGCCGGCGAGCCGAAGCGGATCAAGGAAATGCGTCCGGACGACATCGCGGCGGCGCTGGCGAGCGACGCGCGGCTCATCATTCCCGTTGGCACCTGTGAGCAGCACGGCCGCCACCTGCCCCTCGGCGCCGACACGATCATCGTGGAGCGGATGGCCGACGACTTCTCCGCGGAGTTCGGCATTCTGCGCGCGCCTACCATCGAGTACGGCGTCAATGTCGAGACAGAACGAGGGTTCGCCGGAAATGCGTCCGTCCGGAAGAAGACGCTGCACCGCATGCTGAACGATCTGCTCGACACGTGGGAGCTCACCGGGGTGAAGGAGTTCATTCTACTCACGGCGCACGAGCACGATCCACATCAAGAAGCACTCGCCACCGTGCACACCACGGCCGCGCGCGTCCGGGTGGTGGACGTCTTCGCGGTCGATCTGCATCAGCTGCTCGAGGGGCAAACCGAGCCCATGCATGGCGACGAAGTGGACACTTCCGTTCTGCTGTATCTCGCGCCCCAACTCGTCCGGCTGGATCTCGCCGAAGACTATATGATGTCCCGTGACGAGGTTCGGCGATACCGCCGTGGCTGGCTCCGGATTCCACGGGACAGCTCGGGGTCCATCGGCAAGCCTTCCCTCGCGTCGGCGGCCAAGGGAGCAGCGATTTACTCGCATATCATGGAAAAGGTCCGCATGCGCGTGTTCGTCGCACCGGGACCTGACGATACTGCTTGATTGGCCCCCCTTGATCCTCACGTAGCGTGAGGCTTTACCCTCCTGCCGTGGCCACGAAGGACACGTCAGGAGCAGACAGATGAAGGCACCTCCATGGAAGGTGGGCGAGCTCGCGAAGCGGACAGGCATGTCCGTCCGCGCGCTTCACCACTACGACGAGATCGGGCTGTTGCAGCCCGCGCTGCGGACGCCGACCGGACACCGTCTCTACGACGCCTCCGACATCCAGCGCCTCCAGCAGATCCAGTCGCTGCGCCTGATGGGCATATCACTCGACGAGGTGAAGCGGCTGCTCGACGGAGCCGCCGTCTCTCCCCGTCAGGTGATCGACATGCATCTCGCCAGAGTGCACGAGCAGATCACCGCGCATGCACGGCTGGCCGAGCGTCTCACGGCGCTCGCACTCCATCTGGACGCGGCGGCGATCGGGTCGGTCGACGATCTCTGCCTCATCATCGAGGCTATGACGACAATGGAAAAGTATTTCACGCACGATCAGCTCGCGGTGTTGCGCGAGCGGCAAACGAGTGTCGGGGACACCCGAATTCAGGCGGTGCAGGACGAATGGGCCGAGCTCATCCCCGCGATGCAGCGCGCCATGGATGGGGCGGTGGATCCGGCCTCGCCGGACGTCGTCGCCCTCGCGCGGCGCTGGAAGGCGCTGGTGGATGAATTCACCGGCGGCGACAGCGGCATCGGGAAGGCGGTCATGACGATGTACGAGCACGAAGGGGCGGCACTCAAGGAGAAGCTGGGCAACGTGCCGACGCCTGCCATGTTCGCGTATGTTGGCAGGGCGATGAAGCACCTGTAACAACCGTGCACGGTGAACGGTGAACGGTGGACCGTTCACCGTTTACGTGCTTTGCGAACAGGGGCCGCCATTCGTCCTCTCAGTGGAGCTGAAACTCCCTCCCCACGGTCCCGTACGGCACCGTGACCAACTCACAAGGATATCTCCCTCCGATGCGTACTCTGGTGCTCGCGCTCGTCGTCGCAGTTGCCGCTCCCGTCGCGGGCGCGCAGGTCGTTGCGACCCCCTCCGGCGCCACCCTCACGCTGGACGACGCCATAACCCTGGCACGTCGCAACAACCCGGTGTTCCTCGCGCAGACCAACGCCCGGAAGACCGCCGACGCCGCCGTGCGCAGCGCGCGAGGCAGCCTGCTGCCGTCCGCGGATGCGAGCTTCAGCGGCCGGTATCAGCAGGCCGGCCAGCAGGTGTTCAGCGGACAGTCGTTCAGCAACAGCTCCGCCACACTGCAGTCCGGGTACAGCGTGGGCCTCAACTATCGCGTCAATCGCTCGACGTTTCTGACGCCGAAGGCAGCGGCCGCCAGCCGCGATGCCGTGGAAGCCGACATCGTCGGCTCGTCAGAGGCGCTCCGCGCAAGCGTTACACAACAGTATCTCACCGTGCTCCAGGCAGAGGCGCGCGCCGCCCTCCAGGACACGCTCGTCAAGACCGCACAGGCACAGCTCGATCTCGCGACTGCGAAGGTCGAGGTGGGAGCTGGTACGTCGCTCGACGTCCGCCGCGCCGAGGTGGCCCTCGGACAGACGCAGGTGGCGCTGCTGCGCGAGCGAAACAACGCCGAGGTCGAGAAGCTCCGTCTCTATCAGCAGCTTGGCGTGGTGCAGCCGGAGTCGGTGAAGCTCGTGACCGACTTTCCGATCGTCCCTCCGTCCTTCACGCTGGACCAGGTGATGAGTGACGCGCGCCGCCAGAACCCGGCGATCGTCGCGCTGCGCGCACGCGATCGCGCCTCGGCGCTCAACGTCGACGTGGCGAAGTCCGCCTACACGCCGACGCTGAATCTCAGCACCGGTGTCGGCGGAAACTCGTATCAATACACCAACAGCGAGTTCCTCGTGAATCAGGCGCAGGCCGGCATCCTCGGCCAGCAGTCGGCGTGCTTCCAGCAGGACACGATTCGCACGCGGGTCGGCCTGACCACCAACAACTGCGCGCAGGCATATCAGTTCACGCCGGCAATGGCCGACGCCATTCGGCAGCAGAATCGCCAGTTTCCCTTCAGCTTCCAGCGCTCGCCGCTCGCGCTGACCGCGTCGCTGTCGCTCCCGCTGTTCGACAACTTCAGCCGCGAGGAGCGCGTGCAGCGTGCGCAGGTGGACCGCGACGACGCCATCTACAACGTGAAGGCCAAGGATCTCGCGCTCACGGCCGACGTCACGCAGGCATTCCGCACGCTCACGACGTCCATCCAGACGGTGCGTCTCCAGGAGCAGAACGCGTCGAAGGCGCGGGAGGAGCTGGCCTATGCCGAGGAGCGGTACAAGGTCGGTGCGTCCACGTTCCTTGACGTCGTGACGTCGCGCGGCACCTATGAACAGGCGTTGATCGACCGCGTCAATGCGGTGTACGACTATCACAAGGCCTTCGCCGCGCTCGAGAACGCGGTCGGACATCCTCTCCGCTAATCCATCCCACTGGACATACAGTCATGAGCAAGCGTGTGAAGTACTCGGTGTTCGGCGGGGTGATCATCGCGATCGCCGCGATTGGCGGTCTCACGGCCATGAAGCGAGGCAACAAGGCGGTGGAGGTGCGCACGGAGAGCGTCCAGAAGCGCGATCTCGTCGCCTCGGTCACCGCGAGCGGGCAGGTGCGGCCGCAGACCAAGGTGGATCTCTCCTCCGACATCACCGGCAAGATCGTGAAGCTGGCCGTGAAGGAGGGCCAGATGGTGACGAAGGGGCAGTTCCTCCTCCAGATCGACGCGCAGCAGGCACAAGCGTCGGTGGAGCGCATGCAGGCGTCGCTCGCTTCCAGCAAGGCGCAGCTCGCGCAGGCGCACGCCAACCTGTTGCAGGCGGAGAACAGCTACTCGCGCACCGCCAAGATCAAGAAGGCCAACCCGCAACTCATCTCCGACGAGCAGATGGAGCAGTTGCGCACGGCTGTGGACGTCAACAAGGCGCTCTACGAGTCGGCAAGGCATTCGGTGGACCAGTCCTCCGCCTCGCTGCGCGATGCGCAGCAGGCGCTCGGCAAGACCACCATCTATGCGCCCATGTCGGGCCGAGTGACGCGGCTCAACGTGGAGAACGGTGAGACCGCAATCATGGGAACGCTGAACAAGGATGCCGCCACGCTGCTCACGATCGCCGACATGAGCGTGCTCGAAACCAAGGTGAAGGTGGACGAGACGGACGTCGCACGCATCGCGGTCGGCGATTCGGCGGTCATTCAGATCGACGCATTTCCCGACACGACATTTCTCGGGCGCGTGACCCGGATCTCCAACAGTGCCGTGAAGGGCGCCGCGACCAGCAACGCGGCCGATCAGGCCGTGGATTATGAGGTGACGGTGCAGCTCCTCAACACGCCGTCGGAGACGCGTCCGGATTTCTCGGCCACCGCCAAGATCATCACCGATACACGCCGGAGTGCGCTCTCCATTCCGATCATCGCGCTCACCGTGCGAGAGAACGAGGCCGCCATCAAGGGAGACACGGCAGTCGGCCTCGGCAAGGCGCGGCCGAAGAAGGAAGTCGGCAAGAAGGACGTCGAGGGCGTCTTCGTGGTGGGCAAGGACAACAAAGTCACCTTCCGGCCCGTAAAGGTGGGTATAGCCGGCGAGAAGTATTTCGAGGTCGTGAGCGGCCTCAAGTCGGGTGAGAAGATCGTGGCCGGCACGTACCAGGCGATCCGCGAGCTGAAGGACGGCGCGTCGGTGCGTGAGACGAAGGCCGACACGAAGAAACCACAGGCGAAATCGTGATCAACGAGACGGTTGAAGCGCCGCTCGGCATGACGGCCGAGCGGCAGGCGGTGGTAACGGAGGTCGGAGCGGCGCCGCCGAAGGACTGGATCATCGTGACCCGCGGCATCAAGCGCGAGTACGACATGGGCGGCGAGATCGTCCGCGCGCTGCGCGGAGTGGATATCGCCATCATGCGGAACGAATACGTCGCGATCATGGGACCGTCGGGCTCGGGCAAGTCGACACTCATGAACGTGATCGGCTGCCTCGACACCCCCAACGCCGGCGAGTACTGGCTGAACGGCAAGGAAGTGTCGCGCATGACGGACGATGAGCTGGCTCGCGTGCGCAACAAGGAGATCGGCTTCGTCTTCCAGACGTTCAACCTGCTGCCGCGTGCCACCGCACTCCACAACGTCGAGCTGCCGCTCGTCTATGCCGGTGTCGCTGCGGACGAGCGCAAGCGCCGCGCCAAGGAAGCACTGGCGCGCGTGCAGCTCGAGACGCGCATGGATCACCGCCCGAACGAGCTGTCCGGCGGACAGCGCCAGCGCGTGGCCATCGCGCGGGCGCTGGTGAACAACCCCTCGATCCTTCTCGCCGACGAGCCCACTGGCAACCTCGATTCGACGACGTCGGAGGAGATCATGAAGGTCTTCGAGTCGCTGGCGAATCAGGGGCAGACGGTCATCATGGTGACGCACGAGCAGGACATCGCGGCGCATGCGCGGCGGGTGGTGGTGCTGCGCGACGGATTGGTGGCGTCGGACGACAGACGGTCCTCGTTCGTCGAGAAGATCGGATTGGCTGGTTAGCCGTCTCCGTGTCTTTTCTCGAAGCGGCACGACTCGCCATGCAGCAGATCCGGGTGCAGAAGCTCAAGAGCTTCTTCACCCTGCTCGGCGTGATGATCGGCGTCACCTTTCTCATTGCGGTGGTGTCCATCGTGGGCGGCATGAGCCGCTACATGACCGACACGCTCGTGGGCAAGATCATGGCGGTGAACTCCTTCGAGCTCCGCCACCGGCCCAACATCAATCTCGGTGAGCATGACGAAGGGTACTGGCGCGAGCTCTGGCGCCGCCCGCGCATTCGTGAGACGGACGCCGAGCCGGTCATCGCGTCGCTCCCCGACGGCGTCCGCTGGGCCGTGATCGGCAACGACAACCTGGTCGTCGAATCGAAGTACGTCGCGAAGCCGCAGCAGGTTCAGACCTATACCGTCACCGAGGACTACTTCGCGATCAAGCGCATGGAGCCGGCGCAGGGGCGCCTGTTGTCGCCGCAGGAGTACGAGCGCGGCATGCCTGTCATCGTCATTGGAGAGGACGTGGCGAAGTACTTCTTCCCGTCGCTCGACCCCGTCAACCGGCAGGTGACCATCCGCGGCATTCCGTACACCGTGGTCGGCGTGATGGAGAAACAGGGCAGCGCGTTCGGCGTGTCGTTCGACAAGTTCATCATTGCGCCGCACAAGTCGGCGCTCAACCGCTACGTGAACGCCCACGGCGTCATCGACGCCATCATGTTTCAGACGCAGAGCCGCGAAGGGCTCCAGACGGCGATGGAGTCGGTACGCCAGGTCATGCGCGCGCGGCACGGGCTGCGGCCGAATCAGAAGGACAACTTCTCGCTCGAGACGTCGGATTCCGCGCTCGAGTTCTGGAACAAGATCAAGAGCTATCTCGTGATGGCGGGCGTCGCGCTGCCCGCCATCGGATTGGTGGTGGGCGCCATCGTCATCATGAACATCATGCTGGTGGCCGTCGCGGAGCGGACGCGCGAAATCGGAATCCGGAAGGCGTTGGGGGCGCGGCGCAAGGACATCATGTCCCAGTTCCTCGTCGAGAGCGCCATGCTCAGCACGCTGGGCGCCGCGCTCGGCATCATCACGGGATTCGCGTTCGCGCAGGTCATCGCCGCGGTCACGCCGCTGCCTGCGGCCGTCGAGCTCTGGTCGGTGCTCGTGGGCATCTCGATTGGCGCCGGGGTCGGCATCGTGGCCGGCGTGTACCCCGCGAGCCGTGCGTCGCTCCTCGATCCCATCGCCGCGTTGAGGCAGGAGTAGCGCGTGTCGCTCATTCAGCAGCGGATCTTCGGCATGAAAGAGGGCGTGACGATCGCTCTCGATTCCATCCGTGCCAACAAGGTGCGCGCGGGGCTGACGATCCTTGGCATCGCCGTCGGCGTCTTCGTGGTCGTCGTGATCTCGGCTGCCGTGCACGGCATCAACAACAGCGTCGCGAAGGACTTCGAGAGCACCGGGCCTACGACGTTCTTCATCTCGCGTTATCCGATCTCGTTCGAGGCCTGCGACGGGACGGACGCCACGTGCAAGTGGCTGCGCAACCCGCGCCTCACGATGGCCGACGTCGCGCTGATTCAGCGGCTCCCCTCCGTGCGCGTTGCCGGCGGCCGGTTGGATACGTCGCGCCCGATCAGCTACAAGGACAAGCGCCTTTCCGGCATACGGGTAAGTGGCCTGTCCGGCAACTGGCAGCAGATCGACGGCGGCGGCGACATCTATCCCGGACGCAACTTCACGGCCGCCGAAGCCGAAGCGGGCGAGCGCGTGGTCGTCGTCAACGACGAGCTGGCGATGCAGCTGTTCGGCGACTCCGACCCCATCGACAAGACGATCGGTATACAGGGTGTGCCCTTCAAGGTGCTCGGCGTCTATCACTACCAGGCGAGCTTCCTCGCTGGGGGGAACAGACCGCGCGCCATTTTGCCCATCGAGGCCGCGCGCCGGCACATCAACGTCTCCTGGGCGGACATCGGCATTGCGGTCATTCCCGCGTCGACGTCCACGCGCGCCGACGCAATCGACGACGTCATCGCTGCGCTCCGGGCGAATCGAGGGCTGCGGCCCGGGACCGACAACACGTTCGCCATCATCACGCAGGACCAGTTGTTCGACGTCTACAACAAGATCTTCGGCGCGTTCTTTCTGGTCATGGTCGTGCTGTCCGCCGTCGGCCTCATCGTCGGCGGCGTGGGCGTCATCGCCATCATGATGATCTCGGTCACCGAGCGCACGCGTGAGATCGGCGTTCGCAAGGCGCTTGGCGCTACGCGCGGCACGATCCTCTGGCAATTCCTTGTCGAAGCGGTGACGCTGACGGGGATCGGCGCCGTCATCGGGCTCGTGACCGGGACATTGATGGCGCTGCTCATCAAGTCGATGACGCCGATTGCGGCGAGCGTTCCCCCTATGGCCGTGGTGGCTGCGCTCCTCACGAGCGCCTTTACCGGCGTGCTGTTCGGCATGCTCCCCGCGGCGCGGGCGGCGCGACTCGACCCGGTGACAGCGCTGCGATACGAGTAGGCGCTGACACTTTCCGGCATGGCGCCCGTAGGTCCGCCCATGCCCTTTCTCGAGGCCGTCCGGCTGGCGCTCCGGCAGATTCGTGTGCAGAAGCTGAAGAGCTTCTTCACCCTCCTCGGCGTCATGATCGGCGTCACCTTCCTCATCGCCGTCGTGTCGATCGTCAACGGCATGGGCAAGTACATGGAAGAGGACTTCGCCGGCCGGCTGCTCGGCGCCAACACGTACACGCTGAGGCGCTTTCCATACTTCGGTGACGCCACTACCGAAGACGAGTGGAAGGAGTGGCAGCGCCGGCCGAGAGTGACGCACGCGGACGTGGCGATCGTGCGCAATTCACTTCCGCCCGGCACACGATACGCCGTGGAGAGCCAGGAGAACCTCTACGCAGCCACGCGCTATGCGCGGCCGCGCCAGATCGACGCCCATGCCGTGGAGGGGGATTACTTCTCCATCAAGAAGTACGACCTGACCAAGGGACGTACGTTCACGTCGCAGGAATTCGAGCTCGGCGCCACGGTGATCGTCATCGGCGACGAGGTCGGGCGCTATTTCTTCCCGGCCCTCGACCCGGTGGGACGCCAGCTCCGCATCGGTGGGATTCCCTACACGGTCATCGGCGTGATCGAGCACCAGGGCAATCTCTTCGGCATTTCCATGGACAAGACCGCGTTCGCGCCGTTCCTGTCTCCCCTGCACCGGCTCACGAACCCGCGCGGCGACGTGGACGGGATCCTCGTGCAGGCCCCGAACGACCTGATGATGAACGACGCGATGGAGACTACCCGTGAGGTCATGCGCGGCCGCCGCGGACTGCGCCCCGGACAGAAGGACAACTTCGTGATGGAAACGTCCGCGTCTGCGCTCGCGTCGTTCGAGAAGGTCAAGAACATCATGACCATCGCCGGCTCGGCGCTTCCCGCCATCGGACTGATCGTGGGCGGACTCGTGATCATGAATATCATGCTCGTGGCCGTCGCCGAGCGGACGCGCGAGATCGGCATCAGGAAGGCGCTCGGGGCGAGACGCAAGGACATCCTGCGCCAGTTTCTCGTCGAGGCCGCGACGCTGAGCACCCTCGGCGCCGTGATCGGCATCGGATTCGGCATCCTCGGCGCCAAGGTCATCTCGTGGAACACGCCGCTGCCGGCGGCGGTGGCGCCGTGGTCGCTCGCGGTGGCCACGATGCTCGGCATGGGCGTCGGCATCGTCTCCGGCGTGTATCCGGCGAGGCGGGCCGCCTCGCTCGACCCCATTGAAGCGCTGCGTCAGGAGTAGCCGATGCGATCACTGCTCTCGCCCCTCGCACAGATCTTCGACGGCGTCGGCATCGCGTTCGACGCGCTCAAGGCCAATCGCGTCCGCGCACTCCTCACCATCATGGGTGTCGCGCTCGGCGTATTCGTCGTCGTGGCAATGTCCTCCGTGGTTCAAGGCATCAACGAGTCGTTCCGGCGCGACGTCGAAGCAGCGGGACCGACCTCGTTCTTCGTGTATCGTCGGCCGATTGGCGGATTCAACGTCTGCGACGGTACGGACGAGACCTGCCCCGAGCGGCGCAACCCAGGTATCACCCTCGACGAGGTGGCGGCGCTCGACCGCCTTCCGACGATTCGTGCGGTCACGGCGCACATCGGGAGCGGCGCCTCGTTCCGCTACAAGGACAGGCTCATTCCACGCACCGGCCTCGAGATTTATTCGCCCAACTGGACCGAAGTGGACGGCGGCGACATCTATCCCGGGCGCAGCTTTACGGAAGCCGAGAATGCCGCCGGTGCGCGCGTCGCGTTGGTGAACGACAAGATGGCGGAGATTCTCTTTGCCGGGTCGGATCCGCTCGGCAAGGTGTTCCTCATCGACGGCGTGCAATTCACCGTCATCGGATTCTATCACTACACGGCGAGCCCGATGGGGACGCCGACATCGGCCGGCGGCGGCGATTCCCCAAAGGCGATCGTGCCCTTCGAGTCGGCGAAGCGAAGCCTCAACATCTGGCTCAAGGGCAACAACCTCATCGTGAAGCCGCGGACCGGAGTCAGCGTCGAGGAAGCGGTCGACGACGTCACCGCTACGCTGCGGGCGCGGCGCGGTCTTCACCCCGGCCAACCGAACAACTTCGACATCGTCACGCAGGATCGCCTGTGGGCCATCTACAACAAGCTGTTCGGCACGTTCTTCGTGGTCGGGCTCGCGCTGTCCTCCGTCGGACTGCTGGTCGGCGGTGTGGGCGTCGTCGCGATCATGATGATCTCCGTCACCGAACGCACGGGGGAGATCGGAGTGCGCAAAGCACTCGGTGCCACCCGCTGGACGATTCTCTGGCAGTTTCTCGTCGAGGCGGTGACACTCACCGGCGTCGGCGCCTCGATCGGTCTCGTGCTCGGCATACTGGTGGCCATTGGCGTGCGTACAGCGTGGCCGTCCATTCCGGCAACGACGTCGTGGAGCACGGTGGCAGCGTCGCTCACCATGAGTGCGTTCACCGGCATCGTGTTCGGCATGCTGCCGGCCATTCGCGCGGCTCGCCTCGACCCTGTGGTGGCGCTCAGATACGAATAAGGGCGCCGCGCATGCCCGCGCCCCTGTGATATATTCTCGCCCATGTCATCCGTGGACATCCTCGCCATCGGCGCGCACCGCGACGACATCGAGCTCACGTGCGGCGGGACGCTCATCAAGGCGGCAAAGGCCGGCCATCGCACCGCGATTCTCGACCTGACGGAAGGCGAGATGGGCACGAAGGGTTCGGCTCCCGAGCGCGCTGCCGAAGCGGCGCGGGCCGCCGACATCCTCGGATGCGCAATACGCGAGAACCTCGGCCTCCCCGATGCCGGCATCGAGAACACCCCGGCCACACGCGAGCGGCTCGCCCGCGTCATTCGACGTCTCGCGCCTCGCATCGTGATTGCCCCAGCGCTCGAGGGCCGGCATCCCGACCATCGCGTCTCCGCGCAGCTCGTGCGCGACGCCTGCTTCGTCGCCGGCCTCCAGAAGTTGGCGCCCGACGTGCCCAAACACCGGCCGCACAAGATCCTCCACTCGCTCACATATCGTCAGGATTTCGTCCGTCCGACGTTCGTGGTGGACATCAGCGACGAGTTCGAGCGGAAGATGGAGGCGGTGCGATGCTATGCGTCACAGTTCGAGGGAGCGAGGCAGGCCGGCGAGGTGTACCCGAACGGCGAGCCCCTCTACGACATGATCGCGCATTACGCCGCGTACTACGGTGCGCTCATTCGCACGAGATACGGTGAGCCCTACTTCACCACCGAGATGATGCGAGTGGACGACGTGAGCGCGCTGGAGGTCGCCACGTTTTGAGAGACGACGAAGTCACGTACGGA
>WNFN01225953.1_pt2 | contig 28638 bp, 30 predicted proteins | sample 5400161 | NCBI WGS metagenome assembly WNFN01 (sample SAMN13153353, study PRJNA577476) | soil metagenome | isolation source: 80 cm saprolite on Douglas fir-dominated hillslope | place: USA:California | collected 2013-09-17 | reverse complement strand
GCGGAGCGGTGACGCGACAGCAAGCGAATGGTATCGCATGGCGCGAAACGGTGATGGAATACCGGCGAAGAGCGGGTCATCCGAGTGCCGCACGGCGCTTTCCTCGCCGTGACGCGGTTGGGGCGCCCGAACTACACGTGCGCCGTAGAGCGCCCCGATTCCTTGGTGCCCGAGGCAAACACCCAGTACCGGCAGGCGCGTCCGCGCGATGACCTCGGCACAGACGCCAAAATCGTCAGTCCGATCCGGGCGGCCGGGACCAGGAGAGATCACGATATTGTCGACCGACAGCGCAGCGATTTCCGCCCAGCTCGTCTGGTCGTTACACAGAACCAGCGGCTCCTCCTGATTCGCCTCGGCCAGATAGTGAACAAGATTCCATGTGAAGGAATCGTAGTTGTCTATAACGAGCGTCTTCACTTCAGCCTCCCCTGCGCACCACCGTGATGGTGGCGTTGAGCGCAAGCAGGTTGGTCCGGGCCGGCATGTTGCTCGTGGTTGCCACAGACGATCTGTGAGCCGTGGCGCACCTCGCGATCTTCGGCTACCAACGTGGCTTTCTACCAATCAGCAGGTGGATCGGCCAACTGATCGGATATCTTGCTTCCGAGGCTCCCCATGAGTGTCGTTGCATCTCGTCCAGTAGATCACGGTTCCCTTCGCCCACGTAGCGGCGAAAAGCAGTCCAGGTGACGCGATGCGCTCGAAGGGAAAGGCGAGGCTCGCATAGCCTTCGACGACCAAGTGTCGCTCCGGCGGCCAGTAAGACTCGAGCGTGCGGTAGATGCCGCGATACGGGCGATCAAGGTGCTGCGCCAAGCGGTGCTTGCCAAAGCACCAGCAGGCAATCACGCCGCGAGGGCGCAGAACGCGCTTGGCTTCAGTGTAGAAGCGGTCGAGATCCAATTGATGCAGTGCCTGTGCCACGGTAAGAAGATCGACACAGTTGCTGGGCAGCGGAAGGGATTCCGCTGCCGCAGCCAAGTAGTGGAGCCGCTCGCGGACCACCGCCTTTCTCAGTACACGCGGCTCCTTGTCGACAGCGCACACTCGGTCAAAATGATACGCCAGCGGCAGAGCGGCCCAACCCAACCCTGTCGCCGCATCCACGGCAAGGTCTCGTGCCTTCGCTACCTCTAGAAGGAAGCTATACAATTCCTCGGGATACACCGCAATTAAGCCTCCGGCGGCAAGCCGCTCTCCGCCATGGCGAGCTTGGCGCAACATTGCCGCCCCGCGCCGGCCGACGCGAGGCGGTGCTGCTCCGGATCAGGCCGCTCGCTGCTTGCGCCGCGCCATCGATTCCAGGAACTTATCCTTCTCGCCGTCGTTCATGTGGTAGGAATCCTCCTGTCTCGGGTACTGCCCCGATTTGGCGGCATTGAAGTACGCAGTGTAGGCATCGAGCATGTTTTGCCACACGTTACCGAAGGTCTGGCCTCCGGGAGGGATTGGAAACGCCGAACAGCCAATAATGTCGCTTGAAACCTGGAAGATCCCGTTCGCGTGGGGTCCCGACCGCAGGCTTGCGACGGGAACTGGCAGGTTCTCGAAACACCACTTCGTCAGCTCCTCTGTCGCATGCTCGAGTAACACCGTGACGATACCCGCTTCGATGCTCGCTTCGATTAGCTCGACAATCGAAGCGGCGTCCGCTGCCGTCCGCCCACGAGTCTGGTAGCCGTACATCAGGCGACGTTCGCCTTGCACGCCGAAATGCCCGACGATAGGTATGCCCGCCGTTGCGATGCCACGCAGCATCGGCATCATTCCCTTCGTTGGCTCGATATGCACGCCATCGGCACCAAGATGAGTGACCTTGGCAGCGTTTCGGATCGCGTCTTCCACAGAAACACAGGCCACAGTGTTGGGCAGGTTGCAGATGATGAACGGCGTCTTGGCACCCCGCAGGACCGCTTGCAGCATATAGAGCTGCTCTTCGAAGTCGACCGTGTCCATCGAAGCATGGCCCATCAATCCCATGGGCCCCGGGCTGCCGCAGCAAAGCAAGTCCATGCCGAGTTCTTCAGCCATGATAGCGCTCGGAGTGTCGTGACATTCCATGCCCACGATGCGCTCTTTGTTCTTCACCTTTCTTCCCAGGGTCTGCAGGGTAACCTTCTTTCTCGATGTTCCAGTCATGATGTTCTCCTATGAACGGCAATTAGCTTGTGATGCGATGCGATGGTCACCACGGGCCGCGTGGCGCCCGGCCCTCAGAACCGGTAGCCAACGCTAAAGCCGAAGGTCCACGGATCGAGATTCAACGTCTCAACCTTCGTGCCCGTGCTTTTGGCGACCACATCGGTGCTGATCCACAGCTTCCTCACCCGCATCTCGGCAAAGAGTGCTTAGTCATCCAGTAATCAACGCCGCCGTTGAACAACGCCCCCCATTGAGGCCGGAAATCCTGGAAGTTCTGCAGCCCGCCATCTTGGGCGGTGAAATAGGTGCGATTGAAGCCGGGCCCTATGAACGGATCTATCCGGCTATGGGGAAACGGATGAATCTCTAGATTGAAGTTCAGCGGAATCATGCTCACGCTTCCGACTTTGGAACCGCCCACGGAGACCGCGGGCCGAGTAACACCGAGTTCGGTGTTCACACGAAAGAGTTCCGCCCAGCCAATCCGGTTGGTGAGTCCAGCTCCGGGATAGAGCCAGATACTGACCGTCGGTAAAGGGTCACTAGCAACCTTCGCGCCAAGCACTGGCGAATGCTCGTCGGGCACGACTTCCAATGCGCCAATGCCCGCACCAAGATTTATCAGACTGGTGTCCTCGCTCGCTTGGGCGAGTGATCCGCTGAGCGCGATTGCCAGAATAAGAGTCCTACCAGCCACCGCCGATTTTTTCATCTTCTCTTCCCCCCGGTTAAGTCGACGTCCCGCGTCGCTCAGCCGGCGCGGTGATTTTATTATCTCGCTAAATCTTACGTTACATCACTAATAATCTTACGTCAAGAAGCTATAAATGTTAGTGCTTGTATAGCTACTTGCTGACCTGCGATGGTGACTTTAATTCGATTATCTCCCATTATTTACCATATAGATCGCCACGCATAACGACCATATAGCTTGATTTATAAGATAACTTACTTAGCGTATAATATTACGTTAGGATTAGCTACTTGAGATACGTTAGAATTCTTAATTCTTTGGAATCGGGTTGAAAATGGCTAGCGCACAATCGACGTATCGGACCGACTTCATCAAGATTGGCGAAATGGCTGCCGTCTGTGGCGTCTCTCAGCGCACCTTGCGGTATTACGAGGAACTCGATCTCGTGACACCGCGACGATCCGACGGCGGAGTGCGGCTGTATTCCCATGCGGACGTCGCTAGGGTCCGGGAAATTATGAAGAAAGTCCGCGATGGAGCATCGCTCGGTTCGATCATTCTGGCGGAATCTCAAAAGAAGCCGTCTAAATTGGAGGAGCCAGCGCCGCTGCGCTTGACCGTGCGAGGTTCAAAAGGCAAAGAAGTGGAAGAAGTCCCGACTGGGCGCTCCTTCAAAGTCGGTGATATTGCGAAGCGTCTGCAGACCACAGTACGCACCATCCGGTACTACGAGGAGGAAGGAATCGTTGCCACGACCCGTTCGGAAGGTGGCACACGGCTTTACTCATTGAACGACTACCAGGCACTTCAAACCGCATTGACGCTCACGCGCCTTGGGCTCGGTCTCGAGACGGTTAAGCGACTTGCAGGCGGGCGCAAGTCATGTCGAACGGGGGATCAGGCATCGAGACTCATGTCAGATATCCTTGAGGAAGTGCGGGCGATTGTGACCGAGAAGATGGCACTCTATGGCGAACTCGAGAGAGATATCGACCGCGCGAGTCTGCTCGTTCACCAGTGTCGGGGGTGCAAGAACTCGCCGACCCGAAAGGGATGTCCAACTTGTCCGATGGAGCGGAACAGGGACCAGTCCAAGCTTGCCCAGCTCATCTGGGACCGGCCTTAAGCCCCATGGCCATTACGGACAAAGAAGCTTCGACCGACGCGATTGCCGTAGAAGCACGGGGTTATGTCCGATCGCGCCTGCGGGGGCGGCTCCTCGGCGAAGCTGCGACCGTGGGGTTTATCGCAGCATTGACTAAGATCGCCGGCGTCGCCGGCGCCAGCTACATCCTGTTCCCGGAACTCGGCGCGCTGGCCCACGACATCTTGTCGCGGCCGAACGGGACATGGGCCCGGGCGCCCGTGATGCTAGTCCTCACACCCTTTCTGACGGCGCTGGTTGGCACCCTGCTCACCCGCTATACGGGCTATGGTCCGGGTACCGTACTGCTTTGCGTCGCCTGCGGGGTGCTGATCATTCAGACTCTGCGGTCGCCGATCGCGCCGGCGATCTCGGCCGGGCTGCTGCCCTTGTCGCTGGACATCCGCAGTTGGTGGTATCCGCCGTCCATCCTGCTGGGCACGACGCTGCTGGCCGGTATCAGCTTGTTGTACCGCATGGTGCGCACCGATGCTGAACATCTACCCCCGAGTGCACGCGACCGGCAGGACGATCTGGTAGAAGAACCAGCGGAACGCTACGGCTGGATCGTACCATATTTCGCCTTCGTCGGCGCCGCGGTGCTCCTGGTGCACCTGACCGGATGGCGCTTCGTGCTGTTTCCACCCCTCGCAGTCATCGGCTTCGAGATGTTCGCGCATCCACAGGTCTGTCCTTGGGCGAATCGTCCACTCGCCCTGCTCCTGACGTGCCTGCTCAGCGCGCTGAGCGGGTGGGCGCTCGTCGCTTGGTTCGGGTCGGGGGTCCTAGCCACCGCCGGCGCAACCGCGCTCGGGATCGCATGGCTATTGTTGTTTAATCTGCGCGCCCCTCCGGCGCTGTCGGTCGCGCTCCTGCCCTTCGTGATGGACCGGCCCGATCCTTTCTATCCGCTTGCGGTAGCTGTTGGCGTGATGGTGCTGAGCTTGGTATTTCAGCTGTCGCGCTGGATCGCGCCCGCGCGTGCGTAGACGCTGGTGGGATGACTGGACCCGCGTCGCAGACTTGTAGGAGGGAGTATGCAGACAAGAACAAGCCATAATGTGACAAATTGGAAGTTATCGACGGATCAGAATGCGAACTCAGCGACGTTCGATCTACTACTGATCGACGCCGACGAACAGCGTGCGCTGTACACGCTGCGCGCTATTCAATCATCAATGCCGGTGCGATCCGCGCAAAAAACTAGCGGCCGTGAGGCTCTCGCCTCATTTCAACGGGCGCGCTTTAACGTGATTGTGTGTCGCCCACACTTCGGTGACATTGTCTGCCGTCACTGGATTCGCATGATACGGACCGGCAAATTCGGGTACTCGGCGACCCCGGTGATCGTGCTGTGCGATGAGGTCGAGCTTCCGGAGCTGGGTCCCATGCTGGACGACGATACAACGCTCGTCCCCGACGCTGATCCCGAGGCACTCATGGCTGCGCTGAGGGCGATTCAAGACGGGGCCAACAAGCCCACGGTTCTTATCGTCGAGGATGAGATCCTGGCCGCCGAAGCAGCCGGCAAAGCCTTGGATAAAGTCTATCGCGTTGAGCTGGCCCACGATGGGACGACAGCACTTCGCGTGTGGCGCGAGAAGCGCCACTCGCTCGTATTGCTCGACTTAATGCTTCCGGATCTCTCCGGAAAAGAGATTCTGGCAGCGATGGTCGCGGAGAATCCAACCCAAGTCATTATTGTGCTTACCGCACACGATGCGCTCGAGAAGCATCAAGAACTGGTGCTCGCCGGCGCGTCGGATTTCCTCTCAAAGCCCCTCGACATGCATGCGTTGCCGGAGGCATGCGCGAACGCGTTGCGCGCGAAGAAATGCATGAGCAACGTCGAACGGTCTCGAACTGAAGTCCTCGCCGTGGCGGAACTCGCCGCTCGCGTGCGGGCGGCCCATTATCACCTCGAACGCGGACAGGCGGCGCGCAGCAACGCGCATCTGCGCCGCGCGCTTGTCGCTTCGCGCGCTCACCAACTCGATGAGGATCAGTGGGCAAAGCTCATGTCTGAATTTGACGCACCTTAAAGCACTGGAGCATGGATGTTCCCACACAATCTCGTATTTATTGTCCTGGCTTCGCTACTTTTGAGCGAGTTGAGCGCCGCAAGCCCGGAAGATGTGGCGACTGCCTACGGCGGCATCGATATGGTGTCGTTAGCGACCGGGTATTCTCGTCCGCTCTTCGACGCACCCGTCAGTGCCTCGATCGTGTCGCGGCGTGACATGGTGGATTCCGGTGCCCGCAATCTCGCCGAGCTCTTGCAAACTGTGACTTCGTACTACGTCGAATCGCCCGATGGCGGCCGCACGACGAATATCGCGGTACGCGGTCTTGAATCGCGAGTTCTCCTCCTTGTCGACAACGTGCCCTTGTATCAGGGTCTCTACAATGCCTTGTTTGGTATTCAGGATTTGCCGCTCGACAACGTCGAGCGCGTGGAAATTACACGCGGTCCGGGCAGCGCGCTCTATGGAGCGGACGCGGTCGCCGGGGTGATTAATATCATTACCCGCACCTCGATGGCGAATACTCCGCGGGAGGTAGGCGCCAGCGTGGGCAATCTTGAGACTGGAGGCGGTTACGGGATCTACGGAAGCCATGTTGGGGACCTGCACCTGGCGCTCTACGGGGGATATACCCAGAGTCATGCGACGAATCGCATCGTGCAAGCCGACGCGCAAACGGCGTTCGACGCTGCGTTTCATACACACGCGTCCCTCGCCCCGGGACCCCTAGACGATCAGGTCAAGACAGTGAACGCCCGGGTCGAGCTATCCGATGCGCATTGGCGACTGCGCGCGACGTGGCATAACGATTTTAACGTCGGCGATGGCATCGGAACCGCGGCGGCGTTAGATCCGTCGGGTAAAGCGACCAGTCAGTCAGGAAGTTTGGAACTCGTATACAAAAATCAGCTCTCAACATCCTGGGACTTAAGCGGCTATGCAGCCTACACCGACGTGGAGCAAACCGACCACGTGACGCTTTATCCGCCAGGGGCTTTCCACGATCATTTCCCGCAAGGCGTACGGCAAATCATCGACGAAAATGAACGACGAGTAAGAGGAGAAGTCACGGCGATTTACGGTACAAATAGGAACCGCCTGCTGATGTCGGTTGGGGGTTTCATCGAAGACGCACGCACCACGGCGGATATTCGTAACTACCTGGTCAAACACGGCGCCGTCATTCCTACCGGCGTATTCGCCCCTGGCGCGGGGGTTGGTGCACCTCTCCTTGTCGGCGATCGAAGAGACACAGTGGAGTACGGGGTGCTGCAGGATGAATGGGCGTTCGCCCGCGACTTCTCGCTCATCGCCGGCACGCGGATGGATTACTACAATCACTTCGGCGCGCAGTGGTCTCCGCGCGCCGCGCTCGTCTGGTCTCTGACGCAACGCGCGACGTTAAAACTTCTCTATAACGAAGCGTTCCGGCCGCCGAGCGTGACAGAAACTCAGTCGAACGGCACCTTCGCGGCGCTCGGCAATCCCGATCTTCACCCCTCCAAGACCAGAATGGGGGAGTTGCAATTCGGCTATCACCTGCCGGCGGTGGATTTGACAGCAAGCCTGTTTCGCTACAAAACGAACTCGCTCGTCGTCACCACGGTCGATATAACATCTCCCTTGGGTCTTGCTTACATCAATGGCGAGAGTGATACCGCCTCGGGTCTCGATGGCGAGGCCCGCTGGCACTTAGGTCAGGCGATCACGATTTCAGTCAATGGCATGGTTCAGCGCCACACCGCTGAGTCGGACAATTACTATATTGCCAAGTCGCCGCCTGAGAAACTTGTCAATGTGACGGCGGACTTGGGCCTTGCACCTCAATGGAATTTGTATCTCAGCGGATCCGGGGTGTTTGATCAAGGCCGGGCAGCCTCTGATCCTCGGCCACGGCCGCCCAACTATGGACTGCTGAATCTCATGGTGCGAACCAGCGCGCTACCGAGCGGGCTGGTGGCGAGTCTGCGCGCCACCAACGTGTTAAACAAGTATTACGTCCAGCCTTCCAGTTCGCCGACTGCCGTTCCTGACGATATACCGCAGCCCGGCCGAGAAGTGACGTTGCAAGTCACGAAAGCTTTTCAGTAGGTATCTTAGACAATTCCTTTGTAACCAGGAGGCAGACCTGTGACCATCAATGGTGAACTCGATTTATTCTCGCACACCATTAACCCTATCTTAGGGTTCATCGCCCTCCTCGTGCCGCTCTCGAAAAGCTACCGCGGCCGAATCACCTATCGCCGGTACTACGGCGCGACAGCCGTTGCCGTCCTCCTTGCCTATACGTGGATGGTCGCCGAGCGAAAATATCAATGGTGGGAGCACGCCTGGGGCGTTACGTTCAGCACGCATACGGCGGTCCATGTCGCGATCTTAAGTTGCCTGTGGCAGCTTGGCACACGATGGCGGGCTGCATCGGTTCTCATAGGCTTCACGTACGCCGTATTGATGGTGTACCGCCATTACCACGCGCCATTCGACATTGCGTTGACGACAGCGGCAATGTTGCCGGAACTTATCTTAGTTTGGGTTTTGGCGCTGCCCGCGCAGCGCGCTCGCGTTCAGAGCTAATGTGCGGTGGGCAGGCAGAATAATCCATACCGTCGTGCCGACACCCAACTTACTTTCCACGCCGTACCGCCCGCCTAGCAGGGTGGCATATTGACGAACGATCGCCAGACCCAAACCGAAGCCGCCGATGCGCCGCCCGTCACCGAATTCGCCTTGCCGAAACTCCGACCAAATGTGCTGAATCTGTTGTTCGGGAATTCCAACCCCACTGTCGGTCACAGAGATCAGAAACTCATCATCCCTCAACGCAAGCGACACTTCGACTGTCCCGTCGATTGTGAATTTGCAGGCATTTTCGATCAGGTTCGTGATAATTTGCAGAACCTTGTCGCCGTCGGTCCAAATCGTGTCTTTATCGGCCTGGATGGTGAGTTTATTTCTGTTTTGTTTTGCTAACGCCTCGGCCTTATCAAGAAGGCTCTCGCGCAGAACGTCGATGGACAGTGGACCCACCTCCAGATTGGTGTGGCCCGTGCTGCCGCGCGTGAGCTCGAGCACCTGGGCAACGCGACGGCTCAATTCCGAGCACTCTCGAATGATAATATCGACGTGCGCGCGGGCTCGCTCCGGATCGCCCCCGAATTCGAGTTCGTTCATGACTTCCGAGGCTTGTGAGCGAATCACATGCAAGGGGGTACGCATATCGTGCGATACATGCGCCATAAAGGTGGTCTTGTACCGTTCCGCATCCTGTGCTGCGAGTGTCGCATCTTTCAGCTGCAGCGTTCGCTCTTCGACCGTCTTCTCGAGGTTTCGCGACTGTTCCTCTTGCGCCTCAATCAATTCGTTATAGACATGCGAGATCGTCCTCGACTCCTCTGGGCCGCGCTCGATGGCGCGCGCGCCACGCTCGCCCGCCGCAAACCGACGCATCACCGAGACGATGTCACGAAGCGGGCTCACTATTGCGGCAGAGACTCTCCAAAGAAAGAACAGGGCAACAGATAACAAGGCAAAACCCATGACTAAGATGGCTTGAATCAACTGCCGAACGACGGTGTCGACCGACGCGGTGCTCGCGACGACGTGCAAGTGCCCTACGACACAGTGGGCGGCGCTGCAGGCGCCCGAGCTCGATCGCTCAAAAATGGGTGCCGACACGCACCAGAATGTTTTCACGCGCTCACTAGTAGTCTCGGTGCTGGCATTGAAATGAGGGCCGCCGAAACCACAGCTAGACAGCAAATTGGCGGCTTCCTCGAGTGAAGCGAGCCGAGCGCCATCTGCGCTCACTAACTGAGTCGCCCGGATACCATTGACCCCGATCGACTCTTTTATGAGCTCTCCGGCAACACCGGGACTATCGGCGCCCACGATGGCCGCAAAGCCGGCGCGGGCGGCAAGCGCCTCGACTTGGGTGCGGGCATCTCGTTCCCCAAGATCGTATAGCTGATGCTCAGCAAAATATAATGTCAACACGACAAGAACGACGATGACCCAGAGCACGATAGCGCCAATGGCACTTAAGATCTGAGCGCGAATGGTGGTCGGGCGAAACCGCCTCACCGTTCACCCAAGATCAGTTCAAAACTCTTTGCCGTGGAGACCTCGACAATGCTGGAGAGGTGTCGGGCGGTGCGAAGATTGATCGCGCGGGAGGGTGCATCGTCGAATGCCATGGGAGCGCCGCGGCCTTCGGTTGCAACGGCGAGTTGACCTAGCCTGCCCCCGAGCGTTGCGGGGTCTAAATAGAGCGCAAATAACGATCCTTCGCTGGCGTGCTGCAGGACGCTCGAAAAAACCAGAAACTCATTCGCCCAGGCCTCCTCAATGATTCGAGGCAACGTGTCGGCGGTGACGAACTGCCCTTGTTCCAAGAGCCACAGCGAGTCTGTCATCGGATTCCCGTACCGCAGGATGTCGAGATAGTGCGTGCCTGCTTCCGCAACCGTCGAGGCTTCGTAGATGATGACTTGCTTGGAGCGGGCGCGGGCGGCGCGTTCCATGGGCGCACGGAGCCACCCGAAGCGTTTCGGCTCCATCACGAGCGCTACGCGATTAATGTGGGGCGCCACTTCGTTTAAAGTCGCGATGAAGCGATCCGGATTGACGACGAGCGAGATACCAGCAACCCCTGGTGTTGGCACCGGCAGTTCGGTCGCGCCTGCGAGCCACGGCATACTCGGTCGCACCTGTTGCGCGAGGAGCGTCGCCGTGCGGCCGAGAGTGATCAGGACGTCCGGGCGATCCGCTGCAATTGTTGATGACATCCAGTCCTCGGAAACGGTCGCCACTAGGGCATGTTCGGTGAGCACGCCGCCTGCGCGAGCGACCTTGGCCGCGATTCCATCGCGTATTAAATGAAACACGGAGCGTTCGGGATCCGGTAATTCCGGATAGAGGAGAGTGAAACGAGGAGGCGGTTGCGCTCCCCACGCGCGAGTCGTCACACACGCGCCGACCGCGAACAGGACTTCGCGGCGATTCAATCGGAATCCTTCCGATGATGTTCGCAGAAACGCCGAATTAACTGCGCTGCATCGCTGATGATTTGAACTCGCGAACTTGGCGCACAGCTTCGAGAACATCTCCTGGGGGGTCGATCTTGCTTGTCACCCAATACTGGGGGTCCTTGTCGCCGTTTCTCCAGATCTCGATCGCACCCAGCACGGTGCTGCAGATATTCTCCTGGGTAATCTTTGCGCGCCCCGTGCCTTCTTTTCGGGTGTTCTTCATCAACCACCTGATCGCTTGCATGGGATCGAATGGGGGTTCAACTTTCCTCTTGCCCATGGGTTTTGAGACATGCATGAAAAACTCAATGGTTCGCGGATCGAGCGCTAGAGTCAACAGCGCGGCGGCGATAACCCCGGTATGAAAAACTTCAGGTTGTGGGTCGACGGCATCGAGCAACCTCAGTTCCGGTGCAAAAGTTTCCATCGCCTCATAGACATCAAATTCATCGTACTGATTGCCGAAGGCGTCCTTCCCGCGAGCGACCCCGCGCATGGCAATACTCAGCGCATCGGTAAAGGCGCCGTGGCGAAGGCGTTTGGATTTCAAATTAAGATGCAACTGTCGCATCGCGCCGGTGACACGGTCCTGTTGCTTTTCCACCGCGGCCTGACTATCGAAGGTCCCATAAAGGTCAATTAATTCAGCGCGGGTTTTGCAGCGATACACGGTCACATACACGCTCGCGGGCCTTTTGAGTTTTCCCAGACCCCAAAGATAGGCTCGGGTGTGACCATCGACTTTGTAATGCTTGCCGCCGAGCTCTGCCGCGATCACCCATCGATGAGACTCTGCGATGGGCCCATGCGCGCGGCGTGCGAGCTTCCAATGGCCCTTTGCTGCTTGACGGATGGTGTCACGCTGCCGGGGATGATCGGGTAGGGCAACCCACTCATCCACGGGCATCTCGAGCGCATAGCTCGCTCCCCCTGTGTCATTTAGGACTCGCCGGGCAGCCAGTTCTATCGAGGATTCAGGCGAAGTAGGGCCATTTGTTTCCGAAGCTATCATCTGTTGAGTCCTGTTCAATCGGTTCTCTCAAACCGGTGCGACCACGAGTAGCGGCCATATCCAGATTGTAGACAGCGATAATATCTTTTACAGTTCAATATGTTATCAGATTTTAGACGCCACGATCATCTGCTGTCGCCCGCAGATTCGTCAATTTCGCTCACATCAACAGTTGACAGAATATGAAAACAAATCGACTATGTACATCCCAGCACACCAAATATCCCGCAGATAGGCTTTATTTCTCAGGAAATAGGTGTTTCTTGGGTCAGTTTCCCGTCAATCGAGGGTAATTGTATGCAACTTAGCGGAAACAAATCGTTATCACGAGAACACGCCATGTTACGCATGATGAAAGCCGCAGCTCCGGCCGCCTGGCGCGAAACCAAAACCGCGGAACGCGGGACGGTAGCCAGGGCGCCGTGATAGGCACCCTGACAAACCGTCCCTAACTCGCTCACTGGCCCGGTCGCGAAAGTCGGCGTCGCAGCCGACCGTAATCGCCGAGAGCGGCGAAGTACCGGAGTGTTAGGTCGACACGGCACACGCCAACTTAGAGTTAGAAATGGAACTGCGTCATCTGCGCTACTTCATTGCGGTCGCTGAAGAACTCCATTTCGCACGAGCAGCGCAGCGCCTGCACATCGAGCAGTCGCCGTTGTCCAGAGCCATCAAAGAGCTGGAACTCGACTTAGGCGTGCGGCTCTTCGACCGCGAACCACGAGGCACTCGCCTAACTTGGGCCGGCGAGGTCTTCCTCGGAGATGTCAGACGCGTCTTCACGGCGCTCGAGCAAACGAAGGCCAATGTCCAGGCGGCTGCCTCGGGATATCGCGGCACGCTGCGCATTGCCCTGTCCGATGGCCTCGTTTCCCAACGCCTGGCCACAGTGCTCTCCATGTGCCGCGAACAGGAGCCGGAGGTGGATATCCGACTATTCGAAGTTCCGCTCGCGCAACAGATCAAGGGGTTGCGCACCGATCTATACGACGCTGGCTTTGCCCGATCCGACGAAGTTGTGGAGGGGATTTTGACCGCGGCGGTGTGGAATGATCCGCTGGTGCTGGCCTTGCCAGCACGTCACCCGCTGCTTGTTCACAAACACATCCCGTTGGCAGAGGCGTTGAGGTACCCACTGGTGCTCTGCCATCCGGAGGCCTGCGAGGGGGGCCGTCGGCAGATCGAACGCCTGCTGCGCACCGTGGACATCCAGCCGGTTGTCGCCGAACACGTTGCCACGCATGAATTGATGCTGGCGTTGGTGTCAGCCGGCTATGGCCTGGGCTTCGCCTGCGAAGCACAAATTGCGGCGTGCCAACACACCGAGGTCGTGCCGCGACCTCTCGCGGGCACCCCGCCGCTGCTAACCACCTACCTGCTGCGGCCCGACACCCAACCCTCAACCCAACTGCGCCGGTTCGTCGAACGGGTACACCCGTCCGAAACGCAACCGCAAAGGACCTAGTAAACGAGCCGGATGGGGAAAGGCCCCGCACGCTCGTCAATCCGGACAGTCCACAATTCGGTATTTGTTGTACCAAGCGCAATTGCGATTCGCCTGTACGTCGCTCGGAGGCCATTCTATTTCGGTCAGCGATAAGACCCGACAAATGGCGCACTCGCGCGTCTGAGCATGCCTTCAATTGCATTACGATGTCAGTCACCATACGTCTGATGAACTCTGGGCATTACCCGTGATGGGAGTCTCAGCTTTGACTGAGCCAGTCTTTACCAGTCCCGCACATGTATGAAAACTTCAGGCATGGTTATTTCTTGCAGCGGCCAGATGATTTCTCGTCGCCGGCTATTCGTTAAACCGCAGTAGTGGACGACTCAAATCAGCTAGGATTTCAAGAATTCCAGATTGATTCAAATGTTCGCATACACAACGACCACCTGCCCGTAGGATTCGGAATTCAATCGTTCTCTGTTTTTCCTGCCCGCTTAATTTGAAGGATCTGCGACCCAACAACCATACATACTGCCGACACCCTAAAGCCGCTACGTAAACAGGGGGGAGTCAAATGCGTTAAGACAAGGAAGGCGGAAGAGAAATGCGCAAATCAAATGGCGTTGCCTCTAGTCAGAAGGTGTTCTATCGCCCGATCGAGGCGGCTATCCGATGGAGCGGGCTCGTTCGACTGGAGTCCCGCATTCTTGAGGTGATTGGTCATCGAAAACTGCCGGACCGTGCCGACTTCCCCCGGTGGCCAATGCTTCCCCTGAATGCGGAGCGGATCTTCGACGCACTCGAGAACGGCGACTTGGCCTACGGCAAACGGGGCATCACCTGCAAGGATCGTTCACTTTTGGGCGATCCCGACCTCACCATCCGCCATGTTGATCTCAAGGCCTGGATGGTTCGCTTTTACCCTGATCAGAGACCCCCCTTTCTCTTTGACACGATCGAGCGGCACTTTCATCCGGCAGTCAGCGTCGATGTTGTCCAGACTCTGCTCGCCGATCGGGAAGCATTAAAGGTCCATCTCGCGGAGCGCGCGAACGCATGGAACTTGCTGCATGCGCAATACCAAGAACTCAGCGTGAAGCACGAGACCCACTTGACTGAAGCAAAGCACACTCGCGAGTTGGACCCGCGAAGTGAATCCACGTATCTGAGTATCGTCGGTGGCTTGTTGACGTTACTGCTCGGCAAGTCGCCGGGAGGTGTTCCCTACTCGTCTTTCCAAACAACGGAATCCGTGATCAGCGCGTTGATCGCGCATCACGACGGGCGCCCCGGCATCAGCGAACGCACACTTTGGACGAAATTTTCCGCAGCCAAGCGCCATCTCGCTTCGACGCCGCCCTGACTGCCACAGCAGTCACTCCGACTGCTGTGGCAGTGTGTTTCGCGAACAAACCTTATTAAATTCGGGCCATTCTCAAAGTCGCGCTACCAAGCGTCAAGGAGTGGTCACCATGTCTTCCGAGGCTCCCTCTCTCACGGTGCCGACTGAGCGCCGTTTCCTGCGACGCGCTGAGGTCGAGCAGAAGACCGGCTTCAAACGTGCCCATATCTACAACCTGATGAAAGAGGGCAAGTTTCCTAAAGCCCTACGACTGGGTGTCCGCGCCGTGCGCTGGGATTCCGTCGAAGTTGATCAGTGGATGGCCGACCGCCGCAAAGAGCGCGATTGACATTGTTCCCTTTGAACAGATTGAACCCACAACAGGGAGCGGCGCCATGCACGTGATCTCGATCATTTCGACAAAGGGCGGCGTCGGCAAAACGACGACGGCCGCAAATCTCGGTGGCTTTGTCGCCGACGCCGGGTTGCGCGTCTTGCTGCTGGACCTGGATGTTCAGCCCACGCTGTCGAGCTATTTCACGCTCGCCGACCGAGCCTCGGGCGGGATCTACGAACTGCTCGCCTTCAACGAGCGCAACGCGGATCAACTCATCTCCCACACCGCAATTGGCAACCTAGACTTAGTAGTCTCGAACGATGATCTCGGGCAGTTGAACACGCTATTGCTGCACGCGCCTGACGGCCGCCTGCGGCTGCGCAACCTGCTACCGTTTTTTCGGCCGCACTACGACCTGATGCTGATCGACACCCAGGGCGCGCGCAGCGTGCTCCTCGAAATGGCGGTGCTCGCCTCTGACGTGGCGATCTCGCCCATTACACCGGAAATCCTCGCCGCCCGCGAACTGCGTCGAGGCACCCTGCAACTGATCCGGGACATTGCACCGTATCGCCATCTGGGTATCGAACCGCCGCCATTGCATCTGCTCATCAATCGCGTCCATCCAGTCTCCTCGAATGCTCGACTCATCAACCAGGCACTGCGGCAGATCTTTCGAGACGAGGCTGGCGTGCACATCCTGCGCACCGACATTCCGGCGATCGAAGCCTATCCGCGCGCCTCGACGTTGGCGTTGCCGGTGCATCGCGTGGAATACCGACGTCCCACGGGTCGCGCGGCGCCGGCCGCGCTCGACACCATGCGTGCGCTCGCCCGGGAATTGTTTCCACAGTGGGATGACTCGCTGGCACGAGTCTCCCGCAAACCCCATCGGACTGTATCGCATGTCGACCGCGCGTTCTAACCAGGGCGACCACGGACGATTGCAGCCGCTGATCGAGTTCGCCCAGAGCGAAGGATGGCACGTCGCGCGAACGCCCGGGGGGGTTCTCAAATTCACCAAGCTGGGCTGTGCGCCGATCTACACCCGCTCGGCCACCACCAATAATCGAGCCGAGCTCAATGCCGGCATGCAGCTTCGCCATGCCGTCGGGCAAGCCTCACAGGCGGCCAGCGGCTCCTGTGCGACGACGGCAAGTAAACGCCCCAAAGAGGCTCGCCATGCCTGACCTGACTCCCCAGGACATAGAGGACAAACTCCTGGCCGCGAGCTTTGAACGCGCGAGTCCCGCGGTTGAAGCGCTTAGCGATCCCATCGCCGACACCCCAATGGTGGTCACGCTGGATCAACTTCGTCCCTACGAACTCGATCCGCGTGTCACCCGCAATCCGCGCTACGATGATATCAAGGCATCGATCCGGGAGCGCGGCCTCGACGCGCCACCGGCGATCACCCGACGCCCCGGTGCACCCGCCTACATCATTCGTAACGGCGGCAACACCCGGTTGGCAATCCTGCGCGAGTTGTGGGCCGAGACCAAGGACGACCGCTTCTTTCGCATCCATTGCCTGTTTAGGCCCTGGCCGGAACGCGGCGACGTCATCGCGTTGACCGGACATCTCGTCGAAAATGAGCTTCATGGGGGACTGTCCTTCATCGAGCGCGCATTAGGTATAGAGAAGGTTCGGGAGCTGTACGAGCAGACAACCGGCGCGGCGCTGACGCAGACCGAGCTCTCCCGGCGGCTGACCGCCGATGGGTATCCGGTGCCTCAGTCGCACATCAGCCGCATGCAGGACGCCGTGCACTATCTCCTGCCGGCCATTCCGAGCGTCCTCTACAGCGGACTCGGGCGTCCCCAGGTCGAACGGCTGACGATCTTGCGCAGGGCCAGCGCGCGAATCTGGGAGCATCGGGCGCCAGGCAAGACGCTGGCGGTGGACTTCCCGACGTTGTTCCAGGAGGTGCTCGCGCTGTTCGATATGGAACCGAGCGCGTTCTCGGTCAAGCGCGTGCAGGACGAACTGGTGGGGCAGATGGCCGAACTGCTGGATGCCGACTACGATACCCTGACCCTGGAGATCGATGACACGGAGAGCCGGCAACGCGCCTTGAGCCGCGAGCCGGCATTGGATTCAACGGTCGCGCCAGCTCGGCAGGCGGATGAGCCGATCACTCTGCCGCCACGGGCAACAACCTCAGCCGCCGCATCGGAGCCGCCGAGCCCAGCTCGCGGCCCCACACCTACAAAGGACCGAACGACCCTTGGGTCTCCGCCAGGTTCCGCGCGGCAAGAGACCGAGCCCGCAGCCCCCGCAACCGTTCAAACCCCCGATGTGCAAGGCGAGTCGGCCGATCAGCGGGCCGAGCGCCTGCAGAGACACATCGTATCGCCGGCCGCGACCACCGATCGGCTGCAGTCCATCCAACGTCTCGTCGCCGACCGCGTGGGAGACACGTTGCCCGATTTCGGCGCGGATGTACTGCGCGCCATTCCGGTACAGGCCGGCGGTCTGTATCCCATCACCGATGTCTGGTACATCGAATCCGGCGTGGATGCCCCGGACCGACTGCGCGTCCATATCGCACAGTTCGCCCGCGAGATCGCCGAAGAGGCGGCGCTGGCCGAGTCCATTGAACTCGCCGATGACGGCATTGGATTCCTCTGCATCCGTCCACCGTCGCCGGCGGATACGCAGCCCATGCCGTTCTTCCCTCGCGCCGTCTTGAGCCTGCTGCATGCACTGAGCTCGGGCTCCCGACAATTGACGGGAGTCCCCCCCGGTCGCGAAGCCCTCCGGCTGGCCGACGATCTGGGACCGTTGCTGCAAGGGAGCCCTCTCTCGAACGGTGCTCACACGCCGACCTCCCGGCTGAGCGATGCGGGTCTCGTGAAGTTCTTCCGTATGATCCGGCTCGCACGTCGTTTGATCGACTTGGAAGCAGGCATCCCCTCCTCGTCCCCCGAAGCCTCTGAATCCTAGCACCAGGAGACTTCCATGTCGGCACCGCATCCGCTCAATCAAGCCGTCATTGCCCAGGCCTTGCATGATCTTCGCAACGGCCAACTGCGTCGCTGTAAAGCGATGGGTTTTGGCGAGCAGGAGCTGGATGCGCTCAAGCATCCGGCACTGGTCAGTGTACTAGCCAACTCGAAGGTGTCGTGGTGTTCGGTGAAAGTCAACCGTGATGTGCTGTTGCGCTTGTTGCGCCAGGGGCGGGATGTCGAAAAAGAAATCGAGACCGTCGATCGCATGTTGCGTTTAGGTGCCAGCACCGAGATGCTCAGCCAATTCTACGGGCTCACTCACCAGGAAGTGGCCCTGCGCCGGGAGATCCTCGGCTTGCCCAAACGCAAGGGTCGCTGGCCGGTACTCACCGAAGCGCAGGACACGATCTTGTGGGAGCGCTGGCAACGCTGCGTCAAGAAGCAGGGAATCGCACTCGACGATGACATGGCGATGCTGCAACTCACGATGGACCTGGCCGAGGAGTTGTCTCTTCCTGTATCGGTCATCTGGGCAGCGATTCACCACTGGACCCAACAGGGAACCGTGTAAGCCGTGGTCATCGAGCGTCGGCCTCGTCCGGCAGGCCTGGTGCCGCTGTCGACGCTGTTTGACCAAGCGCAGAAACGCTCGCAACCAACCCCCGCGGCCAGCGACGGATTCCTGTTCAGTGGGAATCCGCACGAAAGCGTGCCGCGTGCGCTGTTCCTCGACCGACGGCTCACGCCGCTAGAACGTAATGCCTGGCAGGTGTTTCGCCTGCAATTGAACGACGACGGCATCACCGCCTTCCCCACTTATGACCAGCTGCAACCCTTTTTGGCCTCCATGCCATGTTCGTCCAAAGCGTCCTCCGAGACGGTTGCACGAGCACTCACTCTGCTCCGCTTGACACGCTGGCTTAGCCTTGTCCGTCGCCGTCGCGATGCCAAGACAGGGCGCATCCAAGGCAACCTGTACGTCCTGCACGATGAACCACTGACGCCCTTCGAGGCCATCCAGCTCGACGCGGACTACTTGAGTCTCGTGAGTTCAGCGCTGACCCACGCGAGCAAGGCGATTCAGCGAGTGGGATACCACGCCTTGAAAGAAATGGCCGACGATCCATTGCTGAGCGGTCGCGTGCTGCCGACACGTCTACAAGTGCTGTCGCAGCGGTTGGTCAGTCAGGGCTGGGCCGAGCCAGAGGCCGGCGACGTGCGGGCTGATGCCGCAACCACTGGCTCAGCCCACAATTATCCACAGGCGCCCGCGGCCCCCAAATCCGAAGAAGGCTCAGATCACTCTCTTCGGAATCCCCTATCGCCCACTTCGGATTCCGAAGGCGGGCCAACAGCAGCCGTAGACGACTCTCTTCGGAATCCGAATCAGGGCCGTACTGTACGTAGTACTTCTTTTAAAGATGTACGTACAGTACGGCGCGCAAGGAACGAGCTGCGTTTGCCGACGCGATTTTCCGCAATGAAACCAGAGCAGCAGGCCGGAGCGCTCGCCGCTCTGCAGCAGGTCGAAGAATCCTTGCGTCAGGCAGTCCTCGATGAGTGGGAAAGCCGGTGCCGCGCCAGCACGGTTCGCAATCCCGCCGGCTACCTGTTCGGTATCATCCAGAAGGCGCTGCGCGGCGAGTTCCACGCTTCGGTAGGCCCTGTGAGGCCTCAGGAATCCGATCCGCCGCCGACATCGTCCCCCGCGACGTCTGCGCCCGCGCAGAACCGGGTGACACGTGAGGTCGCACTCGCACACATCGCTCGACTGCGATCGATGTTGCGCATCCCTTGAACATCTCGCCATGGGGGCGGTCGGCTCGGCCGTCGAGGAATTTATACCACTGGTATAATTCCCCGCGCCGTCGCTTCACGGGATGGGTCGATCGGGGAGGCTTGGCAGTCCGCGAGCGGTGCACGGACGGCGCATGCCTTCGATACGATTATACCAGTGGTATAACCACAGCCCGCTGGCGCCGGGGCCTCCGTTGTTGCTCAGAGCACGTACGCCGGTGGCATGAGCACGACAATCGATCGCTGCAGATGCCTTCTATCAGGCGAAGACGCGATGCGGTTTTTTGACTGACAGCCTTCCGGGCCTCAACCATCGTGGCGATTCGTTCTTCCAGCACGAGTCACCCCCGATGGCCAACGACCTGCAACTGAACTTGGGCGCACTGCGCAGCGCCATGCAGCTCACGCTGCATACCCACCACGCATCCCGCATCTGGAACGGGCGCACCGCCGCCGAAGGCCGTGCCGGCATCATCGGGTTGAGCGGCTTCGTCTCCATCATGAACAAGATGAAACGCGGTTCCGAGCAGGATGACCCCTACTCGGACTGGTGGATGCTGCGCATCGAAGACAAGTTAGCCGATACCAAGACGCGGCTGCAGGCGTTGCGCGAGCAAGTCGATCAGGCCCTCGCCAACGTTCCCGCCGCCTTGAGCTTGGGCGAGAACCTCAACATTCAGCCGGTCAAGTTGCCACTGTTCGTCAATGCGCAACTCGGCTTCATGGCAGTCTATCTACTGGCCGACTATGACGACCTCGCCCGGCGCCTGATCTTGGCCCACCACACCGCGCTGATTGACCGCGGCACGTTGGAACGCTGGCTCCACGAAGGCGCCCACCAGCTGCGGAGCCTGTTCAGCCTGGCGCAGCAATATAAGTATTCTGGGGCTCAGCGCGATGATTTTGCCGCGAACAATGCCGCGGCGCGCGGCGCCCGTGAGAAATTTGGCGAACTGCCGCAAGACGTACTCGAGGGCACGCGTCGGTCGCGCTTCGCGCCCCCCATCGTGCGGCGCACACCCTTAAGTACGGGTCAGGCCCGCGCCAGGGCGCCGGTCGGAGCGACCCCGACGGAAGCGCCGGCATCGTCCGACGCCTCCGCGACAGCAGATCAAGCCGAATCGTCCGATGAGGATGCCCCAGCATGAGCGGTGTCGCGTCGAACTCGAGCGGCGCCAACCTTCCGCGACACGTCGTCCCGTTGGAACAGGCCGACTTCCTGCGACTGAAACACGCAGGCTACCTAAAAGGCCTTTTGAAACCCTTTAAAGGTAAGGGCCAATTGGAGACTTGGGCCAGTCAATGCAACTCAATGCGAGACGATTTGATCGGATTGGCGCAGCGTCGCGTCCTATCTCAGGCCAAAGGCTACCCGTTCAACCGGTTCGCCGTGCAACTGGCCCAACAAGCGACTGGCGCAGGCACGACCTTTCTGCGCTGGCGCAACGCGGATCATTCCGTCATGGGCGTTTCGCTCTGGGAGCAGCTTATCGCCAGCCCGAGTACACCTATCTCGCTGGTGCCTGACCTCCTCGCCCTGGAGCTGCAGCGCATCGCCTTGAACATGCAGATCAGCCTGACCCATAGCATCGCCCGGCAAGCGCTGGAGTGCGTCGCGAAGATGGCCGGGGCCGAAGCGATCTATCACCGGCGTGTCGATCGGCACGCGTTCACCACCCCTGAGGAGTCCACCCCATGAGCACACGTTTCTACGGCGAGGGCAACATTGGCTCTGCGCCAGAGTTCCGAGAGTTTCCGAATGGCAACGAGGCGCCGCACCGGCTGCTGCGCCTGAACGTCTATTTCGACAATCCGGTGCCGGTCAAGGACGGCTTCGAAGATCGCGGCGGCTACTGGGCACCGGTCGAACTGTGGCACCGCGACGCCGAACACTGGTCTGCGCTCTACCAGAAAGGCATGCGCGTGCTGGTCGAAGGACGGACGGTCAAGGACGAATGGGAGGACCGAGACGACAACCCGCAAGTGACGTTCAAGATCGAAGCGCGGCGTATCGGTGTCCTACCGTTTCGCGTCGAAGCGATCACGATGGGACCGAAATCCTCACCCGCACCCGCGACCGGCGACTAGCGAGCATTGCTTCCAACGCATGTGAGCGGCTGCGCCAATCGTTAGCCGCTCACCCTGCGCCAACGTTTCTGGTTCCTCCCGCTCAATGCGGCAACATGCATGTCGCTTTCTCGTTCGTCGCCACCGTACAGCCCTGCTACCTTGCGGCTTGTGTCAGGTCCGAAGCCGAAGGTCGTCCCGTGCGCCTATTCCTATGTGAAAAGCCCTCGCAGGGCAAAGACATCGCCCGCGTCCTCGGTGCCAACCAACGGGGCGCGGGTTGTTACATCGGCTTAGGGTTGGGTGTCACGTGGTGCATCGGTCACCTGGTCGAGGCGGCTCCCCCCGAGGCCTACGGGGAACGGTACAAGCGCTGGTCCATCGAGCAATTGCCGATCATTCCCGAGCGCTGGCGAATCGAGGTCAAACCATCGACCGCGGCGCAATTCAAGATCGTTCAGAAGCTGATCGAAGGCGCGACGACGCTCATCATCGCCACCGACGCGGATCGTGAAGGCGAGATGATCGGGCGCGAAATCTTGGAGCTGTGCGGTTATCGCGGTCCAGTCCAACGGCTCTGGCTGTCCGCGCTCAACGATGCGTCCATCGCCAAAGCGCTGGGCGCTCTGCGGAGATCCGGCGAGACCTTGCCGCTGTATTATTCGGCGCTGGCACGCTCGCGAGCTGACTGGCTGATCGGGATGAATTTGAGCCGATTGTTCACCCTGCTCGGGCGACAAGCCGGTTACACCGGTGTACTCTCCGTCGGGCGCGTCCAAACGCCCACCCTGCGCTTGGTCGTGGACCGTGATCGCGAGATCGCGAGGTTCGTGTCCGTGCCGTATTGGGCGATCGACGTCGTGATGTCGGCCGGCGGAAAGTCTTTCACCGCGCGCTGGGTTCCACCGGACGGCGCGACGGACGATGCCGGACGCTGTCTGCAACAGATCGTCGCGCAAACGGCGGTTCACCGTTTCCGCGCTTCTCGCGAGGCGCAAGTGATCTCGGTCGATACCGAGCGGGTACGTGAAGCCCCGCCGCTGCCGTTTGATCTCAGCACATTGCAAGAAGTCTGCTCACGCCGGCTGGGCTTGGGCGTGCAGGAAACGCTGGATATCGCACAGTCGCTCTATGAGACACACAAGGCCACGACGTATCCACGCTCTGACTGTGGCTACTTGCCCGAGAACATGCTGGTCGAGGTATCGACGGTGCTGGATGCACTGCTCGCCACCGATCCTGGTCTGGGTGTGTTGATCGCGACGCTCGATCGTGGGCAACGCTCGCGTGCCTGGAACGACGCGAAGGTGACCGCCCATCACGGCATTATTCCGACCCTCGAACCCGTCAAGCTCTTGAAGATGTCGGCGAAGGAGTTGGCAGTTTACCGCCTCATCCGAGCCCATTACCTGGCGCAGTTCCTGCCGCATCATGAATTTGACCGGACCGTGGCGCAGCTGACTTGTTCGGATCAAGCATTTGAAGCCATCGGCAAGCAGGTCGTCGTCGTGGGCTGGCGCAGCGTCATGGATGAAGTGTCGCTGGAAGACACCGAGGGCGAGGCGCCGCACCGCAGTCAGGTGCTGCCGCCGCTCTTCGTCGGCACGCGCTGCACGGTCACGAGTGTCGAATTGAAGGCGCTTAAGACCCTGCCACCCAAACCCTTCACGCAGGGCGAATTGATCAAGGCCATGAAGAGCGTCGCGAAGCTCGTGAGCGATCCCCGTCTAAAACAGATCCTCAAGGACACCACCGGCATTGGCACGGAGGCGACGCGCGCCAACATCATCCAGGGCTTGATCGGCCGCGGCTATCTGCTAAAGACGGGACGCGCCATTCGTGCCTCTGACGCGGCGTTCACCCTGATCGATGCCGTCCCCGCGGCAATTGCCGACCCGGGCACTACGGCGATTTGGGAGCAGGCGCTCGATCAGATCTGCGTCGGGCAAATGACGCTCGACGCCTTTGTCGGCAAACAAGCGGCCTGGGTCTCGCGGCTGGTGCAGCAACATGCGCACGACACGTTGTCGATCGAGCTGCTGGATGCTCCCGCCTGCCCCCTGTGCGGTTCGCCGATGCGGCAACGCACCGGCAAGCAGGGCGTTTTCTGGTCCTGCGTCCGGTATCCCGATTGCAAAAGCACGCTGCCCGTGGTAATTGGCCGAAGCACCCAACGCACGAGAAAAGCTTCCAACCAGCGGACCCCACACGCAACCTAGCGCCGTCGGCCCGGCTTCGTCGTCGATTACGACCGCCGATACACGAATCCCCATCCCTCTGGGGTAACCCTAAACGCACGATCCTTCTGCAACTGTGCGTGCATGCCATCGAGCCCCGCGGCCCGTCAAAGGCATGCGAAGGCGTTTCTTCATCGATCGCGCCCTCCAATGGCGGTCCGCTCTATTCGCTTGAGCTTCCCCTGGGCTTCGAAGGGTCTCCTGACGACTTGCCTGCAGAGACGTGAGGAGACCCTTCGGGGTCGTGGGTATTCGGTGCCGGTGCCCGCCGGTGAAACAACGGGTTCCTTTTGTGCGCGGATGTGTGCCACACCATGCCGGCTCCAGCCACGACACGGGTCGGGTGCAATCGCTGCTGCAACGGCAGGCTCTCACCGCAGCCATGTCCGGTACAGCACATCACAGGTGGCGATGCTGTCCCAGCCGAAGGCGCATGCCTTCGGCATCTTGTTCACCTCCCCGCAATACGGTGAGGCCGGTATGCGATTTTTGGCTCGCCAGCGTTCTAGTCCCTCGCCATTCTGACACTACGCGCTGCTGACATCGTCAGCGCTCGCCCAGGCAGCTCCGGTCTTCAAGGCTGCGCCGCGGATTCCCGCACCGACCGATCCAGTCCGCTTCGCATCGACTCCCTGCGGACGATCGCCATTTAGCGACGATGCTTTTGTTCATCACCCACGGGAATTCGCTTCGTCCCATCGGGATGGTGTGCTTCCCACGTCAACCAAGGAGCCTTCCATGTGCCATCCATTTCCAGCCACAACTCAGCAGCTAGCCTTTTCTACCACGGGATTGCTGGCGCTGACCTATAGCCGCAAGCGCATCGTCTTGCAGTTAGTGCAGCGCCGCCGGTCACTACATCGGTACCTCCGACCGCGAGGGGCCGGTTTCCCGCGAGTCTCTCGAGTACTTTCCAACTCAAGCTGCAGCGCTTCATGCCTTGGACTCGGGTGCATGGACTCAGCGGCAGACCCCGTAATCCCCCGCCCTTCACCTTCGATCGGAGATTTTCCATGAACACTTCATTCAGTAATTCGCAATTCGAGGAAATCGCGCTGGCCGAAGCGCATTTTTCAAAAGCCCCTTCCGCGTTCTTCCGCGCCTGGAAACGCGGTGTCGAACTGGTCGGCCCGCGTCTGTTCGGCAACGGCACACGCTAAGGTCTGGATAATGCAGCCGACAAGTGGGATCTATGCCCGAATCTGGTAGAGATCAAGGACGTCATCGGCGTCATGAGTTCGGGCGAGAAGGTGTTTCTCGCTGCCATGGTCAGCTTCTACAACGCGCGGGAAGGCGGCGCACTGTTCCGGCGTGTTGGCATTCACGGCCTGGCCGATTTAGACGGCCTTGATTTGGAACGGCGCAAGATCATCGGCGCGCTGATCTTGCACTACTGCGGCTGGTAAGGCGCGATCAGAGCTGCCTCGCGAAGCGTCGAGCTGAAACGCACGCGGACATCTTGCCCGCGATACCCGCAGCCGTCGGAATCGGGAGTCACCAGGATACGCATTTCCACGAGACACCGCCTATCGTTAAGTTCCATCCTCGCCCGCATGTCCGCTGACCCTGTCAGCAACATGCCCAGGTAGCCATCGGTCCTCAAGGCTACGACGTGGTTTTTCGACCGCGTTGATCGAACCAGTTCGCTTGAAGCATCCCTCGCGCGAACGTTCATCACGCCCGTGATGAAGGATGCGCAGTAGTTGTCTCTGGGATCAATCGATCCTTCAACCCATGCGGGGGTTACGCCTAACCCCGCCAGGGTGGGTGTGTCTCCGCCATTCCTTGTCTCAACACAAGTTAAGGAGATTCACCGTGTCCACTTCATCCTCTCAGTCCTACTTTGACCTGCACATCACGGGTCTCGGCTATCTCAATCGTATTCGCGAAGTGCAGCCAAGAAAAGGCACTTCGTTCCTCGCCTGTGATATCGCGGCGCTCACCGGTCCCAGCAATGCGGCCGAATATCGTCGTTTCGACGTCAAGGTGTCCGGACGCGATGCACAACACCTGATTCGCAAATGCGAGGAAGCCGTCAAAGCTGAACGCAAAGTGCTAATCGGGTTCCGGCTCGGCGACCTGTGGACCGATATCTTCACCTACACCAAGGGTGACAATAAAGGTAAGCCAGGTGTCAGCCTAAAGGCCCGCCTGCTCTTTGTGAGCTGGATCAAGGTCGATGGCGACATGGTCTACAAGGCTGAATCGAAGGTCGCCAATGGTGTGACCAACGAGGAAAGTCCCGCCACTTCCGAGGATGCGCCCGCATCCGAACCGACCAATGTCGCCGCTGACGTTCCCACCGAAGCGCCCGCGCTGGCCATGGCGTCCTGATCGACAAGGCCCCAATTCGGGGCCTTGTTCCCTTTGATTTCTCGGATCGATGAACGGCTGACCTGCCCGCGTCGACCGTTCTCGATCTCTTTCTTACGTCATTTACGAGGGCTGCACCATGATCACTATCCCCGGCCAACTGGCCATCAAGACTATCCACGGCAGGAACGGCGACTTCAATGTCGGCCGCCTTGCCACGTCCATTGGTGAGTTCGTCATCAAGAATGCGGAACTCGACCAGTACGCAGAAGGCAAGTACGAGGGTGACTTCGCTATCGCCGAAATCCGCCCGTCGACCTACAACACCGGCGGTCGCATGGTCATTGAAATTCGCGCCCACCTGGGCGGAATGACCTTGTCGAACATCGATCGTGCGGCACCCGCCACGGCAGAGGCACCTGCCTCCGTCGATCCACTAATCGATACGACACCGTTCGTTGTAACCGCGCATACCAAGCCCAAGTCCAAGGCATCTGCCGACCAAGACGATGCCACGTTGTTCGGTGCACTCTGGCCGCTGAGTGAAATCGTCAAGCTCGATGCCACGGTGAACCGTCGCGTGCTGCGTCAGCAGCGCGACCGTCTCGGTGCGCTGGGCTACGAGTTCGCTCCGCTGTCCCAGGACTGGCACGTCGTTGCTTCCTGAAATGTCGCGTGGCGCGACGTCCACCAGCGGCCGGGGTCGCTCCCCGACCGACTGTCTCTAATAGGAGAATGCACATAGATCCCATCCTGTCATCCATCACAATCGACCAGCTTCGCATGGTCGAAGATCAACTAACGAACAATGACCTCTCACCTGATCAAGAGCTTCTCGATGACTTCATCGCCTATGGTCTGACCGATGCGCAAGCGCAGCAGGCTTTGACCTATCGCAGTCGATACTTGCGCAACATTTACCTGGACGGCTTCACGCCGATCCTCAAGGGTGAACAGGCGCTTCGCTTCAATCCAACCCGCCGGCAATTCGAGCCGGTCTAACGGGTTTTCATCCACCCAGCCGGGCATTACCTGTCTTTGACCGGACAGCGCTGCCTCTTTCCTTATCTTTCAAGAGGACTTCACTATGCCTAAGTTATTGTCTCCCGCACCCCTCTATCGCATCGAAGAATGCCCCGACCTCATGGCCGACGGCTGCGTCTGCGATGAAAACGGTCGTCTTGTCTTCCTGTCTCTCTGGGGCCGTGATACCGCGGTCCAGGAATTTCTCGCACGACTGACATTGGGTGCGGATCCGCAAGGATTGGATCAGTTCCATCTCGTCACCGAGCAGGACAGTTCGCTTCCCGTCTTTGTCGGTAACGTCGAGATGCTGGAAAAGCGAACCACGCGCGCCTTCCGGCGCACTCTGTTCGGCTCGATGATCCATCTTTGGTTGTTCGATAGGCGCTGCGTCAAACCGGACAAGGCGAACGCCAGTGCGCTCGCGATTCTTCCCAAGGAGTCGACCAACCGATCTCAGCGGCTATGGACACTGGTGCAGGAAACCTGCCCCCTACCGTTGCTCGATCACTGGCGCGACACGGTACTAGACCTATTGGAATCGCGAACCATGTTGTCGTCTTTACCGTTTGCCTTAGGTCTGCTGCAAGGCTACCGACTGGCCTTGGACGTGCCGGCGCTGACATCCGCGCTTGGCGATCTCATCTGCAACGGAAGCCTCGGCGTCTCGCCGGTCGAACGGATCGCGAGCGCGCCCCTGCGACTTGTGGCCTGAGCGTCCCCACCGGGCATGCGCATCGCGCGTGCCCGCTTTCATACCACTTTTAATTTAAGGAGACTGTCGTGGCACTTATGTTCCCGCGCCTTGCGCGCAATTTCGTAAAGAACGGGTACTTTCCAACGGACGAGCCCACTTTGGAACGCACCTTGCGCGCACTAGTACCTTCCCCCGGCGCCCTGTGCATCCTCGATCCCTGCGCCGGTGAAGGCGTGGCGATTGCCGAAGCCGCCCACGCCCTCGGGCGAGGGCAGGTCAAGGCATACGCAGTCGAATACGACGCGGAGCGCGCAGCCCATGCACGTCGCCTCGTTGATCGTTGTCTGCATAGCGACCTGATGGATGCGCTGATTAGTC
>WNFN01221518.1_pt2 | contig 28860 bp, 24 predicted proteins | sample 5400161 | NCBI WGS metagenome assembly WNFN01 (sample SAMN13153353, study PRJNA577476) | soil metagenome | isolation source: 80 cm saprolite on Douglas fir-dominated hillslope | place: USA:California | collected 2013-09-17 | reverse complement strand
GCAACGATGGGCGACGTGGTGAAGAATAAGGCGCTGTACGAAGAGCGCTCGCCCATCAACTTCATCGATCAGATCAAAGCCCCGCTTCTGTTGCTTGCGGGAGGACACGATCCGCGCTGTCCCAAGTCAGAGACGCAGCAGGTCGTCGATGCCATTAAGAAGCGCGGGGGGACCGTCGACTACAAGATTTACGAGAATGAGGGTCACGGCTTCGCGCGTGTCGAAAACCAGATCGACGCCTACAAGCGCGTCGCGGACTTCCTGTTGGCGCACGTTCCGCCGGCGGATTGCAGCTGCTCGCTGAATGAATAGGGTTTCACAAAAGTCGGCCCATTTTACGGATGCGCTGCAACCGCATCGGGTGTTCCAGGTTTATCCAAACGCAGCTCCCGCAAGTACAGGAATAAGGGCAGTCCGAGCGAGACCCCGACGGTGAGCGTCCCCAATACTGCAAGCCACCATCCGTGAATGTCGAGTCGCGCGCTCTCGACGCGGATAAACCGGAACAAGACAATCGCTGAGACCAACACATCCAATCCAAAAAATGCGCTGATCCGGTTAGCAAACAGTTCGTGAATGACAAGCCGAAGGTTGAGCCCGTGCTGCAGGACCCACGGAACGAACTCCGAGTACGGGAGAAGCACACCGACAAAGGAGAAGGCGAGGTACAGCGTCTTCGGTTTCATGGTGGCAATCTAGCAGAAACCGAAGCGGATGGATTATCGCGGACGCGTGCGCTGGCTTGTGGTAAAGGCTCCGACGATCGCCTTGACCAGTCCCGGGATCGTAAACTGTTTGGCCTGGACATGGACAGGAAGGTTGAGCTCACGAAGTGTGGCGGAGGTAATCGGACCGATAGAAGCGAGAAGTATTCCGTCCAGACCGATGTGGCGCGGGCACTCCTGCCCGCGAAATGTTTGGGGCGGTTGTGCTGTTGCAGGTGAGCCTAGCAAAGCGACGAAGTTGCGCGCGGTAGACGAACTGGTGAACGTAACCACATGGGGACGGCGTGCAGGATTTTTCAACGCGGCGCGCAAGCGTTTGGCTGACGCGCGGGGCACAATTCACGTCACGCGCAACTTTAGCCCGCACCAGCAGCACCCGCTTCCCTTTCACCCGCCGCTGCAGGCTGCGGACCACAGACTCGGCAACATACTCCTTCGGCACGACATCTACTTCGATTCCACGCTGCTCGATAGCCTTCTTTGTCGCCGGGCCGATGGCCACCACGCGCAAGTGTTTGAGATTTCTCTTCGTGAGGCGCAGCTTCGCCAGACGCTCCCACAAGGCCTCGACTCCGTTCACACTGGTAAGAATCAGCCAGTCGTAATTGCCAACATTCTTGAGCGCGAGATCCAACGGCTTGAAGGAACGTGGCTTGCGGATTTCGATGAAGGGAATCTCAAGAACATCTGCCCCGAGCTTGCGTAACTCGTGGGAGAGCGATCCCGCCTGGTGCCGCGCCCTGCCGACGAGGATTCGAACTCCGCTCAGCGCTAAGGTCGTCGGTGATTCATGTCTCTTTCTCATTTTGGCTAGAGCTGGGCTCTTCGACTTCGCTCAGAGAAAAGTTCGCCCACAAAGGTTTTCACGGTTGTGGCGGGACGGCGAATCCGCGGCCATAGACGGCTGCGAGGATTTCATCTCCGCCACGGCACAACAAAGCATCGCCGACCTCGTTTCCTAGTTTTTCCGGATTGTCGATGCTGCCCGCGCGCGATTCGCGCAGGAGCTTGGTACCGTCAGGATCGGCGACGATGGCTTCCAGATGCAGCTTGCCGTCGCGCAATTCCGCTAGCGCGCCGATGGGAACCTGACAGCCTCCGCCCAAGCGATTCAACAACGCACGCTCGCAAGTCGTCGCTATACGAGTAGCGGAATCATCCAGAAAACTCAACTTTTCGCGCGTGATGGCGTCGCCTTCACGAATTTCAATCCCGAGGGCTCCCTGCCCTGCGGCCGGACACATGATTTCGGCGGGGATGATGTGCTTCATCAGCTCTGTCTTGCAAAGACGTTTCAGTCCGGCCGACGCGAGGATGATGGCGTCGTATTCGCCTTGTTCGAGCTTGCGCAGGCGCGTATCGACGTTGCCACGCAGGGGATGAACGTCGAGATCGGGGCGGATGGCCTTCAGTTGCGCTTGACGCCGCAGGCTGGACGTGCCGACGCGCGCGCCCTCAGGCAGATCTTCGATCTTCGAATACCGGCACGAGCAGAAGGCGTCGCGCGGATCTTGCCGTTCCGTGATCGCGGCGATTTCGAATCCTGAGGAAAGTTCTGTGGGCAGGTCCTTCAGCGAGTGCACGGCGAGATCGACACGGCCCGCGGCGAGGGCCTCTTCAATTTCTTTGGTGAAAATTCCTTTCCCCAATCCGCCCTTGGCGCCGACCTGGGCCAGGGGGACATCGGTAATTTTATCGCCAGTCGTGTGGATGACTTCGACCTCGACCTCGTGTCCGCGCGCACGCAGAAGGGCGGAGATGTGGTTGGCTTGCCAGAGTGCGAGTTGCGAGCCACGGGAACCGATCCGGAGTTTCGTTGGGTTAACGCCGTTGTTGGGGGGGAGTGTCATGGTCTCTCTTCCGTCATCTCCTGCAACCATGCAGGACGACAATCATTCCTCTACCACTTCCGCCCTGACGTAGCTTCCGGAGAAGTTTTTCGGAAGTAGCTCAATCCAGCGCTTCGGATTTTCCTCAGAAGTTACTTCCTCCTCATCGTCGATGCAGACGTACTCGCTAACAGACTTCATCATTTGTTCGTAGCCATTGTTGGCTTCGATCTTCAGCTTCTTGCCATCGAGCGAGAAAGTGCCTGCGAGAATCTGCCCCGATCATGGCCGATCCTCAAGAACCTTCCAACTGCGGGCTTTACTGAGGATATCAATACACCGAGCTATGCCGTCCACCGCTTCTTTCTCAAGTCTTACCTTTGAAAGTGTCTCAGTTTAAGCCTCAGCAGTTCCTTCATCCTTTCGCAAGCATCGTCCGCAGTCAGCCACTCCTCCACCTCGAAGTAGGCGATCCGGAGGGTCGGCTCAAATCCGTGTTCCCGTGGAATGATGTCGGCGAGAGCATCCCGAAATGCTCTTTGCTGATGGCGTCCTTGGTCTTTTTCGGGAAAGAGAGGGGGTCTTGGCTTTCCGAAACCTCCGCCTTCGAGCTTCTTCTTGGCTTCTGAGCGCTCAACCCACGTGTCTTGATCGAAGGCAATGTTGATATCCGGAGGATAAAGCCGAAGAGTAATCGCTCTGTAGCGGTTGAAATGCTGGCTCTCGTCCACCTCAACGATACGTGCAGCGAGGTTTGGCTGCTTCAACACGCAGTCCACCCGACGATATTCGCGCGCAGGCATCTCCCTCGGCAGGTCCTTCCCAGTCAGATCGTTATAGATCTTGCAAACGAGCGGCCAACGCACGCGGCACTCGTCAGGCCCTGGTCGCATCAACCAACGGGGAGTGCGTTCCTCCGTTCCGCCAAGAATCTCGACAACGAGTTTAAGGACGGCTCTTTCAGTCTCACGCGGCATTTTGCCTCCCCGAACGCATCCGGGTCCAAAGAATGCCGTGGAGGGAACTCCTATCCTCTCCAGCGGTACTGCGAGCATGCATGGGTCCTTCGACTTCGTCTGGCGATTCGCTTCGCGTATCGCCAGACTTCGCTCAGGATGACAGATGTTGGGGGTATTGCTCGACTCGATGAATCGGCACTGGGAGGGAAACATCAGTGGCGCTTCCCCGCTTCTCTGGCTGACGCTTCCTTGCTCGCGGCCTCTCCCGGCGAGTCTTTCTCGGCGAGATTAAATAAGCGGCGGACCACGTCGATCACCGTGGTCGCCTCTGCCTCGCGGGCTGCGGTTTTCAGCGTTGTGATCGGCGTATGCATGACTTTGTTGATGATGCCGCGAGTCAGGGCTTCCACCGCAATTTCTTGCTCCGGCGACAGCGGGCCCAGCCTTCCACGCACACGATCGATTTCAGCCTGGCGGATGGTTTCTAAATGGTCTTGTAGCGAAACGATTGTCGGCACAACGTCAAGCGTCTGTTGGCGGGCTTCGAAGCGCTCGACTTCACTGGCGATGATGGCCTCGGCACGCTCAGCTTCTTTTCTCCGGTCGGCGACGTGAGTGGAAACTGCCTGCTGCAGGTCGTCAATGTTGTAGGTGAAGATGCCATCGAGTTTTCCCATTTCAGGCGCGACGTCGCGGGGCACCGCGATATCGATGAAAAACATCGGCCGGTTCTTACGGCGGGCGAGAAATTGCTCACCGTGTTCGCGGCGGAAAATCGCTTGCGGCGAGCCGGTGGAAGTGATGACGATGTCCGCACGATCGCAGGTGTTGTAGAGATCATCGAACTTAATAGCTTCGCCGTTGAACTTGTGCGCCAGGCCGACCGCACGATCGTAGGTTCGGTTGGAAACGAAAATTGAAGTGCAGCCGTGGGCCATCAGATGGCGGGCGGCCAGTTCGCTCATCTTTCCTGCGCCGACGATAAAAACCGTCTTCCCCTGTAGCGTGCCAAAAATCTTCTTGGCCAGTTCGACCGCAACCGATGCGATCGACACTGACGACGATCCCACCGCGGTCTCGGTGCGCACGCGCTTGGCGACTGCGAAAGTGCGGGTAAATAACTGCTCGAGTTGAGCGCGCGCCGCGCCGACGGCGCGGGCAGTGGCATAAGCCTCCTTCACCTGGCCCAGAATCTGGGCTTCACCCACAACCATCGAGTCCAAGCTCGCGGCCACACGGAAGAGGTGGCGCACCGCATCCTTCTCGCGAAATTCGTAAACGTGTGAGTCGAGTTCTTCAGCTTTGAGATGGAAGTGTTCATGCAGAAAGCCGCGCAGGTCAGCCGCTCCGTTGGTGGTGTGAGTAACCAACTCCACGCGGTTGCAGGTCGAGATCACCATGCCTTCTTCGATCCCGGGATAGGCGGTCAGATCGCGGCAGGCGTCGGGCAGGCGCGACTCGGAAATCGCCAGGCGTTCACGCAGCTCCAGTGGCGCGCTGTTGTGATTCACGCCGATGAGCTGGATTTTCATGAGGCAGCAAACCTGTGCATGGCGCTGAAATAGTTAGCGATCCAGGCCACGATGGCAGCGACAAACGCAAACGTGGCCAGGAACGCGGCGCGGCGGCCACGCCATCCCGAGTTCCAGCGGGTGAAGACCATCACCATGTAGACGGCCCACATCAGCAGCGAAAGCAAAATCTTGGGATCGAGAAAATTCACGCTGCCGTAGGTCGAGACTGCCAGGACGGAGCCGGTGAGCAGTCCGAGCGTCATGAACGGAAAGCCGAGCAGCAGTGAGCGGTAACCGATCTGATCGATGACTTCGAGCGCCGGGAGATAGGAAAACAGGCTGCTCGGTTTCTTGGCCTTAAGCCTGCTCTCCTGCAAAAGGTAGAGGAGGCTGGCGCCGAAGCTCAACAACAGCGCGGAATATCCTGTGAAAATGAGGGCGATGTGGGCGATCAACCATCCTTTCTGCTGGACGGTGGAGGTGAATACGAAAGGCTGCTGGCCCGTGGCGGCGATAAATGTCAGAAAGAAAACAATCGGAAACACAACCACGCCCGGAGAAATGGTTTTGTAAATCAGATAGACGATCATGAAGAACGTCATCGAAGCGAACGCCAGCAGCGATTCACCATTGTGCACCGACGCCCACACCACATGATCGGAGAGAAAGACTTCCACCAGTGACACGAAGTGAAAGACCATGCCCAGGCTGGCCGCGTGCAGCGCGATGCGGCTGAAGAGATCGCTGGTGCGGGTGAGGGCTACGAAGGCGTAGACCAATCCGATCAGGTAGCAAGCCAGCGCGAAGCGCAACCAGAGTAATGCCATAGGCCAGGCAAGTATCAGAGTCCGCTGAATTTAATGCAAGCCGGAGCGGACCTTGCAGATCGGTTCGACAGCCCCAGCGACTCAATCCCTTTCCACCAGCATTATATTCTGCGCACATAACTGGCAACGGGGAACGTCAAAGGTCGCGCGTGGGTGTGATCTGGATCACATCCTGGATCACATCCCCCGGATAATATAAGGAGAAACTGAAGAAGCTGACAGGCCGGGCGCGGAGTTACAAGGCGCCGGAGAAATCCGCGCGGTAGGTGGAACCTGCGGCTAGGGCTTTTCGGTCAACTGCCGGATCAAGTCCACCTCTGCCTTTCGATAGGGTGTGCCGTCGGGCCGCAACACCTCGTGGAACCACACCGACGGCTGATCCAGAACGTAGGGATGTTGCCAGGAGTCCCAGGGCAGATAGGTCTGCGTCTTTCCGGCGACAAATCCCCAGTTGATCGCTCCCACCCGCTCCTGTTTGGCAATCGGCAACACGGTGTCAAACGTGCTACCCACGGAACGCGCCATGTATTCAGTACAGATGACGGGCCGGTTGTATTTTTTGAGCCAGACGACTTCGCTCTTGAAATATTCCGGCCAGCTGTAGTTGTGAAAGGTGATGATGTCAGACTCGCGCAATTGAATCTGTTGCAGTTCGCTAAGGTTTGCGCCGTCGGGTGAAGTGTCGACGGCCCACACGCCGCTGGTGAGAGGCTGGGTGGGTTTCGTCTCTCGCGCCCACTCGAATACCTGAGGCAAGAGCGCCATAACCCGGGCGGTCTTGTCTCTTTCTTTCAGCTCCTCTTTGGGGTAGCTTCCGGCGTTGTCGGCGCCGGGTTCGTTCCAGACGTCCCAGGCGAGGATGCGGCCATCGTTGCCAAAGGCTCGCACTACGCCTTGCACGTAGGCTTTGAGGCGGGGAAATTGATTTGGATCCGCGAGGGCGGCCGCACCCGGACTCTGCACCCAGCCTGAGTTGTGAACCCCGGGAATCGGTGGATGTTGTGGGCCCAGATGAGGCAGGGGGTCCCAACAGGAATCGAACAGAACAAGCAGCGGACGGATGTGGTGCCGCGACGCGATGTTCAGGAACTGGTCGATGCGCTTCTGAAAACCGGCCGCGTCCTGCTGCCAGAGCAGGTCGTGCAGAAAGACACGCATGGTGTTCATCCCCATGGCTTCAGCCCAAGTCAACTCCTTCTCGATCTCAGTGGGATCGAAGGTCGGCTCCTGCCACATCTCCAATTGATTGATCGCGGACTTGGGAACGTAGTTGCTTCCAACCAGCCAGGGCTGTTGCGCGTACCAGGCATTCGCCTTCTGCTCGGACCAGCGTGCAGTCTGCGGCGACGCCACGCTCGTACACAGGCCAACCGCGATCAGGACTGATGTCATGAAAGCGTATTTGAGTCTTTTCACGGGGAAACTCCGCTTGTATTTATATGCGCGGGTTTTCGGCTGAGCAATAGCGCAGGCATGAAGAGTCCTAATTAACTACGAACGACGCAAAGGGGCACAAGAGAAAATCCTCAGAGATTTATACTTTATGAGACTTCGTGTCCTTCGTGGTTCACGAATTCAGGACACTACCGCCATTTGGAAGAGTTGCCTTTTGAGCCCACCCAGATTCGACTACTCCATGCCGAGGCTCGCGAGGGACTCTTCGAGCAAGGCAACATCGATAGTCAGCCGGCGGCCATGAGATTTCAGGTCTTCCACTTCATCGAAAGCCCGGAAGAGGCGGAGCTTAGCGGCGGCGTATTGCTCGGCATCGTTGAGTGCGCGACCGTGCGTGTTAGCCCACGCTGCCACTGCCTGCGCGGGCAGGAAGACACTGACGGCGTAGGTCACCTTACGGTCGGAAGTCACGTCGAAAACGTATTCCGTGGCCGGGACGTCCGGATCGTCAGGAAGCGCCGGCCGCTTGCCGACGAAGTAGTACTGGTAGACGTATCCCTGAGCGCCAGCGTATGTCTTCATGCGGCGGATGGTCATGTGGAACATTATGCTCCAAGGGAATTCGGGCAAGGAGGGCGTGGCTTCTTGCCGACGCCACAACCGGCTCAGCTACGGAGTTTGCTGTATTGCCCGCCCTTCGGTAGGACGTTACCGTGGGAGTGTCAGATATCAAGGTCCTGTTGGAATCTGCCGGACCTGCAAAGCGGTCATGGGTTAGTGTCGGTGGCGCGCCGACGTTCCGACCCTCACGACCGCTTTTCTTTTTGCCCATCGCTTTTCCCTCTTGGGGCTTCCTTCGCCCAACATTTGGAACTAGAAATCTGACCCTCACCGGTGAACCGAACCGCATTTTCAGCAACGTACGGCATGGCCTTGAAGTCCTGCCTGAGACAAATCCGCAGTTTTCCCCACCCTCCACCCCTATTCAGCGGCTATGATGAAGCGCATTTTGTGGAGTCTCGAAATCCCATTGGGAGAAGACACACGCGATGACATGCACTGGCTTGCTGCGGTGGCGAATGCTGTCTTTCTGTGGCGTTCTCGTGATTCTGGCCGGCGTGATGACGCGAGTCAATCAAACGGTATCGGCCGCGAATGAGTTCGATGTTGTCATTGCCGGTGGGCGTGTGATGGATCCTGAGTCGGGATTAGACGGAGTCCGCAACGTTGGTATTACGGGAGGCAGAATCGCCGCTATCTCAGCCACACCGTTGCAAGGTAGGACAACGATCGAAGCCGGCGGGCTTGTGGTTGCGCCCGGTTTCATCGATCTCCATGAACACGGCCAGGAGCCACGCAATTATCAGTTCCAGGCGCATGATGGGGTCACGACCTCGCTGGAACTCGAGGTTGGAACCGATGACATCGACAAATGGTATGCCGAGCGCGACCACAAGAGCCTGATCAACTTTGGCGTAAGCGTGGGGCACATTCCCGTGCGCATGCGCGTGATGAAGGATCCTGGAAAATGGCTTCCCATTGGGGATGCGGCACACCGCGAGGCCTCGCCGGAGGAGCTCGATGCCATCGAGAAGCAGGTGCAGCAAGGACTGCAGCGCGGGGCTCTCGCGCTGGGAATGGGAATCAATTACACCGCCGGCGCATCGCACCAGGAGATCGTCGACATGTTCCGCATCGCGGCGAAATATGGAGCGCCGGTGCATGTGCATCTGCGCTATGCAGGAATGCAGGAGCCGCAGACCGGGCTGGCGGCGCTCGAAGAAGGGATCGCAGCCGCCGCGGCGACGGGCGCTCCGCTACATGTGGTCCACATCACGAGTATCGGATTACGCGATACTCCGCAGCTTCTGGCGATGGTGGAAGGCGCGCAAAAACGAGGGCTCGATGTGACCACGGAATGTTATCCGTACATCGCGGCCAGCACGGACCTGGCCTCGGCGATCTTTGATCCGGGCTGGCAGCAGCGAATGGGCATCACTTACAAAGATTTGCAGTGGGCCAAGACCGGCGAACGCTTGACCGCGGAGACTTTCGACAAATACCGTAAGGAAGGAGGGATCGTCGTCATCTATTCGATTCCGGAAGCGGTCGTGCGCACAGCGGTTTCAAATCCCATGGTGATGGTCGCCAGCGACGGCATGCGCATTGAGGGACCAAAAGTCCATCCTCGCGGACAAGGAACCTTCGCGCGTGTCCTCGGACATTACGTGAGAGAGGAAAGAGCGCTGGATCTGATGACGGCATTGCGCAAGATGACACTGATGCCGGCCCAGCGACTGGAAAAGCGAGCACCCGTGTTCAAAGATAAAGGACGAATCCGCGTGGGAGCCGACGCCGACATCACTGTCTTCGACGCCGAACAAGTCATCGACCGCGCAACCTTCGACGAGCCTTTGCAGTACTCCGACGAGATTCGATTCGTACTGGTGAATGGAGTTCCGGTGGTTCGCAACGGCAAACTAGTGGAAGGTGTATTCCCTGGCCACGCCGCGCGCGCTCCAGTTCAGCCCTAGATAGAAGTCTCAGCGACCTGAAATCATAAGACTCCACGGCAGTGAAAGCCGCAAACCGAGTTCAGAACTTGCCGAGGGTAAAGGCCCAGGGATTGAAGCTGTGGTGGAACTCCAGCTTTTCACATGCCGCCGGCATTTCGCGGGCAAGAGTGCCCACCGCCCCACATTCAAACTCCCTATCCGGGCGCACTCGCCAACCGACCGCCCGGCTCCTCCCATTTTCGGAAAAATATCCGTTTTTCAGAACAGCAAAATAATTCTTAACAAAACATTCAACACGTGGTTAGAATGCCAACTATTTTCACGCGTTAGTCACGTTCCCAAGCGCACGTTGCGGAGAAGCGCGCCACCCTGCGGGAAATGCGCGCCGGGAAAGAAGGAAAAATGTAGCTGATGTTTTACCAAGCCCAGGAGGCTAATCAATGTACAAGCAAAGCAGTGCGACCGCCCAGCGTTCGGCGCTGGCGGCGAGTCTGTTGCTGTTGTTTGCTCTCCCCCTATTAGCCCAGTCCGGCCCCACCACCGTCAGGCGCAACGTCCACCACGACGTCTCCCCGCCGCTCAGCGAAATGATCCGGCACGCTCCCCCACCATCTCTCACGCGGCGCCCAGTCGAGCCCATGCGCCGCATTCCTCTTCCTCCAGGTCTTGAGCAATTGCAAGAAGATCCGGTGCTGCAGACCGCAACAGTTCCCCCGCCCACGCCTCCTGTCCTGCAGAGTTTTGAAGGACTGGGCAACGGCCAGTACGGCTTCAGCGTAACTGGCGCCCCACCTGACACCGAAGGCACTGTTGGCGCCACGCAGCGCTCTGATTTCCGGACCAAGTGCGGGCAACACTATCTGGTCCGGATTTGGCGGCGGCTGCCAGACCAACAACGACGGCGACCCCATCGTGATCTATGACAAGTTGGCTCAGCGCTGGGTGTTCAGCCAATTCTCCGTTTCCACCACGCCCTACCTGCAGTGCATCGCGGTCTCGACTACCTCGGACGCAACTGGAACCTACAATCGCTATTCGTTCCAGTACAGCAACTTCGACGACTATCCGAAGATGTCGGTGTGGCCGGATGCTTACTATGAAACCTTCAACATGTTTGCCGGCGGCACCACATTTGTTGGAGCCGACGCCTGCGCCTACGACCGCTCCGCCATGGTGGCCGGAACCACCGCCACGCAAGTCTGCTTCCAGCAAGGGACATCGGTCGGCGGTCTGCTGCCCGCGGATCTCGACGGCACAACCGCGCCACCCGCGGGTTCGCCGAATTACATGATGTACTTCGGCACGAACAACTTGAACCTCTTCAAATTCCACGTGGACTTCACCACGCCCTCGAACTCCACTTTCACCGGACCCACGGTCATCAATGTCGCCGCTTTCAGTCCGCTTTGCGCGGGGAGCACCTGCGTGCCGCAACCCAGCGTTTCGCAACAACTCGACTCCCTTGCCGACCGCCTCATGTACCGCTTGGCCTATCGCAACTTCGGTACACATGAGTCACTGGTCGTGAATCACTCGGTAGTGGCAGGCTCAGGAGGAGGTGTCCGCTGGTATGAAATCCAAAATCCTGCTGGCACTCCTGTCGTAGCCCAACAGAGTACGTTTGCGCCCGACTCCAATTACCGTTGGATGGGCTCGGTCGCCATGGACCAGGCGGGCGATCTCGCCCTCGGTTACAGCGTCTCTGCCGCCAGTTCGGTGTTCCCCTCCATCCGTTTCGCCGGACGCGTTCCCACCGATCCGGCCAGCACGCTCGAAGCGGAGGTCAACATCGTCAGCGGAGCAGGCTCGCAAAACGGCAACCTCTCCCGCTGGGGTGACTACAGCGCCATGCAGGTTGATCCGGTCGACGACTGTACCTTCTGGTTTACCGAAGAGTACATGAAGACCACCGGCAGCTTTAACTGGAACACGCGTATCGCCAGCTTCAAGTTCCCGTCCTGCGGCAGCACGGCGACGCCTGACTTCTCGATCGCAGCCTCGCCCAGTTCAGTGACCATCAACCAGGGCTCGAGCGGAACCAGCACCATCACCATCACCAGCCTCAACGGATTCAACTCAGCCACCACGCTCAGCGCCTCTGGTCTGCCCAGTGGCGTGACCGCAGCGTTCTCCACTAATCCGGTCACACCGCCCGCAAACGGAAGCGCCACCTCAACACTCACGCTCACCGCGTCTGGCACGGCGACCACGGGCACGGCCACGGTGACGATCACAGGAACCTCGGGTGCTCTCACCCACAGCACGACCATCACGCTGACGGTCAATCCCGCAGCCACGCCGAACTTCACCATCGGAGCATCGCCGTCGTCGCTGACCATCACTCAAGCTGGCAATGGCACCAGCACCATTACCATCACCAGCCAGAACAGCTTCAGTTCTGCCACCACGCTCAGCGCTTCGGGCTTGCCGAGTGGCGTGACCGCGGCCTTCTCCACCCACCCAGTCACCCCGCCAGCGAACGGGAGTGCCACCTCGACACTCACGCTCACTGCCTCCGCTACCGCGACTACCGGCAATGCCACGGTTACGGTGACAGGAACTTCCGGATCGCTCACGCACAGCACAACTATCGCTCTGACGGTCAACTCGTCCACCGGGTCGCAGACCGCCGTTTACGATTCCACGCTCAAGGCTCCGAAGTGCGTCAACGTGGGCTCAGCCTGCGACTCGGGCCCATCGCTCCTTCTCGGCCGCGATACTATGTCGGGCGGCGCTGAGCCGAATCAACCCAACACCATCAACAACTCCTGCGCTGACGGCACTTCCGGGACGTTCCACTCCGACGAGTCCAACGACCGCATCGTAGTGGCCACCACCGACGGCAGCGCACTGGCACCGGGCAAGACAGTGAAGGTCAGCGCAACGGTCTGGGCCTACAGCTCCAACACCTCCGATGCTCTCGACCTCTACTACACCGCCAACGCCAATAGCCCGTCGTGGGTCTTGATTGCAACCATCGTGCCCCCGGCAGCGGGTGCGCAAACCCTGTCGGCGACTTACACGCTACCCAGCGGCAGCCTGCAAGCCGTCCGCGCTAACTTCCGCTACCTGGGAAGCGCATCATCGTGCAGCACCGGAGCTTATGACGATCACGACGACTTGATCTTCGCCGTGGGCGCCGGAACTCCGGGCTTCACAGTCGCCGCCTCACCCAGTGCGGTCAGTGTGACGCGAAGCTCCACCGCAACCAGCACCATCACGGTCACCAGCCTCAACGGATTCAACTCCGCCACTACACTCAGTGCGTCCGGCCTCCCCAGCGGCGTGACGGCAGCTTTCTCGACCAATCCCGTTACTCCTCCGGCGAACGGCAGTGCGACGTCAACCTTAACCTTCACCGCGTCCTCGACGGCCACCACGGGCACCAGCACTGTGACCGTGACTGGAACGTCTGGCTCGCTGGTGCAATCAACCACCATTTCCTTGACGGTGAACGCCAGCTCCACTCAGTTGATCCAGAACGGTGGGTTTGAAACCGGAACTCTAGCCAACTGGACCCTCGGTGGCGCTGCAGTACCAACAATCTCCACTGTGCAAAAGCACAGCGGAAACTACAGCTCGCTCGTCGGCGTCAGTTCGGGCACCGAACCCAACGGCGATGATTTCCTCTATCAGACCATCACCATCCCCAGCACGGCCACGAAGGCGACTCTCACCTTCTGGTACTGGCCTTCTACAACCGACACCATCACTTACGATTGGCAGGAGGCACAGGTACAAAACACTTCCGGCACCATGCTGGCGCAAATCTTTAAGGTTTGCTCCAACACTCAGGTCTGGACCCAGGTGACGTATGATCTGACCTCTTACAAAGGCCAGACCATCCGCGTCTACTTCAACGATCATCAAGACGGCTTCGGGGACTTCACCTACATGTACCTCGATGACGTCAGCGTGACCGTGCAGTAAGGGTCTAAGTTTCCGCCGAAGACGGCGCCGCATATTTATGTGGCGTCGTCATTTTTTTGTGGGCTGACTCTTGCGTTGGGGTGACCAGACTGCCGCACGTCAGCGGGCGTATCATGGCGCCTTCTGGCTTAACAGCACTGCTGAAGGACTCTGATTTTGGGTACCGCGTGGGGACAGCCGCCTCGGCTGTCCAGCCGAGCGGAGCGAGGCGTTAAGGCACGTGCCCTGCCACCTAGGGGAGTCTGTTAGCAGCAGCCTGCGAGCCAGGCCGAGGGTCCGACCATCAAAACCGTAAACCTCAAATCTGATATGCCGCAGGTCCAGGCGGCGTTACAACGGCTAACTCGAGAGCTGACTCTCGCCCGCCAGCAGAAACACACTCTGCTGAAAATCATCCACGGCTATGGCTCGAGCGGAGCTGGAGGCGACATTCGCATCGCGGTGCAGAAACGATTACACGAGATGTCCAAAGACGGCCAAATTCGCGGCTGCATCTTCGGGGAGAGTTGGGCGAAGTCCGATGATCAGACGTGGAAACTACTCCAAGCCCAGCCCGAATTGAAGAGTGACTCCGACCTTGGAAAGAGAAACCAGGGCATCACGATTGTGCTGCTCTAGCATTGTGCAGCGTGAGACCCGAATTTGGGGGGAGAAAGATTGTCATCCCGAGTCGTGTCCGGCGATCCATCCGGAAAATAAGTCCTTCACTCTGCAGGAATCACCCGATGGTCCATTCCCTTCCCTTACTCTATTTCGGAGGTGGTGGCCGCTTCCCCATCAAATCGCCCCGTGCTCCCGAAGCAACCGATACACCTTGTCCCGCCAAGGCGAGGCAGGCGTTCGCATCGCTGGCGCTGGATCGCCGGCATTCTCCTGCTTTTTCTCATGGTCGCTGCCATTTGTATTCGCATCGCGATCATACGCGCCGAACCTATTCTGCGCACCCGGGTCATCGAAACACTGACAACCCGTTTCAAGAACCGGGTCGAATTGGCTAGCCTTCACGTTTCCGTGATCAAGGGCCTCGAGGTCTCCGGCGAAGGCTTGCAGATTTACGGCCCCACCGATCCGAATCCCTACGAGCCCGGCGTCCAACCGCTGCTTGAGATCAAGGAATTCCGCTTCCATACTCCGCTGCGAAATTTATTTCGCGAACCCATGCGGGTGCACACCGTGTACGTCAGCGGTCTGAGCCTGAACATTCCTCCGAAAGAAGATCGCCAGCAGATGGGCAACATGCGCAAGCGCGGAAAAATGAGCATCGCCGTCGACCAGTTCGTTTGTGAAGACACCAAACTGGTCATCAATACCTCCCGTCCCGGCAAGGCGCCGCTTGTTTTCGATATCAGTACGATCACCATGAAAGACATCGGACCCGGTCTTCCCTTCCGCTTCGATGCCACACTCGTAAACCCCAAGCCCGTCGGGGACATTCAATCCACCGGGCAGTTTGGTCCGCTCAACGAAGTCAGCCCGCGCGACACCGCCGTCGAAGGAAATTATTCCTTTACCAATGCCGATCTCGGCACACTGAAAGGCATTGGCGGAACTCTTTCCTCGACTGGCAAATACGGGGGATCGCTAGGCAGGATCGAAGTCGCAGGCAAAACCGACACACCCGATTTTCGAGTCGCGGTCAACGGGCATCCCGTCCCACTTCATACGGACTTCCATGCCATCGTCGACGGCACCGACGGCGACACGTATCTTCAACCCGTCAAGGCGCAGATACTGCACTCTTCGCTGACCGCGCGCGGCAAGATCGTGCGCGTGGAAAATCCACACGGCCATGACATTGAACTCGATGTCGTTCTCGGCCAGGCCCGCATTGAGGATTTGCTGAAGCTCGGCGTCCGCACCGATCCGCCCATCATGACCGGTCCCGTCGAAATGAAGACCAAGCTCAGCCTTCGTCCCGGCAACGCCGACGTGGCGAATCGCCTGAAGCTGGCAGGCAATTTCCGCATTCCCGAGGGCTACTTCACCAATGAAAGAATGCAAAGCCGCATCGATTCACTCAGCCTCCGCAGCCGTGGCCAACCCAAGGCCGCCCGCGAACACCTGCAGGTGAATGTCCCGTCAGAGCTGCAAGGCACTTTCAAGCTGGACGCTGGCGTGTTGTCCTTCTCGTTTCTACATTTCCTGATTCCGGGAACGCATGCCGACATGACAGGCCAGTACAGCCTTGATGGCAATATCTTCGATTTTCACGGGAAGTTGAAGCTGGACGCAAAACTTTCGCAGATGATGACCGGCTGGAAATCAATCCTGCTGAAGCCGGTGGACCCCTTCTTTCACAAGAATGGCGCCGGTACCGAAGTCCCTTTCAAGGTCACCGGCACGCGCAGCGAGCCGCACTTCGGCCTCGATTTCCGCCACAAAGAACTGAACAGGCAAGGGGATAAACAAGAAGAACGCCACGCTCCCGTCGCGGCGCACTAGTGTCCCACAATCATCGCGATCGTGAACTTCGATTGAAATCAGCGACGGCACGAAACTGACTTTGCGCGGCAGCACGACCCCTTACGATTCCTGAGGCTCCGGCGGCACACTGGGGATCACCGGCGACGGCATCGGCTCAATCACCAGTGGCGGCGGCACCGGTGCAATCGGGACAGGCTCGACCACCGCGATAGGCACCAACATCCATTGCTGCCAGTACGCCACGGCAACTCCACGCTGCCAGAACCGCGGAATCAACAACACCAGCAGTGTTAACTGGCTGATCAGAAATGCTCCGCGCGCACTTTCCGGAGCTACGAACTTCATCCAGGGCAAGAGCCCCGCGACCAGCACAATCGCCGCCACCAGCGTGATCGCAACGTAGCTCGCCAGCAATCGCCCCAACGCGCGAAAGGTATGCCGGAAGGCGTAGCCAATCGACTTGCGCACCGCGCGCTGGTCACTCAACACTACGTCTACTTCTGCCAAATCAAACCAAATCCGCAGAGTCGTCATTACCAGAAAAATCAGCCCCAGAGAGATCATCTGCAGCGTGAAAGGCAGGACCTCAATGGTGCTGTCTTCAGCCTTCTTCACCAGCGCGCCTTGGAGTCCAAACAGCGCCCCGCCCACTATCAGAAAAACGATGCCGGCAACAATCAGCAGCCGGACAAACCGCCATAGGTTCCGGCCACAGGCGCGGAAAAAATCATCCCCTGGCAGGCGATGTTGCCCTGCGTACCCCTGCAGCGCGCCACAGCGTGAGAATCCCTCACCTGGCAGGCGATAGTTTGCAGCGTATCCTTCGAAGACCCCGGGCAGAAAAAGCGCAGTTAACAGAAAAAAAACGGCCGCGAAAAATACCGCGGACAGCGCCGAAGGTGCAGTCGGCCCAAATTCCGGTCGGGCAAACATTTCGAGCAACACGGGCAGGTCGAAACCGTGCACCAGTCGGTTCGAGTACATACTCTGGCCAAGCATCGTCCCAGACTGAACGAAGAACGCAACCGTGCCGAAGCCGCCGAGCAGCAGGTTCAGTACATAGAACCAGAAGATGTAGCGCTTATTGCGCGCCACCATCCCAGCGCCCCTGCCGACAAGACTCCCATTCTCTGCCATGCGTCCTTTCACCACTTCCGCTTCCCGCGATTCCCGGCCCGAATCATCTCCAGAACTCTTGCCTGGAGCCCGACCCAGCTGCTACACGGCCCACCAGGCCAGCGCCTGACTTATCCATTGCGTTACAAACAGCCAGTAATTAGACACCTTGACCGCCGGCTTTTCGTTAGGCTCCGCCGTGCGGCTGTTATTAAAGTTGTTGCGGTCGATGTGGATCTTGTGGTCAGGATCGATCTCCGCCGACTCCACCTTCGCCTTCTTCTCATAGGAGAACTTCGTCCAACGGTTCTGCCCGTCCCAGTGTTCGCGAACCTTCTCCCCGTTGTCGAACTTAATTTCCACCTCAACCGGCATGGTGAAATCTGCTTTGCGGTGCAGCCAGACACTCGAGAGATAAACTGTATTCTTGTCGTCCTTCTTGCTTGCCTTCTGCTCTTCGTACCAGTTCACGGGAAACGAATCGATCTTGATCACTTCATAGTCCAGCACCTGCGTGCCGTAGATCGCCTGGTTGAAGTACCAGCGCAGGTTCTTGCCCGAAACTTCTTCAATCGTCTTCAGGAAGTCTTCCTTCACGGGATGCGTAAAGCGATACTTCATGAAATACGCATGCATCGCCTTCTGCATCGTGTCTTCGCCCACAATGCCTTCCAGCGTAACCAGGACACTGGCCGTCTTGCCGTAAGTGATCCCGCCATAAGAGCCGAAATTGTAGTAGTCGTATGCTTTCTGCGCGATAGGATCAAGATCGGCCACGCCTATGTAGCCGATCCTCTGGATTTCGCGCTCGCCGGCTGTCACCCCGGCAAGATTCAGGATGGAAGTATCGCGTCCCAGGATGGCATCCAGCACTTTCACTTCGGAATAACTGTTAATGCCTTCGTCCATCCATGCGTCTTCGAATTCGTTGGTCGCCACCATGCCGTACCAGTACTGGTGCCCGAACTCATGCTCCACCACCAACTCGGGAAAGTGCAATCCGGACGGCATAAACCAACTGGTTTCCCCGGTGATAAACGTCGGATATTCCATGCCTCCTGCCGCCGAACCCGGCTCAGGATCCACCAGCGTAATCATCTTGTAGGGATAAGGCCCGTACCAGCGCTCGAAGTATTCCAACGATTCTCTCAGGATCTTCTCGTGCCGATCCACCTGGCTCCAGTGCGCGGGCTGCATCAGGATGCGCATCTTCACTGGCCCCATCTGCCCCTCGAACACGCCGTCGTCTTTCACCTTGTAGCGCGGGCTGATGGTCCAGGCAAAATCGTGAATATCATCCCCGTGATATGTCAGGGTCTTGGTAGTGTCCGGATTGTTCACACTGCCGACTTCCACCCCGGTTGCGCCGATCACTTCATACTGGGGCACGGTCAGCTTGACGTCATAGACGCCGAAGTCGGCGAAAAATTCCGTCGTCGCATGAAACTGATGACAATTCCACGCCCCGTTCCACCACACGCCTACTTTCGGAAACCATTGCCCTCCCAGCACGAAGTCGCGCTTCCATCCCGTGCGCGCCTGCGTCTCCGGCATCTGGTCGTGAAACGCAATCTTGAACTGCACGTAGCCGCCCGATGCAATCGCTTTGGGAAGATGCACATCGACTACTGTCTTGTCGTCCTTGTTGCCGTCATCCGGCTGGATGAATTGCAGTTGCTGCGTCAGATCTCCCTGCCCCACCACCTCGAAACTTTTAATCTCCTCCGACCCGAATTGCTTGTCTTCCCACTTCTCATAACTGGTGTCCCGGTTGCCGAGGAGCTTAGCCTCGCGGATCCACGTGGCCTTCGGCTGAAATGCGTTCAGATAAAGATGAAATGGAAAGTGATCGAGCGACTGCCCGGTCAAATTGTGATACGTAAGGACTTCGGTCGCGTCCACCGTGTGCTTGGCCGCATCGTAGCGAGCATCAATCTGGTAGTGCACCACGCGTTGCGACATGGGCGTCGGAGAATTGATGGCCAGCGTGGTGTCGGGGATCGAAAGAACACCAGCTGGTGCAGGACTTGCACTGACAGCGGCCTTCGCCGCCGGCGTCGCCGCCCGTGTTTGCGGCGGAGCCGCCTTCGCACCATTCCTCATCACAACTAAGGAAAAGGCAGCCACGAACACAGCCGGGAAAAACAAAATAATCCACCGCAGCTTCATGAAGAACCTCTATTTTCGTCAGGGACGGAATCATACTACTGAGAATCAAATGCCGTCATCTCGACCATTGACCCCTTGCCGCCGGTGAGCGCACAATACCACCCGACTCAGCTTTTCCTGGCCCTTTGGCGAGTTACTCCACTTAGGAGCACTCCACGAAAAGGAGTAAATCATGAAAGCTGTTCATCAGGGAGACCTCGCACTCCTGCAGCATCCCGCTTCGCAGGAACTGTTGCACTCGAAGATTCCCGCGCGCCTGGCCTATGTCTGGACCGACGGCACGCCCAGGGTGATCCCCATATGGTTTCACTGGAACGGACGGGAGTTCGTCATGGCTACCCCGCCCAAGGCGCCGAAACTGAAAGCTCTGGCAAAGAATCCCAAGGTGTCTTTCACCATCGATGACAACACCTTCCCTCACAAAGTTCTTTTGATTCGTGGCACCGCGCGGATGGAGAACGTCGACGGAATCGTGCCCGAGTACGTGATGGCAGCCGAACGCTACTTTGGACCCGAACAGGGCCAAGCCTGGGTAAGTCAGCTTCGCACCTTGATCTCCAATATGGTCCGCATCAGGGTTGCGCCGGAATGGATCTGTCTGCTGGACTTCCAGACCCGTTTCCCCAGTGCGCTGTCGAGTTGACACTCTGCTTGCTCGCGAACACGTCCTAATTAACCACGAAGGGCACAAAGGAGCACAAAGGAAATCCTTAGGGACTTACACCTTTGTGTGACTCGTGTCCTTTGTGATTGATGAATTTGGGACACCACCTTTGTGTCCTTTGTGTGCCCCCGCTTGCACTTTTCCCTTGCCGCCGACGATACTGGAAGGTTATCTACAGTTCTCAACGAAAACATGAAAACGACACTCTCATTCTCCAAGCCCGCCGAACTCGAAACTGAATCCCTCGTCGCCATTGTGCTGGATCATGCGCAACAGGATTCAGGCCAAAACAGCAAAAACAAAGACGCAAAGCAGCAACTCAAGGTCGATACCGACGATGCCGCCGTGCAGTCAGTCGCGGCCGATCTTCTGGCCAGCGGTGAAGTAACCTGCAAACCGCTCGAGATCAATCTGCTGCATAAGCCCGCCGGCCTGAAGGCGAAACGCGTCTTGCTGGTCAGTGGAGGCGGCGGGAAAAAATTCAAAGCCTACGATTTGCGCCGTGTTGCCGGCGCCGCAGTGCGCGCGCTCAAATCACGTGGAATCCGCAGCTTTGCCTTCGTCGCTCCGTCCAGTATTCCCGCCGAAGAGGCGGTGCGCGCGATCGTTGAAGGCGCATTCATCGGAAACTTCGACCCCGACTACTATCGCAGCGACCGCAAGGATCAAAAGATCGACGCACTTACCATCCTCACGTCAGGCGACAGGACAGCTCTCGAAAAAGCCGCCAGCGAAGCCCAGATCATCGGCGAGTCGCAGAACTTCACGCGCGATCTGGTCAACGAGCCTTCCAATCGCATGACTCCCGCCATTCTGGCCGATCGCGCCAAAAAGATGTGCCAGGAAGTCGGTTTGCAATGTGAAGTTTACGGCGCCGACAAGATCAAAGAGATGAAGATGGGCGCCTTCTGGGGCGTGGCGCAAGGTTCCGACGAACCTCCCGCGCTGATCGTGATGAAATACGAACCCGCAGGCGCGCCCGACAAACCCGTATTAGGCCTTGTGGGGAAAGGCATTACATTCGACACCGGCGGCATTTCCATCAAACCGGCAGACGGAATGGAGAAGATGAAGTACGACATGGCTGGCGGTGCCACCATGATCGGCGCCATGCGCGCCATTGCGCTGCTGAAGCCGAAAGTCAAAGTCATCGGCATTGTGTGCGCGACCGAGAACATGCCTTCCGGCAAAGCCCAGAAGCCGGGCGACGTTCAGATCGCCATGTCGGGCAAGTCGATTGAAATCATCAATACCGACGCGGAAGGCCGCCTGGTTCTGGCCGACGGTCTGTTCTACGCGCGCCAGCTTGGCTGCACCCATTTGGTTGATGCTGCTACCCTTACCGGCGCGGTCGTGGTCGCGCTCGGCTACGCCAATGCCGGAGTCTTCTCCAATGACGACGCGCTCTACGAGCGCTTTCATCAAGCCAACGAAAAAGCTGGCGAAAAGATGTGGCGGCTGCCGCTGGATGACGAGTACAAAGAGAACATTAAGTCAAGCATCGCCGACATGGTGAACTCCGGCGGACGCTGGGGAGGCGCCATCAACGCCGCGATGTTCCTGAAAGAATTTGCCGAAGATACGCCATGGATTCACCTCGACATCGCCGGCACTGCCTGGATGGAAGAGCAAAAGCCGTGGATCGCGAAAGGCCCGTCAGGCATTGCCCTGCGCAGCCTGGTGCAATTTGTGAAAGACTTCGCAGGGTAAGAGTTGACGGGAAACGGGCCACGGATTTTCACGGATCTCTCCCTTTCTTTCCAGCCATTTCGCGATCGCTGGCATCTCACTCTCCTTGTGCCTGGGTTCTGAGTCCGCTCTGAGTCAGGAGGCCTTCGATGAAAGCTTTGCTATTGGTGGGAGTTTTGTTGATGGTGCTGGGGATTCTTTCGTTTTTCATTCCCGTCCCGCACTCTGAACATCACGGCGTCAACCTCGGTGACGCACACATTGGCGTCACCACCGAACATGACGAGAAGGTCGCGCCTGCCGTCAGCATCGTTCTTGTAGTCGTTGGGGCAGGGTTGATGATTGCGGGGCGAAAGGCTTAGTTAACTGGCAGCACGAAAAACGGTGCGGACTTTCGGAAAGCCCTCTTCAGTCATAAACCACCAAGGACACGAAGTATCACGAAGCCAAAAACCTTCCTTCGTGAACCTTAGTGTCCTTCGTGGTTCTGTTGTCTTTCGCCTTTACCGTTTCGTCGTCGCCCGCTCGAATGCTTTTTCCAGATCCGTAATGAACGGGGTTTCGTTCTGCTGCAAGCCGCTGCGACCCATCATGCGCCAGAGGTACTGATCGCGCGGCCAGCCATGAGCGTCATAGACAGCGAGAATGTCCTCCGAAGGACGGCTCGTAACCATCAGCACAATGTCAGCCTGGTTCGGCTGGTAGACCAGCGTGAACTTGCCCCACTTCTGGATCGCATCCTGCACGGAACTGATGGCCTGGCGATCCTCCGGCAAGAGATTGGAATCAAACTGATCGCCGTCATAGCTGGTCACGTACACATAGCGCGCGTTCACCAGCGTGCCGGGAAAGTTCGGAACGCTCTGGGGAACCGCAGCCCTGGGTGGCTTCGGGGCGGCCATGGAAAAAGTCGTTGCTATCACGCACATTACGGCGACGAGTACAGCGAGAGAAATACCTTTGTTTTTCATAGGCTCTGAAGGCGACTCCGCGCCTTTTCAATTGTTTAGATGCTCCCTACAGGTTGCACGATGCCCGACCGCCAGCTCGTTATAGTCTAAGCTGTTGAAACGATTGTAACTGCGAGATATTAGCGAAGGAGAACGAACCGGCGACGGAGTCGCATGCTCGCCCCTCGTCACAATGTTATTTGCCGGGCCGTAGAAGCCCCAGGATCGATTCCGATGGCCTGATGGACCTTCGAAAGGTCGCCCGGCACCAGAAGCGCGTACAGCGGCCTCCTGGTACAGGGGCGCGACATATATATCTTTTAGATAATACATTCCGCAGCCTTTCATGAAGATCCAACGACTTACACGAGTGCTCAAGGACTTACGGGATAGATCGCTGAGAGCCAGGCGTCAAATGCGTCAGCCCTTGCGTCAGAACAACCTGCCGATGGAGAAATTAACTCGGCTTTGACCCGTGGGGCTGACGCTGCCTGCCAGGGCGACGGGGCCGACGATGGTTTCCGCGATTACGCCGACGTTGAAGGTGCCACGCACAACTACCGATGAGGGACGATTGAAAGCGCTGCCGGCTTCGTACCATCCACCCCAGTAAACTTTCTTTCCCACCAGTTGCGGCAGGCGATAGAGTTCGCGGCGGAATCCGAACGAGGCGTAACCGTAGTGGTTGCCGAGAAACTCCTGCGGCAAGTAGGCACCGAGACGGAATGGTCCGCCAAGGGCGAAAACCTGAAAGGGACCGGCAGTGCTGCGAAAGCTGGTGCCGCCGGAGGCCGCGAAGAAGAGCGAAGTCTTGACGCTCGTCGGAACAAAGGTGGAAGTCTCGATTTCAAGCTGGTCGATGGGATGGGCGAGGCCAGGGCTTTGCAGCACGCGGGAAAGATTCGCTACGATGCGCATACCGCGACTGGGGATAACCGGGCTGTCTTGTCCATCATAAACGTAACGGGCGCGGAACTGGCCGGTGCTGCCGCTGACCGAGGGCAAGCCGGCGCTCCCGATCAGAGGCGCGAGTCTGCCGTCGAAGATTTCATACCCGAGGCGAAGTTCGCTAAGGCGGTTGAAGTTATAACCGAGATCGAAGCCGCCGCCAGCGCGCTGGTCGCCGAAGACAGCAACGCGGGTCTGCCCGGTGAAGGCGTTGCGCGCGTACTTGGAGGCGAAAGCGTAAGGAGCGACGAAGAAGTGGGTCATCGCGATCGGCTGATAGAACTCGGTGGCGGCAAGATTTCGCGAGCCGAGCAGGAGATCGTTGCGCCACTCGCCTTCGTGGTTCTTGACGTCCATGAACGTGATGCGGACGCCGGCTGAAAAATCAAAGGCGGCGACACCCGAGCCGCGAACGTCGACCGCGAGGTTGACGAAAGGCGGGCCGTAAGTTTTCTCATGGGCCACAATGCGCAGGCCCGGCACTCCATTTTGGACAAAGCCTTCGTCAGCCGCTGCTGTTCTCCGCCGCTGACACCGGTCACCTCGAGAGCATCCACGGACTGCGGAGAAGTTCGCTTGCGTGCCGCGCGCTCGGCAAGGTATTGCTGCCACTCGGCTTCGGTAACAGCGTAGGGGAGAAGCTGACCCGCCTGCTTCGCCGCTCCCTCATATCCAATGCGAATGATTTGCTCAGCCGCGGAATAGTCGCTGATGGAATACTTTCCCGGCTCCAGCGTAATTACGACATCGGCAAGGGCCATCGAGTGGCGCTCGTTCTGCAGAATCATGACATCGACGGCACGAGCGAGAACACCTCCGATAGTTTGCAATTGCTCCGGTCCGCCCAGCGGCGTACCCAGATCGATCGCGATGACTTTCTCTACACCCATCTGGCGTACCACACCGGCCGGAAGATTATCGACCAGGCCACCATCGGCGAGCAGGTGGCCGTCGCGTTCAACGGGAGTGAAGACGCCGGGAATCGCCATGGTGGCGCGCAAGGCCTGGGCCAGTGAACCATCCTTGAGAATGACTTCGGTGCCATCCTGCATGTCGGTGGCGACGCAACGAAACGGAATGGGAAGATCGTCGAAGCTGGAAATCGTCGAATAAGGAAATGCAATGCGGTCGAGCAATAACCCGATGCCCTGCGCAGGATTGATGCCGTTCGGGGCGCTGAGGCCGTGCTTGAGACCGAGTTCGGCGGAGACCTGGTAGGCGCGACGATCCTGCTTGCGGCGGTAGGCGATCTGTCCGTAGGTGGGCCCGGTCAGAAAAGCTTCATCCCAGTTTAATTTCGCGACGAAATCGTGCATCTCTGTTGGCGAAAGGCCGGTGGCATAAATCGCGCCGACGATGCCGCCCATACTTGTTCCCGCAATACGATCCACGGGGATGCGATGTTCTTCCAACCACTGCAGCACTCCGATGTGGGCCATACCCAGCGCGCCGCCACCACTCAGGGCAAGGCCGATCCGAGGGCGGGGCGCGGGAGTCGCCTGTGAGGTAGCCAGGGACTCTGCGGAATTTTCCGGTGACGGACTGGCGGGGGCCGCTTGCTGACCTTGAGACACGGACGTGCATGAAACGGCGGCGACGATGATGAGAGCTATCGAAATACGTCGTAGGCGGACTGCGGAGACCATTATGTGCTCCTGAAGCGCGGACGAGAGGTTCGATCCCGAATTCGCGCAGGGTGAAAGACGAGAAAAAAGGGTAGCAGGTTCGGATGGGGATTTAGAGCGGAGACGGATTCGCGCAGCAAGTTAATCAACAAATCTACTAGGAGTAGACGCGGACTTCGCTTGCCGGGACTGATCGACCACGTTGCGGATAGCATCGATCACTACGTCGGGACGGTCGAGTTGGATGTAGTGACCGCTGTTCTTGGCAATTGTCTGCGTGCCTCTGGTCGAGAGATGGACTAACTCCTCTTGCATTTTTTCCCACGCGTCATTGGTGGGTTTTTCCAGATCGGCTGGAAGGTCGGGTTGCTGTCTTTCGGGATCGTGCGAGAGCACGGCGAGGGGCATGTCGCCCAGCGCCCCGGTGGGCGCCGCTCTCGGCAAACGCTCTCATTTCGGCGACAGATGTTTGGGCGTGGTGGAAGTTGCATTCGGCGGCGAGGGCCTCGGGATCGTTGTCGCAAACTTTCATCAAGCGTGGAATACCGAAGGGCATGGAGAATTCGAGAAACTCGGCTTCACGTAGCCAGCTTCCTTCCAAATTCTTCAAGGCAACGGGGAAACGATTCTCCTGATCGGGGTGGGAAGCATCGACCAAAACCATGCCGGCGACCTGGTCGCAGTGATCTATCTGGGCACCGTGCGGATTTTACATCACTGGCGGCACCGTGATGCCCATCACGCCCAGGGTGCGAATCAATTCGCGGCGGACTACTGCAACCGTCGCCAAGAGGAACTGTTTTCTCTTCTCATCGGGCTCGTTCAAGATGGGATGCCGATGATAGAAAGCGTTGAAGAATTGCGCTAACTGGAATGCGTGCTTGGCCAGATAGGCGGGCTCGGTAGTGGTGATGCATTGGTCAACTACATAGGAAGTTTTCGAGGCGGTGAGCCAGAGCTGCCAGAATTCATTTCCCTTTTCGCCCGTCAGGTATTTCGCTAGCCCCCCGGCGGAGACGTTGCCAGCAACGTCTCTACAGAAAGTGTCGGGATCGAGCGCGGCTTTCTTGAAGATGCTGGTGGCGCGGACTACGGCGTATTGGGCGTAGGGTCCGGTGTCGCCTTCGAAGCTCAGGGCGTCTTTGAAATCGAAGGCGATGACCGACTGCTTGGTGTACTTCAACATGAAATAGCGCAGCGCGCCGATGGCGATCTGCGTGGCGACCGACAGGCGCTCCGCTTCGGTGAGTTGCGGGTGGCGTGAGTCCACTTCTTTTTTCGCGGAGACGATGAGGGTGTCGAGCAGGTCGTCGGCTTTCACTCCGAAACCCTTGCGGCCCGAGACCTCGATGTAGGAGCGTGCCTGGTCTTCCTCACTTAATTTGTAGCCGAGCTCAGCGGCACAGCGCGGTGTAAGCGCGACCATCTCGTACGAGAAATGGGTGTAGTGGTCGGCGGCTTCGTTGTGGCCCAGTCCGCGGAGGGCTTCGATAACTGTGTTTTGCGCTTCAGACTGGCGAGCGTCGATGACGTTGTAGATTTCAGCTACGTCTCCGAAGTGAGGATGGTCCTTCTCGCCTTCTATGGCGGAAATCCAGCAGTCGTGCTGGTTGGGGTAGTGGTAGAACTTGCGATAGCCAAAGTCGCGGCCGAGCAGGCCAAACTTCCACATGTGATAGGCAATATCTTTGCCCACGTAGCCGACGGTGCCGTTCGAGCGAACGATTACTTTCTGGTCTTCTTCGGAAATTTTCTCTGTTTCCTCTGTGTCCTCTGCGTTTGAGGTTGTTCCGGCGCGGCGCATTACCCAGCAGCCTTTGTTCTTGCCTTCGCTCTCGAACGTGAGAACACCAGCCTCTTTGAGCTTGGTGAAGGCCGCGTCCCAGAAGTGCAGGTGCAGGATCTCGCTCTCGCGCGGCAGGAAGTCGTATTCGATGTCGAGGCGATCCATGGTCTCGAGATGGCGGCGGAGTACGGCGGTCGAGATCATGTCGGCGATGACGGCGGTTTCGCTTGAAACGTCCTCAATGGCGTGCAGGGTCTGGAGCCGGGCCTGCAGATTTTGCTTGTCCTGCTCGTACCATTGCGAGACGCGGGCGTAGAGATCCCAGCAGTAGTAATCGAAGCGGGGCTGGCGGGCGAGAGATCCAATCTCTGCGCGGGATTTTTTCTCGATATGAATGAAGCCAACGACCACATCGGCGACCTGTACGCCGGTGTTGTCGATGTAGTTCTGAATGTCGACTTCCCTGCCCGCGTAGCGCAACAAGCGGACGAAGGTGTCCCCGAGAATGGCGTTGCGCAGGTGGCCGATATGCGCGGCCTTGTTTGGGTTAATGCTGGAGTGCTCGACCAGAATCTTTCCCGGAGGAATATCGGCGCGAGGTCTCTGGTCGGCAACGAGGGCAGCTGCCATCCAGTCGCGGTCGATTCTGACGTTGAGGTACCCGGGCGGGGCGACCTGCATTTCGGCGATGCCTTCGATGGGGCCGACCTCGCCGCGGATTTCTTCGGCAATCTTCAATGGGGCGGAGCGAAGAGACTTAGCAAACGGGAATGTGGGGATGGCGAAGTCGCCTAATTCGACGTTTGGTGGTTGCTCAATAACGATATTCGGCAGGGCCGCGCCGGGGTGGCGCCGGTGAAGACACTCCAGCAATTTTTCCGCGAGCCGGCGTTCGAGATGACGATACAAGGAATCCCTCTAAGCTATTGAAGAAGATAGTGATTCTAACAGAGAGCGCGGCGGACGCTGGTTTGACGGAGGTTGCCGGGTTCCCTATGATGAAAGTTTGTCGTCGTGGCGGCAAAACCTTCACCACAGAGGCCACAGAGGGGCACAGGGTAAGGCTCGCGCTACCCTGTGTAACTCTTTGCCCACTGTGGTCAAGATTTTGAATTTTATGCGCATTGCTTATCTTGAATGTTTTTCTGGCATGAGCGGCGACATGTTTCTGGGCGCGCTGGTGGATGCGGGAGTTCCGCCGCGGTTGCTGCAGGAGACCGTCGCGGCGCTTGACGTGTCGGCAAAGCTCGGGGCGCGGTTGGAGATTTCCCGGGTGGTGCGCAGCGGGATTTCCGCCACCAAGGTGGATGTTTACGTTCACGGGGAGAAGGACTTGCCGCAGGAGGAGTTCTGGGAGGAGCAGCGGAATGGACATGAGCATGAACATGAGCATCAACACGAGCATTCCCAGGGTGGCCGACATAAGCATCACGACCATAAGCACTCGCATTCACAAGCTGGTGAGGTTTCGCGGACAAAGCCCGCCCTGAGCCTGTCGAAGGGAGTGTCCGCGCCACACGAGCATGAACACTCGCATGGGCGAGGGTTAACGGAGATTCGGGACATTATTTCCAGGGCTGGAATTTCTGACGGCGCGAAGAGGACTGCTACTGCGATCTTTGAGGCGCTGGGCGCGGCGGAGGCGAAGATTCATAATACATCCATCGAGAGCGTGCATTTCCATGAAGTCGGGGCCGTCGATGCCATCGTGGATATTGTGTGCGCGGCTGTCGGGGCGGAGGCGCTGGGAGTGGATGAGATTGTGTGCTCGCCGTTGAATGTTGGTGGCGGGGC
>WNFN01014097.1_pt2 | contig 28927 bp, 26 predicted proteins | sample 5400161 | NCBI WGS metagenome assembly WNFN01 (sample SAMN13153353, study PRJNA577476) | soil metagenome | isolation source: 80 cm saprolite on Douglas fir-dominated hillslope | place: USA:California | collected 2013-09-17 | reverse complement strand
AGATGGTGGGCGAGTCGAATGGCAAGCGCGGTCGCGAGCAAAGTGGAATTAGCCTGTCCGGTCGTTGGAAACACACTTGAGGACGCGACATGAAGGTTAGCAATATCGTGGACTTTCAAGTCCTCATCAACCACGCTATCTTTTGGGTCCTGTCCCATTCTAGTCGTTCCCACCTGGTGGAGGCCGTCACTTGCCTGTGCCAGGACGCGGTCGTGCAGTTGATCCTGCGGGTGCCAGTATTCCAGCCTGCCGACGCCACTGGTGCGCAAGGCTTCATCCAGGACACGGTGGGAACCGATCACGCTGCGCGAATCGCCTCCGGTAAAGCGGAGGTCGATTGCTACCCGCGGCACACCAAACCTATCGACTTCATCGGTCAGGATGACGCGGCTCTCAGGATTAGGTTCCTGCTCAGCGTGGTAGTGGAGAGCGTATGACGGGCGCTCTGTAGAGGACGTTCACGATGTGGGTGCCAATACGGTGCGGCTTGGGACCGACATGGGCGACCCGGATCGCCTCCGGCAGGAGAAGCCGGCCGACCGGCGGTAGAGCCAGCGCCAGAAAAACCGCCCACAGCACGCTGCTGCGGGGGCGAGGATCATGGAATGGCGCATTGTCAGGGAAAAAGGCGGCGTTGAGTAGCCCATGTGTTCGCTGTGCCGCCTCGGTAAGCATGAAACGCCGCCGGATATAGACTCCGGTCGCGTCGAGTTGGAAATCGAGATCCGCAACCGCGCTTGGATCGTTAAGGATGATATTCGCGATCTTTCCAGAAATATGGCCCATGTAATAGCGACCCAGTGGGCCACCCGTGCCACCGAAATGCCTGGGCCAGCGGCCTTGCACGGCGAGCAAAAGGCGTGTTGTTTCGACCCCGCCGCCAGCCAGTATCACGGTGCGCGCCTTAACCCTCGCATCGCTGTTGGGACTTGCGACCACGATATTCTCGACCGCACGACCGTCCTTGCCGAGGTCGAGATCGACGACGGTGCTATTCAGACAGAGCGTGATCCGTTCGGAGCGCTCGATCCGTTTGCCATGAACCAACGCGAGCCGGGGTTCGGTCGACCACCGCTCCAAAGAAGCGGCGGATACGTCGGGACCGAGACTGCCAAGATGCCGAATCGGTGAAGAGAAGGTGTCATCACCGCATAGCAGGTATTGTGCAGCTCTGGCGTACCAGGCCTTAACCGCATCGTGGGCAAAGGGCCAACCGGAATGAGGCACTTGGACCCTTGCGTCAAAATCGAGGTCGTCGAAAGCTACACACCGGCCGCCCCATGTCCAGGACGTGCCGCCGAGGGCGCGACACACTGCCGTCTCCATCGGCGCGTGTCGCTGCGGGCTGACGAGGATCGCGCGCGAAGCCTCGGCTAGTTCCGGATAAACTTCGGTTCGCCCAGATTCGAGCACGAGGACGTCACGCCCGAGCCGCTCAAATTCGAGAGCCAGGGCCATGCCGACGGGCCCGGAGCCGACAATGCAGAGATCGCATTTGTGCTCCGAGGTTGGAAGGTGCTCCAGGATCATGACCTGGGATCCTCTTGTGAAGACACTGGCGCGTTAGGGGTAGCCCCGACGAAATCCGCCCGTGAACTTGCTAGTCGAATCGCCAGAGCGACGATTTCATCGACATGTTCGCTCCAACTAAAACATTTCGCGCGTTGCTTGCCCTTTTCCGCCAACGATGTGGAGAGCGCCGGAGAAGACACCACTTCCAAAACCCTTTGCGCCAATTCATCGGGAGAAAAGCGCGCGAAGTATAACGCAGCAGAGCCGCAAATTTCCCTATGCACAGCCAAATCGGAGGCTACGATTGGCAATCCGCTCGCCATTGCTTCCACCAGCGGATGGGCAAAAGTCTCCGTGTAAGCGGGAGTCACGTACACATCGCATGCTCGATACAGATGGCTGAGGGATCGATAAGTAACCGCACCCAACCGGATGACCTCGGCTGCGACATCCAGTTGCCGCAGTAACGCGGCCGGCAAATCAGTCCGGTAACCGTCGCTCGGACGTAAGTCAGAGGTAAGAATCAAGCGCAGTTTGCGCGGGGCGAGGGCCGCTTTTAGCGTTGGGAGAGCACGGATCAGAGTCTCAAAATTCCGATAGTAGGTGTAATGGCTTACAAAAAGCAGGCGCACAGAGCCTGCGGTAGTATCGAACTTCTGCTGGATCTCTTCCGGCAAAGCCGGGCTGTCTCGAAAGAAAAGATCGTGATCAAAGCCGTGATAGATCGGAGTAACATCTCTTCCGGTCCAGAGTTTCAATTCTTCGGCAAACGATTGGGAAGGCGCAACCGTACAATCCGCCCAGCCAACCGAGCGCCGCGCAAAGATGCTCTTCAGGCGAGTCTCCAGCCACATGCGGTATTCTCTGCGCGAACGCAGGTCGCGATAAAAATCGCCGGAGGTGTAGAGCGAGTTACGAGAGAGGAGTATTTGCGGTACGGGAGAATTCCAAAGCGCAAAGTTTCCCGCGGAAATCAACACCTGCGCGCCACTCTGCCGGATCAGTTTCGGCAGCGTCGTCTGCTCGTGAACAAAACGACGCCATGGCGGGAAACTTTCTAAGGATTCGACAAAGGCAATTTTCGGCTGTTTCCCAAACTCCCGGCGAAGTGCCGGATTCAACAGCACCGTGGTTTCCGCATCCACTCTCCGTGCAAGGTGGGGAATCACATTACGCAAATACGTGAGACCTCCACCCGCACTCGCCGCCAGGCCATTGATAAACAATCTGATCATCGGTTGGGCACGACAGCTCCAAAACCGGCAGCCAACGGACGGGTAGCTAGAGAGACCGGGGTTGCCGGAACCACAGCCGTGGCGGGAACTAGATCTGCAAGTAGAAACGCGAAAACCCAAAAATAAACGCAGAGATAAGAACCCACTGCAAAAAGCCAATCCTCGAAGGTGGCATGGCAGAGACCGGAGATCACCACCATGGCAAATGGAACCGAGTAGTGACTGGGGTCAGCGGTTCGGTTCATCCACACGCACACCTTCCATACGTTCGCGGCCGTCATGGCCAGGAGGGCCACAAAGGGCAACACACCAAAAAGCCCCACCCACTCTGCGATGGTTATATAGCTGCTCCCGTGCTCGCGTTCGGTTGCGGCAGACGTACTCACATTTCCGATATTCAGTCCAGGACTCTCGCCCGTCGGACTCGTGCCATAGCCCGTTCCGAACAATGGATGTTCCTTTATTGAGGCGATCGACTTTTCCCATGGCGTCCGCCGTGAACCCATCACGCCTTCTTCCTTGTGCCCCTTGTAGAGCACATCGTCCTTCAAGTCTCCAAGCTCTTTGCTTAAAGTTTCTGGCGCCCACATCCCAATGACCGCGAATACGAACAAACCGAGTGCAACCATCTTCACCAGCAATTTATAGCGGTGCAGGCACACACATAAGAGAACGCTAACGAGTATCACGGAAGCCATCCCGGCGCGCGCCAAGCTGAACCGAATGAGGTACGCGCAAACAAGCAGGGCGATCAGTCTGCGGACCTTCACCACGGGCCGATCACTGGTCAGCCATGCCCATAACAGGATGGGAAACACTCCGATGCTCATCGCCGCGCCAAGCGAATTGGGGTTACCCCAGATGCTCCGCCCCAAACCGAAATAACAGACCGCTGTGACGTAAACTGCGATCTCACATCCCCAGACTGCCCCACGGACAAAACGATCCTCCCGGCCAAGAATGGCCATGCGAGCACCGCCAGCACAATAAAGAAAAAGAAGGCCTAGGCTCAAAGCCTTGAGGCATGCCGTCTGTGTAAACGAAGAGACAGTGGCGGAGACAATTGCGGCGCATACGCAAAAGAAAGCAATCAGATGTATCGATTGGAACGGCCTGTGGGGAGCCCTTATCCAAACAACGCAGCCAACCAGCGCGCCCGCTGCCAGCACGATCCAGCGCCCGATAGTCCCGGCGCCTTGCAACGGGACATGCAGGCCGGCCCAAACAAAAGTGATCATCAGCAGAGTAAAAAAACGCTGCCCATAATTCCAGAGGCCGGCAATGATTACCTCCATCGCTAGTATCCCGCCCAGCACGGTAATGTCGCTGAAGTATTGCAAATTGCTATAAGCCAAATAGAGGGCCAGACACGAGCCTAGCGCGATCCCAGCCCATTGCCATGATTTCAAGGAATTCATCGCGCCCCCGTGCCGGCGGAAATCGCGGCCGCAGCCAGACCTTCAGCGCATGTTTCCGGTGAGTAGCTTCGAATTCGTTCCAGGCTATGCGCGCTCATCGATTGCCTCAGTTCCGGTCGTCGCACCACACAATTGATTGCCGCGCTGAGTTTCTCCGAATCTCGGGGAGGCACGACGTAACCGTTCCAACCGTCGTCGACCAAGTCGGCCGAACACCCCGCAACACTGCTTACGATGATCGGAAGCCCGCACGCCATCGCTTCATTCACTACCAAACCCCACGGGTCACTGTGCGTCGGAAGCGCCAGGCATTCCGCGAGAGCATATATACCGGCCAGATCTTCCCGCTGGGCGAATCCAGGAAAACAAACTACGCCCGGGCTGATCCGTTTCGCCCGTTGCGCCAGTTCCTCTCTGGAGGCGCCATCGCCGGCAAACACCAAGCCGACCTCCAATCGCACGCCGCTCTCCAGTTTGGCATACGCTTCGAGGAGATCAAAAACACCTTTTTCCGGGACCAGGCGTCCCACAAAAAGAATAAACCGCGAGGGCAGTTTCAATCGATCCCGAAACTCAGTTGCATGGCGGCGAGTACTCTCCGCCTGGGTCGCAAATAAACCGTTATCGACGGCATTGGGCGCGGTCAGGATGCTTGCTTCCGCACACCCAAGCATCTTGAGATATTCGAAGGAAGCCTTCCCGGGCACCACGAATCGGTCACAGTGCCTCAGAAAATACGCTTTCAGTGATTCTACCCATGCCCTTCCCGCACGCGCGTCATGACTGTTGCTCTCCGACCACAACACAAATGGTACCCGCTGCCGTCGCGCCCACAAAAGCGCCTCCCAGGAGGCCGCATAGTTGTATCCGCCACAGATAATAACCTGCGGATTCGCGTTGTTTAAGGCGGACCACAAACCGCGATTGATCAGGAAATTACCTCTTCCCGCGCGCCACCTCCAGGACGGCAGAATTTGATGCGAAAAGCAGATTTCGTTTTTGTAAACACGCCACTGGCGAAGTGTCTCATCCGTCTCTGCTAAAAATATTACGTGCAGATCCAGTCCCGCCCGGCGTGCTAGAACGTTGAAAACCGGGATGCGGTACGGGGCAATGATCTCGGTAAGGATGACAGTCTTTCGGCTCATGACGTTGGGCTGGCCACGCCCATCGCAGGCATGCGCTCCAAAGGACATGCGAACAAATCTTGCAGCGGTTCGACTCGGTTAGAGGCGGCGACCGGACCACTCGTCCCTAGTTCGAAAACTTGGTAGCCAATTGTCCCAAAGAACCTGAGTGTCTCCTCCAGATTTGTTCTTTGCAGATATTCAAACATGATAAGCCGCGGCCTTTTCTCAGCAAGAAACTTCTGCATGCCGCGAAGCACCGAGTTTTCATGACCCTCCACATCGATCTTGACCAAAGAAACCGGAAAGTGGGGATCACCATGCTGGTGCACAAATTCATCGAAAGTGATGCATGGGACAACACGGGTGGTAGCGCCGCCACTCGGAGGCTGGACACTCACATGCCCTCCGACGTCGACCGCTCCATGGCTCTCGAATCGGATCTCACCATTGACATCAGAAAGAGCAAACCCATAGACCTTGAAATCCAGTTGGTTGCGGGCAAGGTTCTCCCGAGCACGGGCCGCTGCCAATGGGTTCGGCTCAAACAAAATAGCGTCTTGGATAATGTCGGCCAGCAGAAGGGTCACCGAGCCAACGTTAGATCCGACATCTATCAACGTCCCCCCGGACAAGTGCTTCCTGAGAAAAAGTATGTTCCTGCTGTTAGGAATGCGCGTATACAAGACTCCGGAAGACACATGGCAGTCCGGATAGGCTTTAAACCGTTTCCCATTGAAAAGTGACACGGCAATTGGTTTGCGAATGATCCTCTTCCACAGCTGCCAGCCGACAAAAACCGCCAGTCTTCGGACTCGCTGACCCTGGTTGGACTCCTCGCTCCAGAGGGTGGAAATCGGGTACATTAAGTCGCGCGCGACCTTCAGCACAAAATATCTGGCTCCGTTCTCGGGCCTCGATTCAGGACAACAAGTTCCGTCGCGGCACCTGAAAATACGTACGCGCTCCCAACTGCGTCTTCTCACCCGTTACCGGTGCCTGCGACGGTTGAGCGATACCAGTCAACAAAGTTCCGCAGCCCTTGCTCCATTGACGTCTTCGGTGAATATCCCAGGAGTCGCTTTGCTTTGTCGATGCTTGCCCATGTGATCGGCACATCTCCGGGTTGATCGGGCAACCGTTCCTGCAACGCTTTCTTCCCGGTCGCTGCCTCAAGTTGCGTAATCAACTCCCCGAGCCGCACCGGATGCGAGTTGCCCAAATTAAAGACCTCGAAAGGCAGCTTGGCTTCCGGCACGTATTCGAGAGATGCGACCACCCCAGCGACGATATCGTCCACGTAGGTGTAATCGCGACCCATGGAGCCGTCGCCATAGACCGGAATCGGCTTTCCCGATTCGATGAGCGCGGTAAATTTGTGAATCGCGAGGTCGGGCCTTTGCCGCGGACCATAGACCGTAAAGAATCGCAAGCAAATCGTCGTCAGGTTGTACAAATGCGTGTAGGAGTAGCACATCAACTCCGCCGCCAGCTTCGTTGCGGCGTAGGGCGAGATGGGACGGGTCTTGAGATCGTCTTCGCAGAAAGGAACGTTGTTGGTGACACCGTATACTGAACTCGACGAGCCAAAAATGAGCCGCTGAACCTTAAACTCGCGGGCGATTTCCAGAATGTTCAGTGTCCCGGCAACGTTTACACTCTCGTATAAGGCAGGCTGTTCAATCGAAGGCCGCACTCCGGCTCGCGCCGCGAGATGAATTATGATTTCAGGCTGCACCTGCTTCGCGAGCTTTCGCAGCGCGTCCATGTCGCACACGTCCGCCTCGAAAAAATCGTAGCTGCCGGCCTTGCGAATCTCCTGCAGGTTGAGTCGCTTGCGACTCGAAGCATAGAAACTATCGAGGTTGTCCACAATGGACAATTTCGTCCCGCGGCGAATCAGCGCCTCCGCCACATGGGATCCGATAAAACCCGCACCGCCTGTCAGTAAAATCCGCTTCGGACTTGATCCCACTCCATCTCACCCCGACTTATAACGACAGCAAAAACAAAAAAGTAATTCTAGCGCACAGCCACTACGAAATAGTTACTGGCAAACTGGTCCCCGCGGTAAACCTTACCCGCCACTAGCCCCGCCAGATTGTTCAACGGGTAGATTGTCCACCGCAACATTTCCTGCAGCCGCGGCCAGGCTCCAGTGAGCAATTGCAAGTAGACGTTGACCACCAGAAAAATGCTGGGCACCGTTCCCGCCTCCCCTGTTACCGTCACGCTGTTGAAATCGCGTAAGATCCATTGCAGGCCCTGCGGCATGTACCGCCAGTAATCACCAGGCGACCCGTGCTGGGGAAAGATGGATGGAACACTTAACAGGAGCGTTCCGCCTGGTTTCAGCACTCTTCGAATTTCGCCAATCACGGCAATCGGTTCGGGAATGTGTTCGAGAACCTGAGTAATCAGGACGACATCCATCGACGCGTCGGCAAAGGGCATGATGCGAGCGTCGCCGACAATGTCCACAGAGTGCGCCGGCGCAACATCCAGCACATAATGATTAGATACGCGGCCGGCAAAAAAACAAGCGTATGGTTTTCCTTCTCCCCCCACATCTAACAAGTTCTTTACCGGGGGTAGTTTCGCCGCCTGCTCAGCGATTAATTCGGCCCTCCGTCGACAGTCGAGATAAGTGGAATCTCGCAGTGAAGGCCGCACCAAATCCATACCACGAAGTTTCGGTTCGCTCTTCGATCGGCGCACATCGGATCGGCGCACATTGGATCGGCGCACATCGCTGGATTCAAGATCAATCGTCATGCAATACCTTCAACCTCCCTCTTCAATAGATTGCGCCCTATGCCCGCCCACGTCATCGCATAGACCGCGCACCCCAGCGCCACCAGGGCCAATGGGTGCAGATGCTTTGGCAGCGCCGCCCACAACACTGCTCCCATAAGCAGACTGGCGATTACCGCAACGCTGAGCAGCGGAGTTCTTGCGGCAGCGCGCACCTCCGGTGGACACAAAAGGGAAGCACAAAGCGCGACCGCGAGCTCGCCCAGCACAAATGCGACACAGGCGCCGGCAATTCCAAACCAGGGAGGTAGGATCAGGTTAAGCGCCACGGCAGTGACAGCGCCCGCTAACGTAGAAAGGAAATAAGCCTTATGACGGCCCATCGCGTAAAGAATCGTCCCCGCAAACAACGTCGCCGCCGGCGCCGTAATTACATAAAGTGCGACCCATTGGAAAGCATGCACCGCCTGCTGAAACTGACCGCCGAGTAGCCAGGGTATAACCACCGGAGCGGTTACAATGCCACCCACTGCCAAAGGAACGCCGAACCAAATCAGCACTGAAGCCGCGATCCGTGTGAGCCGGAATAACCCCCCGGCAGAATTTGCGCGCAACGCCATTCGTGGCATCAGCACCGTCTGGGTCACCGAGAGGAAGTTACGCAGCACATCTGCCAACCGCGCCGCGGCGGCATACAAACCCAGGGCGTGTTCACCGAGATACCATCGCACCGCAATATGTCCACCGCGATGATAGAGATTGGACATGAGTGAAGATCCCGCATAATGCAGGCTCGGCACCAGGATCAGGCCCCACCGCCGCGGGGATATCGAAAATTTGAAGCGGAACCCGGCCCGCCACAGAAACGTCCAACCAATCAGGCTGGTCAAGAACCCCGAGGTCAGGATACTGACGGGCACCCAGATCACGTCTTTTGGGGACCGAACCATGGTGAAAATGCCTACCGCATACAGGCTCTGCTGCGCGATCGAAATGAATGATTGCACATGGAACAGTTCAAGCGAAGACAACAGATAATCCAATGACAGACCGGTGGTTAATACTGAAGCCACCCCGTAGAACTCAAGAAGGAAGCGGACATCCCTGCGCGCTTCAAGACTTGCCACCACCAGAACCGCAACTGCCGCCACTCCGCCCGCCAGAACGCGGAGTACCAGGACATCGGAAATAGTCTCGAACGCCGCTTCGCGCCGAGCTGCCACCTGCTGCGCGGCATAGGTGGTAAGCCCTGGATTCGCCACAAGTCCGGTGAAGCCACACACCGCAACTACATAGCTCCACAGTCCATACGTATCGACACCCAGACGCCGCACCAGGAAAGGAAAGGTAGCGGCCGTGAGCAGCGTGCCCACAACGCGGGCGGTGGTGACAGAGAGTGCGAACCCTCCGTACCGCAACAGAGACCTGGAAAAGCTCAATGGCCCATCCTATGCGGAACGACCGTCCTGTCGACCATCAGGCCAGGTGGGGAGGCAGACCTCCCACCGGCAGCTTGGTCCGACAGCAGCAACAACAACCGTGTGGTCACGGTCCTGATTTGCCTCATAAATGATTTGATCCGCCTCAAAGTGCCTAAGGCCAGCATTTTTTCAGTTCTGAACGGCACCGCTCAAGCTCTGCCCTGACAACATCATGAGACGAGTCCTAGTTGAGAACGGCTTCGCCGCAACGACGCGAAAGCACCAGCCAGCGAAACAAAGCGTTGCTGTGATCAAAACCTGCCAGGTGCTGACGGAAAAGTTCTCTCGCTGGTGACGGATTCAGCAGGGATCGAAGCCCTCCCAGATTTCCGTCGAGACTCTTTTCCATTTCCGTCTTAAGTTCTCCACGCAGCCACTGACAGAGCGGGGGAGTAAATCCACGTTTCTGCCGCCCGCGAATTTCAGGCGGAACCCACGCTGGAAGCGCATCCCTGAGGAGGGCCTTGCCCATGCCCGCTTTAAAGTGATATTCCACCGGCAAGCTGGTCGCGAAATTCATCAGTTCTGGATTCAGGAATGGCGCCCGGCATTCGAGGGATGCGCGCATGCTCGCGCGATCAACCTTGACCATAATCTGTTCCGGTAAATAGGAAGACGCTGTGCCTTCGAACGCAGAGAGCGGATACGGAAGCCGCGCGTGTTCCAGCGCGCGCGCCTCAAGTTCCTCTAGTCCGATCTCCGCCGCATTATGATGTTCGGGAAGAAAATAAGAAGTAATCGTATTCCGGCGCTCCGCCGGGTGCACCAGTTCCCAATCGCTCTTCGACAAAAAGTTCAGCCATCCTACGCCTCTCCATTCCCTTCTCCAGAGATGCCGGAGGCGCTTCGCCGCCGCGCGTGCCAAACCGGTTCGCCGCACGCCGTGCCAGCGATGATAGGCAAACATCTGGGTATATCCACCGAAACACTCATCACCTCCATCACCCGAGAGCATGACCTTGCAAACTTGGCGCGCCGCACGACAAACCGCAAACGTGGGAAACATCGATACGTCGCCAAAAGGCTCGTCATAATAATCGATCAACTCATCGAAAATTGCCAAAAGATCGCCCGGGGAGAAATGGACTTCGTGGTGATCAGTCTCCAGATGTTGCGCAACCAGACGCGCGTAAGGCGATTCGTCTAACTGTTGGTCATCGAATGCGGCACAGAAGGTGCTGAATTTCGCGCTTGGCGCCAACTCACGAATCGCTGCTGCAATGCAGGTTGAGTCCACGCCGCCGGAGAGAAATGCTCCGATCGGCACATCACTGCGCAATCGCAAACGAACAGACTCCAAAACCCGGGCCCGGACGCTCTCGACCGCATCTTGCCGGCTCGGAGCTTTTGTTCCAATCAATTCGATTCTCGGCTGCCAATAACGCCACGTCAGCAGGCCCCCGTCCCGACCTACGGAAAGCGCCTCTCCCGCCATCAGTTTGCGTACCCCTCGAAAATGGGTGCGGGGCGCCGGCACGTACCCTACCGCCAGAAATTGTGCTATCGCTGGCACATCAAGATGGCTGTCCAGGCCGGGAAACGGAAACAGCGCCTTCATCTCGGAAGCAAACACTAACCCTCTGCCTTCATTCACGGGCGCATAATATAAAGGCTTCTCACCGAACCGGTCGCGCGCCAAAAACAGTTGTTCCTTCTTCTGATCAACAATGGCAAAGGCAAACATGCCATCCAGATCGTCGAGCATCAAATGGCCCTTCTCTTCGTAGAGATGGACTAGAACTTCGGTGTCGCTGTGCGTGCGAAAGCGGTGTCCTTTAGCAAGCAAATCGTGGCGTATTTCGATGTAGTTGTAGATCTCGCCATTTAGAATCACCCAGATCGTCTCATCTTCATTGCCAATAGGCTGAGCACCACCGTCGAGATCGATGATGGCCAGGCGGGTATGGCCTAGCAGGCAGCTTCCGCCCATGCATGACAAACACGCCCTTCCGTCGGGCCCACGATGTGATAATAGCCGGCTCGCTTCCTCTGACCACTGCCGGTATTGCGCGACGCCGCCGGCACTGTCATACACTCCATAAATTCCGCACATTAATGTTTTTTGCGACGTTTGCTGGCCGCCTCCACAAACACGTTCTCCCAATCTCGCGCAACTTTGTCCCAATCGAACTGGGCCGAGTGCTGAACCGCAGCGGCCGACATTTTGAACCGCAATTCCTGATCGGAGAGCAGCAAGCCCAGCTTCAATGAGAGTTCGCTTTCCGATTTTACCAAGTATCCCGTTTCGCCCTGGACAACGTAGTCGGTCCGATACTTCTCCATCACTACCGCCGGCAGCCCGCAGGCTGCCGCCTGTCCAAGAACCTGCGGATGACCTTCCAAAACACTGGGGAAAAGAAATACGTCCGCCTTTTGCATTTCCTGCGCTAAACCCTGCTGCGATAGATGGCCAACGAAGGTCACATTGCGACACCCCAATTCGGCCACCAAAGCCCGGCACTTTTCTTCCTCTTCGCCTTTGCCCACCAGCCGAAATTCCACTGCGGGCCAGTTTGCCGCCTCGCGAATCACGAGATTCACTCTCTTACGCGTCTGAAATGATCCGGCATAAAGCACGGTCAGCTTTGATCCAGAGCGCCGAGCCTCGATCGGTGGATGAAACAGGTCCCGTTTAATTCCGCTGTAGATTGTTCGGGTCTCAACTCCGAAGCGGTCTTGAACCGTTTGCGATACATATCGCGAGTTTCCGAAAACAAGATCGGCCTCGCGAATGGATCTTGTCATGGTGGGCCCCACATCGATTTCATCGAGCGCCATCACGATGTAGGTCACGAGCGCAATCGGAAGGCCTGGAAAACGCCTGAAAAACAGGAACATGGTATCCAGCGGCCCTTCGCGCGGGAAAAAATAAATGTCGATTTTTGAGAGCAGCAAGCGAGTAAGGCATCGAGCGGTATTTCCATGCCGGGTCCACCGGAGGGTTTCCGTATTTTCGCGGGCCAGAATGCGCGGATCGGGCGTTCCGCCCGCCAGAAGGATGACTCTGAACCGATCTGGCGGAAGCCGGCTCACAATTTCTTTCGCGGTCAGGTTCTGTGCGTTTGTGTTCGCCTCATCCGCGAACGATGGAGTGAATACTGTAATCATCAAGGGTTTTTTTTGGTTATGCGCTTTCAAAGTCCGCGATCGTTTATCATAGCGTATCGGGCTTCTCATGCTAGCCTGCGACTGCTGGAACTTTTCGTACCAGTCGCGTCCGCAATTCCGTCGATTCATGAAAATTCTGCTGGTGCATCCCGACGATTCTGTTGAGGTTGGAGCGTGGGCCGGGACAGGATGGGATTTGGCCGTTGACCTGGGCTGGTCCGGCCGCCATGATTACCCGCGACAAACCGAACGCCTGGGATTTCGTGTAGTCAGTATTTATGACTTCGTGGACCATGAACAGCATCGTTGCGGTATGCGCGAGATCCTGGCCCTGGGTTTGGATCAACTGGTGGATTCAGAATCCCTGGACTGGTGGGACCTTTTTTCTCCCTTCCCTTTCCAGCAACTCGAGCAGCTTATGTTGTCGTCGGCGCTGGCCGGGCAAATCCCCGGGCACGCTGAGATTTTCGCGACGAGCCCGCACCTTATATTGCGGGCGCTGTCTCTCCTGTTGAGCCGCGAGATCAAGAGCTTTTCGTTGGGCTACCAGTCAAGCGACCGTCGGACAGGCTTTCGCGCAACGTCGCGACGGTACTTGAAAGCCGCATTTGCCTTGCGCCCTTCGCAACTCACCGAAATAGCTTTCGACAAATGGGACACTGACTACCGTCTTCGACGGCATTTCGCCCACACGCCAAAGACATCGTCAACACCGGCCATCCTTCTCCCCTCCGCATACGCCAATGTTTCTCGAGCTCAGGTGGCATACGCGCGGATGCTGCCGCACAGACCTTTCCTGCTTGTCGTCACGCGCCGCAACGGCCGTCTTCAAGAACTTCCTGGAAACGTAGAACTTCGCTCGCTAGCCTCGTATGCTTCGCGTTCATTGCCCTCCACCGGCGAAGAACGTGTCCGGTTGCTGGCACGCTGGCAGGAAGTGCAAAACGTTCTGTTCGAGAAGAACCATGTTCTCGGGCTGGCAAGAAAGCTACATGTGTTCGACGGGTTTGCGAGTTTTCTGAAACGTGGATTGCATGTCCGCGACGCATGGCGCGAGGTTTTCGTCAGGGAGCCCATTACAGCCGTGCTTTCCGCCGACGAAAATAATCCATTCACACGAATGCCAACACTGCTCGCGAGATCCAGAAGACTGCGCACCGTGTCTTGCGATCATGGCGCGTTGAACATGACTTTGGGAATTCGCCCGCCAGTTTCCGATGCTTATCTCATGCGCAGCGATATGGCGCGCGATTACGCCGTTTCGTGGTGCGGCCTTTCAGCCGACAAGATTGTGGTTGGCAGCCCCGCCGAAGAGAGCTATCCCCTGCCGCCCTCGGATCGGACGGTAAGAGATTGGATTGTTTTTTATTCCGAACCTTATGAACTCTCCTCGCGGCGCACTCAAACCTTCTATGCGGAACTCCTGCCGGAGTTATGCTCTCTGGCCAGCCGCACGAATCGCAAAGTCATCCTCAAGTTGCATCCCTTTGAGAGTCTCCGGGTGCGAAAGCTCTTAGTCGGCAGAGTGCTATCTGCGGAGCAGCGGGCATTAGTCGAAATACGCCAGGGACCGATGGCCCCAGATCTTTTCGCTCGAGCATGGTGCAGTATTACGGTAGAGTCGAGCGTCGCCGTCGAAAACACAATCAACGGCATACCTTGTTTTTTGTGCAGCTGGTTTGACGCGTCGTGGTACGACTACGGCAAACAGTATGCTAAGTACTCCGCCGGCTATCCGCTTGATTCCCCTGCGCGGATTCGCGAGATTCCTCACCTGTTGGAGCGGCTCCAGATCACTGAAGCAACGCGCCGAAGCCTGCGGACCTCAATCAGCCCGAACGACCTGGAGTCTGTCTTGTCCGGGAAATAACCAGCCCCGGCGCGCTGAGAAATAGGCTCTATTCAGCGTGCCACCAGCCCCCAACTCAGCGGCGTTCCACGCTCCACATCGCAGGCCGCGCATTTTCCCAGAATTTCGTTAAAGTGCCGTGGCTGCAATCCATCCGCTGGACGAATCGAACGCACGTTCTGCTTTGTAAATACCTCGCCCTTCTTTACATTTTCGACCACAAACAGCGAGCGCCGAAACCTGCGGCTATTGGCCTCTCGCGCGCCCGAGGCAAACTGCACCGCCCCAAGAGCTTTCTCCGCGGTGCGCACCGCCTCCACCATCGCCTTGAACTCCTGCGGTTCCAGTGAAAACGCCCCGTCGGGCCCGCCGTCCGCCCGTCGAAGGCAAAGATGCTTCTCAATGATGTTGGCTCCCAGCGCCACGGCGACGACTGGCGCCACAATCCCCATGGTGTGATCCGAAAGTCCCACGGGACAGCCGAAACGCCGCGCCAGTTCCGGAATAGTAAGCAGGTTCGCCTCTTCCGGCGGCGCCGGGTAAGCGCTCGTACACTTCAACAGCGCGATCTCGGTGGCGCCCGCGCCGCGTGCCGCTTCCAACGCTTCTGAAATTTCCTCTTCGCTCGCCATCCCCGTGGACATGATCAGCGGCTTCCCCGTACCAGCCATCTTCTCAATCAGGCCGATATCCACCAGTTCACACGACGCTACCTTGTGGGCAGGCACATTCATCTGTTCAAGAAAATCGACTGCGCTATCGTCGAACGCGCTCGAAAACAAGTGCATGCCCAGCTCGTCCGCGATCTCTTTCAGCTTCGGCTGCCACTCCCACGGCGTATACGCCTCCTGGTAGAGGTCGTGAAGTGTGCGGCCATCCCACAGCGTGCCCCCGGTAATCCGAAAACACTCTTTGTCACTGCGCAGCGTGATCGTATCCGCCGTGTAGGTCTGGAGCTTCACCGCATCCGCGCCCGCGTCCTTGGCGGCGCGAAGAATCTTGACCGCCTGATCAAAACTCTGATTGTGATTGGCGGAGAGTTCGGCAATCACGTAGCAGGGCGCGTCCCATCCAATCGTCCGGTTGCCAATGCGAAAGCTGCGCTCCATCAAAAACCTACCTTCTCGTTCAGATGCGCCGCCACTTCCGCCGGAGCAAACGGTGTGCGCCGTCCTTTACGAAGCGTGGCCAGCGAATTTCCACCTTCGTTGAACAACAGATCGAGCACGCTGGCGTGTGCCTCGAATGGAGGAAAGAGTTGCCGGTACTCAGGGTGCTCGTAATGCTGAAAGACTACATTGATGCTCCGGCCGGTGAGGATGGGCAGTTCGTTCAGCAAATAATCCGCAGATCCGAGCGGCGAAACATAGGTCGTCGCTCCTAGCAGACTACAAACCTCGGCCAGCAACTGGGTGCGTTTGCCTTCAACCGCAAGTTCTGAGGATCTGACGATCGGTGTCGAGATGCCGTCCCCAGTAATTCACAAAATGCGGGGTAGTAATCGCCGAAAAATGGAGCGCGGCGATAATTCAACTCCACTGCGCGTAAGTGGTCGCGGCAGAATTCCGGCTCCCGAATCTCCACGTCCACGATGCGTTGGCCAAGTCTCCCCCGAAACACGACCGGCACGGTCAGCCACATCAGGCCGGTGGGCGTCTTGATGCGGTTGCGCTGCTGCCACGACTGCTTCTCAAACTGCACTGTGTCGAGCAGCACGAACTTGTCCACCTGATCGAGCAGATCGAAATAACCGAGCCAGGGCAGATACGTCGGCTGCGCAATTGCGACCTTCACTGCGCGCCCCCGCGCAGCACATAACGACCCGTGACTTTCTGAAATCCAAGAGACTCCCACAATGCCGCTGCTGCCACCCGTCCCTCGACCACTTCAAGTTGTATTTTGGATGGAGCATGGGCTTGAAGTTCACGGATCGCTTCCGTGGCACACACTGTAGCGATGCCGCGTCGGCGAAATTCCGGCAGGATGTAGATTTCGTAGATCATTCCCGTCATGCGCGGAAGAAACCGGTGCTTCTCCAAACCGAACAGAATGAATCCTGCCCGTTTCTCATCGCAAACAATCCACCGAAGAATGTAGAGCGGGTTCGCCATAATGGCTGCAAAATAGTGCTCTTTCCAGTCTTCCTGCTGCACAAAGGAAGAGCTGAGTTCGGAGAAATGCTTCGCCGCCATGCACTGAAATTCATCCTGTTCCGTAGCTGCGATGGGAAGCATGCCAACCATCATTGCACTCCCGATCGCTGTGCCGCTTCGACAACCCGCATTGCTCCGAGGCCGTCGACCAGCGAACGACCTAGGCTCGTCATGCGCTCACGTGCCATGTTCGAATCGGCAAGCTTTTTCACCGAAACCGCAAGCTGTGCTGGGTCGAAATGGCGAGTCTCACCCATGTCCACCACCACTCCGCGATGCGACAAAGCCTGTACTACACGCGCCTGCACGATATTTCTAGAATAGCTCAATACCGCACAACCTACGGTAAGAAGCTCCCAGAGCGTTCCACCCGCGGCAATGATCGCCTGATCGGAATCCTTCATGAACTCTGTAATGTTTGGAGGGTTGAGGACGACTCGAAGATTGCTCGCGTTTAGCTTTAGCAGCTCATTTGCTTTGTCATAGCCGGGTCCCACGATCACCGTAACCGCAAGATCGGAGCAGTGAGTAAGAGCGTCGCCGATTTTCGGCGTCAGATTCTCCGGATCGCTTCCGCCGAGCGAAACGAGGACCCTGTTGCCGAGTTGGCGGATCTCTCTTTTTTCGGCACCTTGCCTGAACTCGCGGCGCAGCAAAACGTAAGACAGGCCAGTTAAGAGTCGGGCGGTGGCACCTTTTTTTCGATACGGCTCGCCATCATCGTTAAGATTCGGGTTCACGATCAGGTCGGCAGGAAAAGATTCCCGGTCGGCGAAATCATCGATAAGCAATACTCGGAATCCTGCGGCGCGGACGGTTCCCAGAAAATCACTTCCGAAGCGATCGCCGTCGATCACAACCCAATCCGCGATCAGCCGGTGAGCCAGAGCAACAGTCTCAGCAGCGTCCTCGCGACTGCCGGGGATGCCGTGGATCCAACTCAGGGAGATCCCTTCTGCCGTCACACGCGGCGAAAGCCCATCCGGCAGCTCTTTCGCGGCAAGACTTGCCGTTCCGCCAGCATCCTGCCAGGCTTGGGCTAATGCCAGGCAGCGCATCACATGCCCGATCCCTATCGCGGGACTAGCATCGGCTCGAATTAGAAGTACGCCTGGTTTCATCTGCTCTTTTGCAGTTGCATCCAATGAAGTTACGTCCTGACCGCGTTTCCAGCCGATGCTATCACGGGTTTTCGAGGTGGGTACAAACCTCCCATATCATTTTCCAAATCCCGTTTCTGTACGGAGTTACGGGGGAACAGTTCCGCTTTCAGACGTTGGCCCTCCTCGATGCAGGTGTACAATCCTTCGTTCCTGAGGTCAAAAAAAATCTCGGTCTGAATTATCGGTTTCGCCAGTCACGATGAAAACGGTCATCATCATGCAGGCGCGGACTAACAGCAGCCGCCTGCCGGGAAAAGCAATGTTGCCGGTGGGCGGATATGCCAGCGCCGTGCTGGCCGCATTACGGGCGAGCAATCTCGGACTCGAGACCTTCGTAGCGACATCGTCCGATGCTTCCGATGATGCTCTAGCGCATGTCCTCGACCAAAATGAAATCTGCGTAGTACGCGGCCCCTTGGAGGATGTGCTGGCGCGATACGCTCTGGCGGCGGCGGAGTTGCCCGAGAACTGCGTTGTGGTTCGGCTCACGGGCGACAATGTGGTTCCAGATGGCAGGTTCATCCAGGAACTGGTATCAGCCTTTGCCGAGTCAGGGGTGGAATATCTTTCGCAGGGTTCTTCGCAGAGCCGACTTCCGTACGGTCTGGGTGGAGAGGCTTTTACGGTTGCGACGCTGCGACGAGCGCACGCCATGGCCAACAGCCCGCATGATCGCGAGCATGTGACCCCGTGGATCCGACGGAATTGCACGATGACGATTCATACGCCCCAGGGTCTGGAAACAGCCGACTTCAGCCACCTCCGTTGCACCATCGATGATGAAGAAGACTATAAAAGGATGGTCCGCTTGTTTGACGGCGTGGCCGATCCGATTCGTATCGGCTGGCTTGAGCTGACGAAGAAGCTGGCGCGTCTTCCCGGGGAACCAGAATTTCGCTTGCCCTATCGCGTTTCCTCGAGAGGAATCCAGAGTGAGTTGACGCTCGGCACAGCCCAACTGGGGATGGAATATGGAATCGTCAACCGGGAGGGTCAACCCCCGCTCCAGTCGGCCATTCGGATGGTGCATCTGGCCATCTCTCACGGGGTTATGGCGCTGGATACGGCTCGCGCGTACGGCGAGGCGGAGGCAGTTCTGGGCGAGGCGCTCACCGGAGCCTGGCGGTCGCGGGTTGAGGTAGTCACCAAGCTCGATCCTCTCGCGTCATTGGCGCATGACGCCGTCCCGAGTGAAGTCCGCGCCGCGGTGGACGACAGTGTGAGACGTTCCTGCGAGGCGCTGCGAGTTGAAAAGCTCTCGACCTTGCTGTTGCATCGCTCCTCTCACCACGATGCCTGGGGCGGCGCGGCATGGCGCCGTCTTCTGGAATTGCGCAACCAGGGGACGATCGGTAATTTAGGAGCTTCGGTCTATGAGCCCCGCGAGGCGCTCGAGCTCTTACAAGACCCGGCGATCGCGCATCTCCAGATTCCAATGAACGTTCTTGATTGGCGATGGAAAGCAAGCGGCGTCGACCGAGCATTGGCAGTGCGCCCGGATGTAGTCGTGCATGCCCGTAGTGCGTTGCTGCAGGGACTTCTGGTCAGCCCGGCGGCCTATTGGCCCTTATCAGCCGAGTTCGATGTGGCGGGCTGTCTCCGCCAGTTACAAAAGTCAGCGGACGAGTTCAATCGGGAGAGTGTGACAGATCTGTGTCTCGCCTATGTGCGCTCCCAACCCTGGATCACCAGCGTGGTCGTGGGTTGTGAGACGTTAGAGCAGGTGAATGAAAATCTGCGATTGTTCTGTCGACCCAAGCTCAGCGCGGAGCAGTGCGCCGAACTGGAGCGGCTGTTGCCGAGAGCGCCCGAAAGTCTTTTGAATCCATTCCAATGGAAACCTGTTCATGAGCAATCTGCAAAGTAACGACAGCGATCCGTTATCGATGTTTCGTCTTGACGGGAGGGTCGCTTTTTTGTCGGGGGCAGCCGGACTGCTCGGCCGACCGATGGCCAGGGCGCTCGCATCCGCTGGCGCTCACGTGGTATTGAATGGACGCACGCAGCCTGCTCTGGAAGCTTCCGTTGAAGAGTTGAAGAGTCTGGGTCTAAGCGCGTCCGTGGCCTGTTTTGACGTGACCGACGAATCCGCGACACGCCGGCACATCGATCTGATCGGCGAGCAGTATGGCCGGCTGGATGTGCTGGTGAACAATGCCAGCTCAGGCTCGCCGGGCACGATGGAGAGCGCCACTGCGCAGGATTTTGAGCAAGTCTACCGGGTCAATGTGGTCGCTGCGTTTCAGCTTCTCCAGGCAGCCATTCCCTTGCTGAAAAACGCTGGATCTCGAACCGAGGGGGGCGCTTCAGTAATCAACATTGCCTCGATGTATGGCACCGTTAGTCCGGATCCATCAATCTACGGGACGAGCGGAGCGAATAGTCCGCCCTATTACGGTCCGGCTAAGGCGGCTCTGATTCAGCTTACCCGTTACGCAGCCTGTCATCTCGCCAATCAACGGATTCGCGTGAACTGCATCAGTCCGGGACCGTTTCCGAGTGAAAAATATCTGGAGCGCGACGCGCAGTTTCACGCTCGACTCCAGGCTAAGAATCCCATGCACCGTACAGGAAAACCTGCGGAACTCCAGGGGCCATTGTTGTTTCTGGCGTCAGATGCTTCTTCCTACGTTACCGGAATCAATTTGGCGGTAGATGGCGGTTGGACGGCCTGGTAGGCGCATACCGCCGATACCTCGCCCAGTCGGAAATTCCGGGCCTGACTTTATCCTGATCGCCTGATCCCGGGCAAATCTGACCCCTCGTGTCTCTCATTTTTCCCATCAAGCTTTCGATCGAAGCAGTTCACAACTTTACCCACCGCCTGAATCACATCTTCCACGTCCTGCGCCGTCATCGAATGAAACATGGGCAGGCTGATCAGCCGCTCATACGCATCCTCGGCCACGGGATAGCTCTCGTTCGAGCCAAATCGCTCGCGGTAATACGGATGCCGATGCACTGGAATGTAGTGAACATTCACGCCGATATTCTCGGCCCGCAGCGCGCGAAAGATTTCGCCGCGTCCTGCCGTCAGCATTTCCAGCTGCAATCGAATCGGATACAAGTGCCACGCCGAATCTACCGCCGCTATTGCGCCGCAATCTCCCGGCGTCGCGCCAGGTTCGCCTCCAGCCTCTCCAACTGTGTGAGTCCCAGCGCACAGGCAATATCTGTCAGCCGGTAATTAAAACCAAGCAGCACCATCTCATAAAACCACTGCCCCGATTCCTGCCGCTCCCGTGCTTCGCTGCTGATGCCGTGATTGCGGAAGCGTCGCAGCGTTTCCGCCAGCCGGGCATCGTTGGTCGTCACCATGCCACCTTCCCCGGTCGTCAGGTGCTTCACCGGATGGAAGCTGAACACGGTCATATCCGCAATGCCACCCACTCGTTTCCCCCGGTATTCCGCGCCCAGCGCATGGCAGGCATCTTCAATCAGCGGGATTCCGCGCGGCCGGGTGAACGCAAGCAGTGCATCAAGATCCGCAGGGTGCCCGGCATAGTCGACCGCAAGAATCGCCTTTGTCCGCGAAGAGAGCTTCTTTGCAACTTCGCCGGGATCGAGATTCAGGGTGTCTGCACTCACGTCGGCGAATACAGGCGTCGCTCCCTGGTACAGCACGCAATTCGCGGTCGCACAGAATGTCATGGGGGTGGTGATCGCCTCATCCCCAGGTCCCAGTCCCGCCGCAAACGCCGCGCCGTGCAGTGCAGCCGTACCCGAACTGAAGCTGACCGCGTACTTCGCCCCCACCCACGCCGAGAATCGTTCCTCAAACTCGCCGATCTTCGGGCCGGTCGTCAGCCAGTCCGACTTCAAAACCTCAACCACCGCCTGGATATCCGCCTCATCAATGCTTTGCCGCCCGTAGGGCAACAATTTTTCGCGCACGGGCGTCCCCCCGTGGATGGCCAGTGTTTCCAGCTTTGTGGGTAAGGCGCTCATGCTAGTAGTGTGCGGTGCAAGTGCGATTCGTGTCGAGGATGACTTAGAGGGCAAATCTCGTCAACCTGTAGAGACGGGGCTTGCCCCGTCTCACTCTAAGCAAGAGACGCAGCAACCCCGTCTATACGGCAATCAATCGCCCCTTTTTAGGGGCTCACCATGTGTTCTACGCCGACGTGGGGACCGCATCCGCAGCGTTGATTTCAGGCGCTACCAATTCTTCCAGCTCACGCCGCGTCAGCCAGCGTTCGTTGCTGTCGCTCGAATAACGGAAGCCTTCCTGAAGCGCTTTGGCGCTGTCCCAGTTTTTCGACTTCCACCACGGATGCGACGGCTGAATCACATACATATCTTCAGTTTCGAGCGTCTGCCGCGACTCGTCTTCCGAGACCAGCACTTCGTGCAACTTCTCTCCCGGACGAATCCCGATGTACTCCACCTGGCATCCCGGAGCGATGGTCTCTGCCAGGTCCAACAATCGCATGCTGGGAATCTTGGGAACAAAAATTTCGCCGCCGTGCATCTGCTCCAGGCAGCGGATCACGAACTTCACACCCTGCTCCAGCGTCAGCCAGAATCGCGTCATCCGAGGATCGGTGATCGTGATCTTTCCTCTCCGCCGCTGTTCCAGAAAAACCGGAATCACACTGCCCCGGCTGCCCACCACGTTCCCATAACGAGCGCAACTGAAACGCGTATTTCTAGCGCCCGCATAGGCATTAGCCTGCACAAACACCTTTTCCGCGCACAACTTGGTGGCGCCGTACAGGTTGATCGGATTCACCGCCTTATCGGTGCTGAGCGCCAGAATGCGCCGTACCCCTTGATCAAGAGCCGCATCAATCACATTGCGCCCGCCCATGATATTGGTCTGGATCGCTTCGAACGGGTTGTACTCGCAAGCCGGCACCTGCTTGAGCGCCGCCGCGTGCACCACCACCGTCACTCCCGCCAGCGCGCGCTTCAACCGCTCCACGTCCCGAACGTCTCCTATGAAATACCGCAGGCTGGGATGATCGAAGCCCGACGTTCTCATCTCATGCTGCTTCAGTTCGTCCCGGCTAAAAATCACCAGCCGCTGCGGCTGGTAATCGCGCAGCATGATCTCCACAAACTTCTTCCCAAAGGAGCCCGTCCCACCCGTGACCAATATCGATTCCTGCGACCAATTCACCATTCTTGTTCCTCAGAAACCTTGTCCCGCGTTGCCCGCCTGAGCCGCCCCCCCGCCCAGTTCTGACGCTTACATACTCTGGAAGAGTCCTCTCTTCTCGGGTAAGTCCTTGTGCTCGATAGTATAGCTGAGGAAGTTGAGAAGGACTCATGGCTGGGGGTCCATCGCCGCGTGGCGACCCATTCTATGGGGAGGTTGGTTCCGCAGTCTATGCGAGTCGGCGTTGAATGTTTGCATCGGGCGCTTGCGGTTCATGCTGCATCAGTTGAACCTTATAGCTTAGACACCACCCGACGTAAGCCTCTCGGCTACTCAGTTCTTGAGTCCGCCATTGATTGCCGCGCCCGAGTCTTTCCAGCGCAAACCAGAACCTGAAACAATATCGCCCAGCTCTAATTTTGGGGCTGGCTCTCACCCCTAAGAATGCTAAAATCAGCAAATTCTTCATAACAAGCCGCTTTTGTTTGCCCGGTTTGCTTGTGGGACGTATCTCGAGCAGAGACCTCGGTGGCCGCTGCGAGGCGCTGCCGCATCGAAGCTTGTGGCGACAAGGAGTAATGATGTCATTGGGCCCCCTGGTTCCACGAAGTAACGATCCAAGAAGCGACGGTCGTAACGACCGATTGCGCGAACTGCCGCCTGGCGAACCGGGTGAATTCCTGAGGCCGTTCGGCTCGACACTCTATAACGTCTCTCCGGCGCAGGAATCCACACTGCGCGAATACATGCGCATTCTCATCAAGCGCAAGTGGATGGTGACCGCGGTGATAGTTGGCATCTTCATGGCCGTCGCCGTTGCCAGCTTGCGTCAGACTCCCATCTACGAAGCAGCAAGCCAAATCGTCATCAACAAGGCCGACTCGAACCTCATTTCCTTTAAAGACTCCGTGCCCGTGGTCGACTATTACGACCAGAGCGATCTGGACACCGAGGTCCGCATCCTGCAAAGCGATCTGATGGCCCTGCAAGTGATCCGGCAACTGAATCTGGATAAGCGTCCCGAGTTCGGCGGTCATCCCGATCAAAAGCAACCCAACCTGGTCGCCGATCCGCTCCAGTCTGATTCGAACCATACTTCAGCGCTGCTGGGAAGCTTTCGCGGGAACCTTCACGTCACTCTTATTCCCAACACCCGGATCATCGAGATTCATTACACCAGCACCGATCCTCAGCTCGCCGCCAGCGCCGTGAACACCCTCGCGGCCACCTATGTCGAGCAGAACTTCAAGACCAAGTTCGAATCCACCATGCAGGCCTCCGACTGGCTTTCCAAACAGCTCGTTGACTTGCAGATGAAAGTGGAGACCTCCCAGGAGAAGCTCGTTCGCTACCAGAAAGAGCACGAGATTTTCGGGGTTGACGATAAGCAGAACATCATCACCGAAAAGCTCGATGAACTTAACAAAGAAATGACGGCCGCCGAATTTGACCGCATGCAGAAGGAAGCCGTCTATCGCCAGACCCAGTCGAATGATCCGTTGGCGGTCGCCGCAGCGATCGTTTCCGATACCCCCGGAGGGGGAGCCGGCGCAGCTTCCGCGCTTCTGGACAAGTTGCGTGAACAGCAGGCCAGTCTCAGAATTCAAGTTGCTGAGCTCAGCACCCAGTTCGGTCCCTCGTATCCGAAAATCACGCAGCTTAATAACCAGCTGAAGGAGATTGACCGCCAGCTTCAATCGGAAACTAGCAAGGCCGTCGACCACCTCAACGGGCAGTACCAGGCCGCATTGCAGCGCGAAAATATGTTGCGCGGATCCTTTGAGAAGCAAAAGCAGGAAGCCAACAAGCTCAATGAGAGCGCGATCGAGTACAGCCTCCTGAAGCGTGATGTGGACAGCAATCGGACACTTTACGAAGGATTACTCGAAAAGCTTAAGGAAGCGGGCGTCACCGCGGGATTGCGATCCAATAACTTCCGCATCATCAATGCGGCCCGTGTTCCCACCTTTCCCAGCGAACCCAACATTCCGCGCAACCTGTCTTTCGCGCTGGTGCTGGGCATCATCTCCGGGGTCGGCTTGGCCTTCCTCCTGGAGAGCATGGACAACACCGTCCGCACCCCCGAGCAGGCACAAGCCATCTCCGGCCTGGCTTCTCTCGGGATGATCCCGCTTGGCTCCAAGGCCACCAACCGTGGTGCGACGGGTAAGCGCCTCGCTTTGACCGCTTCCAAGGAAGCGGTGGAAACCGTTACCCAGATTCGCCCCCAGTCGCAGATGGCCGAATCGTATCGCGCGCTGCGGACTTCGCTTCTCCTATCGAATCTCGGAGCGCCGCCTAAGGTCATCATGGTAACCAGCGCGCGTCCGCAGGAAGGCAAGACCACTACCAGCATCAACACAGCCATCGTGCTCGCGCAAAAGGGAGTCCGCGTTCTCCTCATGGACGCCGACTTGCGCCGCCCCAGTATTCACAAGACCTTGGGCATGGGCCCCCGCAGCGGCCTCAGCAACGTCCTGACCGGAAGCGCGACCCTGCAGCAGACCATTGCCATCTCTCCGATCCTCCCCAATCTTTTCATCATGCCCGCGGGCACTCCGCCTCCGAATCCTGCCGAATTGCTGGCATCCTCCAACATGCGGGACCTGATCGTGGAACTGCGCGAACTCTACGATCACATCGTGATCGACACTCCCCCAACCCTTTCCGTCACCGATGCGGTCGTGCTCTCACCCCGCGCCGATGCCACGATCCTTGTGATTCGTTCCGGACAGACCACGAAACCGGCACTGCGCCGGGCCCGCGACATATTGATGCAGGTTAATGCTCATGTCGCCGGTGTGCTTCTAAACGCGGTCGACCTCACCTCACCGGACTATTACTACTACTACGAGTATCAGGGAAAATACGGTCATTACTATCAGGAAGATGCTCCCGCCGCGGGGACTGAAGTGGAAAAAGCGGTTTGACACCAATGGCGACTCCACTTTCAAACCGGCAACGCTGGCAGTTCGCTGCTGGTGTCGCCGTCGTCGCCTGCGTCTATATTTTCCTGACCGCGACAGAGTTCGCAGCCAGCGTTTTTGCTTCGAGTCCGGAGTTGCCGTCTCTGCAGCGCGCCGTGCGCCTCTCTCCCGCCAATGCGGACTACCGTCATCGGCTCGGACGCTACTTTGCATTTGTTGCGGCTGATCCTCAGTCCGCCATCGAGAGCTTTCGAGCGGCGGTCGGACTCAACCCGCACGATGCCCGTTATTGGTTCGATCTGGCCGCCGCCTATCAGGTAATCGGGGACCTCGCAGGCAGGCGAGCGGCGCTGGATCGCGCTTTGCAAGCCGAGCCCACCGCCCCCGATGTGGCGTGGGAAGCAGCTAATTTTTTTCTCATCGATGGCGATATCGACCGCGCCTTGCGCGAATTCCATGTCGTCATCGAGAACGATGTTTCGCTCGTGGATGCCGCCCTGCGTGCCTGCTGGCGCGTGCGTCCTGACACCGATGCTCTACTCCGGGACGCCGTGCCGGCTCGCACTGATTCCCTGATTTCATTCCTCGCTCTGCTGCGGAGCAAGCAGGAAACCGACGGCGCCATCAAAACATGGGATCGGCTCGCCCAGTTGCACCAGAAATTTCAGAACCGCTATTTGTACGAGCAAGTGCGCTATCTCCTTGATGTGCACCGTCCCGACGCCGCCATGTCTGCCTGGGAGCAGACCGTTGGGACTCTTGGCCTCGCCGCGTATCTCCCCACGCAGGACAACCTGGTGGTGAACGGCGATTTCAGCCTTGACATACTGAATGGAGGCTTCGACTGGACTTACGTCAATCGAATCGGCGTGCAGCCATTACTCGATCCGAGCGCCTTCCGCCAGGGTGATCGCTCTCTTTCCCTCACCTTCGAAGGTCCAGGCATCCACGATGCCGGGATTCAACAACTGATTCCAGTGCACGGCACCACCACTTACGACTTTTCCGTGTATTACAAGTCGGCCAACTTTGAAGGAGCGGGCGGGCCCCAGATCGTTCTCCGAGATGCCTACACCGGCGTGCCACTCTTTGCCAGCGACCCGCTCAACGACGCCGACTTCTGGAAGGAAGTTCACTCCAAAGTGACGACCCCTCAGTCCACCACACTGCTGCTGCTGGGTATAGAACGCTTCCCTTCCGGCTCGCCAATTCGCGGCAAACTTTGGCTCGACAATTTCGAACTATCTCCCAATAACTCCAAGGACGACTCCCCCGACAATTCCACAGAACAATCCAAGGACCACTCGTGAGTTCCGCCCTGGCAACGCAACCCGAGCCCGCGCCCGTCGCTGGATCTTCGCAACCGCGGCTTACCGACAACACGCTGCTGGCCTCTGCCGGTGCTGTGCTCTTGCTGGCCCCTCTGGCCTTCGGAGCGGTCGAGCCTTGGTCCGTTTTTGCTCTGGAAACCTGTTCCATGTTGTTGCTCGCGGTTTGGGCGTCCCGCCAGTGGATCAACCGTGAACTCAATGGTTCCGACCACGTGCTCTACCGCCCCATGGCAGCCTTTTTTGTGCTGGTCCTGATGCAGTGGGCGGTTGGAACGACCGCCTACCGCCACGTCACCTACTCTCACTTGCTGCTCTATGCTGCCTACGGCATGCTGGCATTTGTGGTGACCCAGACTCTGCGTCGATCTTCGCAGTTTGAGATGCTGGCCAGGTTGTTCGCCGTCTACGGGGCGCTAGTCGCCGCGTTTGCCGTGCTGCAGGGTCTGGCGCCAAATGGAAAGCTTTACTGGATCTGGGCTCTGGAGCAGGGTGGCTCCATTTATGGACCCTACGTCAATCACAATCATTACGCCGGCTTGATGGAAATGCTCACGCCCTTTCCGCTGGTGCTGGCCGCAACTCGCTTCACAAACATGGCGGCTTTCGTCGCCCAGATGGTTGTGCTGGGCATACTTCTGGTCCGCAAGCGCGAAGGCAGATGGAAACAGCCCCTCTTGCTCGGCGCATTTCTCGCGATGGTGATTGTTTTTCTCGTCTGGATGGGCGGCAATGAACTCACCCGCCGCCTGATCAGCATTCACTCCGAAGCCCGTGAAGAGATTAACGGCGGAGTTCGCCTATCCATCGATCGCGACTGTTTGCGCATGCTCATCAAAAGGCCCTTCCTCGGTTGGGGACTCGGCACCTTCCCGATTGTCTACCCGGAATTCCGCAGTTTCTACACAACCTTCTTCGTGAACCAGGCGCACAATGACTATTTGCAACTGCTCGTCGAGACCGGACTCGTCGGATTCTCAATTGCCGTCTGGTTTCTAGTCCTGACGTTCCGCCAGGCTGCAACCAAGCTCAAGGACTGGACCGAGACTGCGAGCGGCGCGATAACTGTAGCCGCTATGCTTGGCTGTGTAGGTATCCTGGTCCACAGCTTTCTCGATTTCAATCTGCAGATTCCGGCAAACGCCGCCCTGTTCTATGTTCTCTGCGCCATCGCCGCCTCCGCCCCTCTCCAGGAATCGCAGCGCCGCCGCGTATTGCGCCGCCGCAGTTTGATCGTGGAACCCAGCCCCGAAACCGCGGTATCGTGACCGGTGGGTTACGCAGCGTTACGCTTCCTCACCATCAGCGCCACCGCTCCGCTGACCGCAAGCGCGCCGCTCACCAGCAGCAGGCCTCCTTTGAATTGTCCCGTCGAGGTGCGCACCAGTCCAATCACATAAGGACCAACAAATCCGCCGAGATTCCCGACTGAATTAATGAACGCGATCCCGGCCGCCGCCGCCGTGCCCGACAACAAACTCGTCGGCATCGCCCAGAACGGCCCCATCATGGAGAACACCCCCAGCACCGCCACACTGATGGCGAGAATCGCCGGGCCCACCGATGTCGAATACGCCGCGCCCGTCAGCGCCAGAGCCCCAGCAAACGCCGGCACCGCCGTATGCCATCGCCGCTCTCCCGAGCGATCGGAGTGCAAGCCCACCGCCACCATCGCGACCGCTGCCGCCACATACGGAATCGCAGACAGCATGCCGATAGCGAAATTGGTCACTCCCGACAAGCTTCGAATCAGCGTCGGCAGCCACAGACT
>WNFN01270440.1_pt1 | contig 29019 bp, 35 predicted proteins | sample 5400161 | NCBI WGS metagenome assembly WNFN01 (sample SAMN13153353, study PRJNA577476) | soil metagenome | isolation source: 80 cm saprolite on Douglas fir-dominated hillslope | place: USA:California | collected 2013-09-17 | reverse complement strand
GACAGGAAGTGGGACCAGGCAGCCCGCGAATTCGGCATGACCGGCGTGGATGAGATGGCGGCTGCCGCTGCCCGCCAGCCGGGCGGAACGCTCATGCTGGGCTCGGACAGGCTCACCCCGGCCGAGCTGGCCGACGAGGTGCTGGCTGCGGCCGACTTGCGCCAGGTTCACGGAGACGGCAAGCAGATGCGGCAGGCAAGATCGCTGGACTCAAAAGATTGAGGGCCTGTCGCGCATCAAGCGGAGCCGATTTGTCGCACATCAAGTGGAGCTAGGCATCTGTGGAGGTCGGCTGTGGAGGTCGGCTGCCTGGCGTCACTTGATGTGAGGCACATGGGTTTCGCAAGATCTGCGACGCTGAAGGGCGGCTTAGGCCATGAGCGCTACCGATTGTGACAACGTACCTATCTGAACGGCCATCAGCCAGCGCGCGGTGATCGGCAAGATGCGCGCATCGCAACGAGTCGTCATAGCGTTTTGGGCGACCTTGTCGGTGGGCTGGCCTACGGGGGCGACCGCATGCCCCACGCGGGTGCACCACCGCACCACGCCGTCGATCAACTCGACAGGCTCCTCGCCGTGCAGATAACGGGTCACGGGATCGCTGCCGTGGACGGCGCAGACCGGCCACTCGACCCCATGCACCTCTTCGATCGTGCCGCAAACCCCTCCGGCCGCATAGAACAGCAGGCTGGCATCGTCCATCTGGCGGGTCATGCCCCATCCCCCTGCGGCCCAGCGCGACCCGTGCGGCAACGCCGCGAACACTTCCACCGGCCACCCCGGTCGAGGAATGCCCGCATCCGGCACTGGCCGTATCCGGTGACGTCCAGGTCCCGCTGGACGACGTCCAGCGCAGCCTGGCATCGTGCCGTGAACTCCTCGTCCGCGGCGGCCGGGCCGAAGCCGATCGACCGCAGAGCCTCCGGCATCAGATCTAGCGCGGCATGAGTTTCCCGGACCGAAGCCCGGCAAGCTGACGCAACGGCTCGGAGTCGAACCCCGCTGCGAGCCAGCGAGCCGCCTGCCGCGGCCACAGGTCCAACGGGACATCGTCAAGGACGCCCGCAGCGGCCTCCTCGGGGCGCACCCACCGGATACGCCGCATGCCCCCTGAACACGGGCCCACGCTAGCCGCCAACCAGGGCATTGATCCACTCCATTACAGAGCGTGGCCCTGCAGCATCAGGGGCGTCTAACACATCAAGTGAGGCCACCGTGTGGCACATCAGGCGGAGCCGGACATCTGTGGAAGTCCGGAGCGGTGAGAAGATCGGCTGGATGCAGCCATCTGAGATTCAGCGCGCGCTGGCTGCGGCCATGTCGACCGCCTCGGCACTTGGCCTGCCCGTCGGCGACGCGATCGTTCTTCACGATTCGAACAAGCTCGCTGCGCGCCTGCTGCCTTGTGACGTCCTTGCCCGCGTCGCGCCAATAGCGCATCAGGTCGCACAGTTCGAGGTCGAGCTTGCCCGGCGGCTCGCCGAAACCGGGAGCCCGGTGGCTGCCCTGGACCCCCGGGTAGAGCCGCGCGCCTATGAGCGTGATGGCTTCGTCGTCACGCTGTGGACCTACTACAACCCCGTGGCACCTCGGGAGGTCTCACCAGCCGGCTATGCGAATGCGCTCGGGCGACTGCATGCCGGCATGCGCAGGCTCGACGTCAGGACGCCGCACTTCACCGATCGGGTGGCAGCCGCTCAGCGCCTTGTGGAGAGCAGCAACCGCACTCCGGAGCTTGCCGACGCGGATTGGGAGCTTCTCATCAGCACGCTGCGGAGCCGGAGACAAGCGATCGGCGACCGCCGCCCTGCCGAGCAGCTCCTGCACGGCGAGCCGCACCCGGGCAACGTGCTCAGTACGAGAAGAACTGCTCAGGCAGTGCCGGATCCTTGTTCTTGCCATGGTCGCCGCGTGGCGCTGGGATCCGGGCGACCAATTCCCGGACGGGCAACGAGCAGCTCGTGAACTCCTCAGCGCTCTACGCGAGGGTCCACCGTGGCCGGCGCTCGACGTCGTGATGCGCCCACCGGATGGTCCGTAGGCGTACAGATAACACCGGTGTTGAGCAGCGCACGGGAGGTGACGGCATGCGGCGACAGGGTGATTGGCCTGGCGGCGGGGTTCAGAAACCCCGGACAATGATGTCGTGCTCGCCGTCCGCCGCCTGGCCGCCGCAGATCTTCCCGCGGTCACGCTCATCGTCGGCGGCCTGCCGGACTACTTCACGAGCGATGTCCCCGGCCAGGTTGAGCGGGATGCCGTGGACCATGACGGCTGGGTGGTCACCGACTCCGGTGAGGTGGCCGGATTCGCTGTGGCGGCCCGCAGGTCACCGGGCGGGGCGGAGATCTTGTGGATGGCGGTTGATCCGGCCCGGCGTGGCCATGGGCTGGGCACGGTGCTTCTGGAGCGGGTGCTGGGCGAGCTTGCCGCCGACGGCGTCAGCGTGGTCGAAGCCAAGACGCTGGACCGCTCAGCCGGGTACCGGCCGTACGAGGCCACGCGGGCGTTCTGGGAGCACAGAGGCTTCATCCAGGTCGACACGATCGATCCGCTCCCTGGGTGGGAGCCGGGCAACCCCGCGGCCATCTACATAGCGGCCCTGCGGCCCACCCGGTGACGATCGCACGATCGACCTATTCTGTTGCACCGACAACCGACCTGCCAGTGGCTGGCGCGACGTACAGATCGAGTCCCATATCAGGCGGGCTCAGCGCGCCGCTGAAAGCCAGGTTCGAACCGCCGGCCTGCCGCTTCTCAGGCGGCCGTACCCGACTTCATCTGGGGATCGTGCAGGTGGCAGGCGACGGACCGGGCGCTGGACACCTCGATCAGCCGCGGCTCGACCTCGGAACAGACTGGCATTGCGAATGGGCACCGCGGGTGGAAATGGCAGCCACTCGGCCGTTCGATGGCGTTGGGGATGTCCCCGGCCAGGGCGGGCTTGATTGTCTTGCGCTGAGTGGTCACCCGGGGAGCGGCCTTGACCAGCGCCTGGGTGTAGGGGTGCAGTGGCTCGGCGAAGATCTCGGCGGTCGGGGAGTACTCGACCACCCGGCCCAGGTACATGACCGCGGTGCGCTGGCTGATGTGCTTGGCCACGTCGAGGTCGTGGGTCACGAACAGGTAGGTCAGGCCTTGCTGCTCCTGCAGTTCGATCAGCAGGTTCAGGACCTGAGCCTGGATTGAGACGTCCAGGGCAGATAGCGGCTCGTCGGCGATGATCACCTCGGGCTTAGCTGCCAACGCCCGCGCAATCCCGACCCGCTGGCGTTCGCCGCCGCTGAAGGCCTGCGGCCGACGCGCAGCCTGGGCGGGGGACAGGCCGACGGTCCGCATCAGCCCGCTGACGGCGGCCGGCCGCTCGGCGCGGCTGGCGATCTTGTGCACCTTGAGCACCTCGGCCAGCGACTGGCCTACCGTCATCGTCGGGTTCAGTGAAGAGTAGGGATCCTGGAATACGCCTTGGATCTGTCGCCGCACCGTATGCACAGTCTCGCCTCGCGCGTCGAGCATGCTCGATCCGCGGTACAAGATATCGCCGCCGGTCGGCTTGTACAGGCCGAGCAGCAGGCGACCGAAGGTCGTCTTGCCCGAGCCGGTCTCGCCGACCAGGGCCAGGGTCTCGCTGCGGCTAATGGCCAGCGACACGCCGTCGACGGCCTTAAGCACGGTCCGGCCGCGGCGAAGCGAGCCGTGGCCGACATTAAAGTACCTGGTGACCTTGCGGGTCTCGATGATCGGGACCTCCGCGGCTGCGACTTGATCGCCGGCGCCTGTACTGACGGTCGAAGCGACCTCAACCTCGGACATCTGCGGGCTCCGCGTTCACGTGGGAGCGCAGCTCGAACCGGCCCGCGCCGGAGCCGCCGTCGACGTCGAGGACGGCGCCCGTGATATGCGCGGCGTCCTGGGACGCGAGGAACAACACCGCGCTTGCGATATCGCGCGGATCGCCGGCTACTCCGAGGGGAATCGCATCCACCAGGGCCGCGCGCAGATCGTCAGGGGCGCGGTCGGGAAAAGCAACGCTCCAGCCGCGCACGTCGATGTAGCCGGGGGCGACGACGTTGACCCGGATGCCGTGAACGCCAAGTTCCATCGCGAACGCCTTGCTCATGGTCTCCAGCGCCGCCTTGGACGCGCTGTAGGCGGCACCGCCCGGCCGGGGGCTGCGCGCCGACCCGCTGGATATGCTGACGATCGCCCCGCCGGTGCCGCTCGCCACGCAGTGCCGCGCGAAAGCCTGGCTCATCATGAACGAACCGGTGACATTCACGCGGAAGACCCGGTCCCACTGCTGCGGTGTCATCGCGAGCAGGGTGCCGTCCGGGTAGGAGGCCGCATCGTTGACCAGAATGTCGACGCGCCCGAACCCTTCAGCGGCGGTCGTCACGGCCGCTTCGGCGAATCCCGCATCCGCAACGTCGCCGACGACGGTCGCGACCATGTCATCTCCGGCGAAGAACCCAGAGTCCACGAGATCGCATACGAGCACTGACGCCCCCTCGGCTGTCAGGGCGGACGTGACCGCGCGGCCGATCCCGTTCGATCCGCCCGTAACAATCGCTACGCGGTCACCGAACCGGTCACCAGCCACTCTCGTATCCTCCAGTAAGGCCCAAAATTGTCGATTGTCGACTGAAAGTAGTATGGCAGTACGTCTGCCGCCTTGACCAGAGCGCGGCAGCGCAGCCCGCAGCGGAGGTGCGTGTGAACGGTGTCGGCGTGGACGGTGTCGGCGTGGACGGGGTCGGCGAACTGGAAGTCGACAAAGCGACAACAACCCAAGCGACGGCGGCGTCGGACGTTGCGCCCAGTGCCGCAAAGGAGACAATGCCGAAAGTGTTCACCGGCGTCGGTGTCGCGCTCGTCACGATCTTCCAGCCGGACGGCGCTGTGGATCCGGCCGCAACGGCCGCGCTCGCCGCGGATCTGGTCCGGCGGGGGATGCGGGCGGTGCTGGTGGCCGGGACGACGGGTGAAGCCGGCACGCTGACGCAGGACGAACGGACCGCACTGATCGGCGCCGTGCGGGCCGGGATCCCGGCCGATGTTCCCGTCATCGCCGGAACGGGCGCGGCGCAGGCCGATGCGGCCGTCGAATTCACCGCGGCGGCCGTAGGCGCCGGAGCCAATGCCGTCCTAGCGTATCCGCCGCCCGCCCCTGCCTCAGCCGGTCCGTCACCGGACCAGACTGGCGGGACGGCCTACTCGGCCGACCTTGCCAACTACTACCAGGCGATCGGCGCCGCGGCCTCGGGCCGCGCGGTGCTGGCCTATCACGTGCCCTGGATCTCGGCGCCTGGCGTTCCGGTCGCAGATCTTCCCGCGCTGCCGATCGCCGGAATCAAGGACTCATCCGGCAGCGCCGACCGGTTGCTCGACGAGCTCGCCCACTACGCGGGAGCCACGTATGTCGGATCCTCAGCACTGCTCGCAATGGCCGGACCGATGGGAGGGGCCGGCGCGATCCTGGCGCTAGCCAACGTCGAGCCCGAGGCTTGCTGCCAGGCCTTCGCCGGCGACGCGGCGACTCAACGCGACCTCGCTGACGTCCATCTCGACGTCCGCGCGGGCGGCCCGGCGGCCATCAAGCGCATCCTTGGGCGCCGCTCCGGTTATTGCGACTACAGCCGGGTGTCGTGAGCGGCGGCAACCCGCCCCTGGCCGGACTCAAGCACGGCATCGCGGTGCCCAACTTCGGTGCCGAGCCCTGCGACCTGATCGAACTGGGTGTCGCGACCGAGCAGGCGGGCTTCGACGGCTACTTCCTCTGGGACCACATCGTCTTCTCCGACGCGGGCGACGGTCCGCCGATCGTTGACCCGTGGCTGGTCCTGTCGGTGGTGGCCGCCAATACCAGCCGGATCAGGATCGGCACCGTTGTGACGCCTGTACCGCGCCGACGGCCGTGGCAGCTGGCGCGGACCACCACGACCCTGGACCGGCTCAGCAACGGCCGGGTCGTGCTGGGCGTCGGGATCGGTTCACCCGCCTACGGCGACTTCGGCATCTTTCATGAGCCGTCGGGCGACAGGGAACGAGCTGAACTGCTCGACGAAGGGCTCGATGTCCTGGCCGGGCTGTGGGGCGGCGAGCGGTTCTGCTATTCGGGCAAGCACCTGACCGTCGACCCAGTGCGGTTCCTGCCCGTGCCGGTCCAGCGCCGCGGATACCCGTCTGGGTCGCCGGCGTGCTGCCCGCGCCCCGGCCGATCGCCCGCGCGGCCCGGTGGGACGGGATGGTGCCGATCAGGTTCGACGCAGACGGGCTCGCGCGGCCCTCGCCGGAGGAAATGGCCAAGGTAGCCTCGCAAATCGTCGCGATCAGGGGCAACGCCCCCGGCTACGACATGGTGGTCTGGGCTGAAGTAGCCAGCGAGCCAGCCGAAGTTGCCGAGCTTGCCCGCCCTTACGCCGACGCAGGCGCGACCTGGTGGATCGAGACGGCCCGGCCGGAGCCAGGCTGGTTGGAGGGCATTCAGGCGCGGGTCGGCGCCGGCCCCGGCCGGGTCGGTTAACGCGAGCCGAGTGCCGCGACCGATCCGAGCAATGCGAGCAGCAGTGTTGCCGTGGCGAGGGCACCATGCGCGGCAATCATGACGACGGGCATCTTTCGCGTGCGGACCGCAGCGTACGGGAGAGCCGGCGGGTGCCTGACAGGGTCGCCGCCCGGAGCCGGGTCCGGATCTGGAATCGCCTGGATGAGGGTCGCCATTCCCAGGCCAGCGACCGGCAGAAGGATAGCGAGAGCGATCCAGGCCACTGGCGCCCAGAGGGGCCAGGAGATAGCCGATCCAAATGCCAAGACCGCCGATGGCCAGCCCGAAATGGCTGAAAACCATCCCGCGAGACGGCCCGGAGATCCGCGAAACTGGCCCGGAGATCCAGCGGCGTGACGTCGCCTGCCGGGCGCGAGCCAGTTTGCCAGCAGGACACCGCCGCTGCCAGCGGTCAGCAGCCACGCCGCAAGCGCGGCCAGGCGCACCGGGATTCGCGTACCCGGTGAGCCCACATCGGAGGCGGTGCCCCCTACCGCAGCGCGGTGAGCCGCAGCGCGCTGGGCAGCAGCGCGCTGGGCAGCAGCGCGCTGGGCCGGGATGATCAGGAAGCCGAGGTGCGCGCGGGCCAGGCCGCCCAGGTGGCGCTGCATGGCCTTGTTGCCGTGGCCCGCTAGTTCGCTCACGGCGATCCTGATCGCCTGGTCGAGTTCGGCCGGACCCAGACCCCGGCAAGGGCCGGGAATGCCACTGACCGCGACGTGCGACCTGACGGCTTGCGCGGCCGATGATGCGCAACCACTAGCGGTAGGTGGACCGCCGGCACATCCCGCCATCAGCAAGTTCGCTGCGACGATCATCACGCAGATTCCCAGCGGGACAGGTATCTTCACCACGTGCCCCGGAGTATCCACGATTTGGGCGCGGGCTAAGGCAGCGTCAGGATCTCGTGCCCGTCGCCGGTCACGAGCACCGTGTGCTCAAACTGCGCGGTGCGCTTCCGGTCGCGGGTAACCGCAGTCCAGCCGTCGGACCACATGTCGTAGTCGATGGTCCCGAGGGTCAGCATCGGCTCGATCGTGAACGTCATCCCTGGCTCCATCTCGAGGTCCACATCGGGGTCGTCGAAGTGGGGGACGATCAGCCCGGAATGGAACGTCGTCCCGATGCCATGCCCGGTGAAGTCGCGCACAACGCCGTAGCCGAACCGGCGCGCGTACGACTCGATCACCCGGCCGATCACGTTGAGCGCGCGGCCGGGAGCCACGGCCTTGACGCCGCGCATCGTGGCCTCCCTGGTCCGCTCGACCAGCATCCGAGACTCGGTGTCCACGTCACCGGCGAGAAAGGTCGCGTTCGTGTCGCCGTGAACGCCGCCGATGTAAGCGGTGATGTCGATATTGACAATGTCCCCTTCGGCCATAACCGTGTCGTCGGGAATGCCGTGGCAGATCACCTCGTTCAGCGAGGCGCACAGCGATTTCGGGTAACCGCGGTAGCCCAGCGTGCTCGGATAGGCGCCGTGGTCGATCAGGAACTCGTGCCCGATCCGGTCCAGTTCATCGGTCGTCACCCCGGGCTCGACGTGCCTGCCGACCTCGGCCAGAGCCTGGGCGGCGATCCGACCTGCGACGCGCATCGCCGCGATGGTTTCGGCGTCCTTCACATTGGGCTCGCCGATCTTCGGGTACTTCTTGCCGACGTACTCGGGCCGCCTGATCTGCGCGGGAACCTGCCGCGTCGCCGAGATCCGGCCGGGCCGCAAACTGGTGACCATGATCTGAGAGTCTAGTTGGCATGGACACTGAGCAGCACTGGTGGTTCTGCCTGAAACACCACGCCGTTGAGCCGGATGCCGGGTGCCCGGGCAAGGACCGCCTGGGTCCCTACAACACGAGGGAAGAGGCGGCGCGCGCGCTCGAGACCGTCCGTCGGCGCAACGAGGAGTGGGATGCTCAAGATGGCGACGGCTAGGCACGCACAGTAGAGTCGGGAGAGCGGCCCGCGTTGGCGCGAAGGGGCGTTGGATTGTGAGTTCACCATGGTCAGGCCAGGGCCTTCCGCCGGCCGCTCAGGCCCGCATGGCCGAGATGAAGGCCAGCGGGACCTGGAGTTCAGCACTCAGCACCGACGAGTTCGCGGCGATCAGGAGCGTCGGATTCGAGCCCGTCGGCCAGGTGCTCGGCGCGGCGGTCTATAACCTCGGCTACCGCGGCGGCTACGGCTGCCCCAGCTATGCCTACTTCGGCAGTTACAGCCGGTTCGGCACTGGATGGGGCGGTTACCAGGGCACCACCACCTCGGTATCGAGCTCAGGCTCCGGGGCGTCCTACGGGCCGCTGGTCCAGACCATGTACGCGGCCAGGCGCGCGGCGATCGGGCGGATGGCGGCGGAATGCGCGCAGCTGGGCGGGCATGGCGTAGTCGGCGTTTCGCTCACGATGGGGCCTTTCCCGGTCGGCGGCGGCCTTGAGTTCAAGGCCATCGGCACGGCGGTTCGCGCGCCAGGCGCGATGCCGCTGAAACGCCCGTTCACCTCCGATGTGTCCGGCCAGGACTTCGCCAAGCTGATCGCGGACGGCGTGGTTCCGGTCGGCCTCGCGCTTGGAATCTCGATCGGCGCCCGGCACGACGACTGGCTCACCAGGAACCAGACCAGCCGCTGGATAAGCGGGAACACCGAGGTTAGCGGCTACACCGACCTGATCAACAACACCAGGCACGATGCCAGGGATCAGTTGCAGCGGGACGTGCGCGAACTCGGCGCCGAGGGAGTCGTCATCCAGCGCATGGACATGCGTGTCGGCGAGCATGAGTGCCCGGCCCAGGAAGGCGCGCGTGACCATGTCGCCGAGATGACCATCGTCGGCACCGCGATCACTCACTTCACCAAGTCCGCCCGAGCCGTGGAGCGGCCCAGCCTGGCGATCCTGTCCCTCGATCCGCAGCGCAGGCAGGCGGCCAGGATCAGGCTCGGCAAGGTCTGAGACCCAAAACCAGCAGCATTACGCAGTCCAAGGAGCAGCATGACCGACCAGAAGTCAGCCGATTTCGGGGCGATGGGCGTACCGCAGGACGCGATCAAGCGGCTCGCGGAGCTGACGCCGGGCAAGGCCGGTGGCATTTTCACTTCAGACTTGTCGGTCAACGAGTTCCTGCTGGTCCGCGAGGCGGGTTTCCGGCCACTCGGCTTGGTGCTCGGCAGCTCGATCTACCACGTGGGCTTGCAGATCGGCCGGTGGAGCAAGAACCAGGAACTGGACGTGCTGTCCCAGGCTATGTACCACGCCAGGGAACTCGCGATGACCAGGATGGAGGTCGAGGCCAGGACGCTCGGCGCCGACGGAGTAGTCGGCGTCCGGCTCGACGTGGAAATGAAGGAGTTCGGTACCGATATCGCCGAGTTCATCGCGATCGGCACGGCGGTGAAGGCCGAGCCGGACGCCGGTGGCGGTGGCGTGACTAACTGGCGTAACAACAAGGACCTGCCCTTCACCTCCGACCTGTCCGGACAGGATTTCTGGACCCTGATCAGGGCCGGGTACGCGCCGCTACAGGGCCGGGTACGCGCCGCTAGGCATGGTGATGGGCTCGTGCGTGTACCACATCGCGCACCAGCGGCTCGGCAGCGTGATCGGGAACATCGGGCGCAATGTCGAGATCGAGCAGTTCACCCAGGCTCTCTACGACGCGCGCGAGCTGGCCATGACCAGGATGCAGGCCGAGGCTGAGGACCTGCATGCGGAGGGCATCGTCGGGGTGCAGCTCCGGCAGCATTCGCACACGTGGGGCGGGCACACGACCGAGTTCTTCGCGATCGGCACGGCTGTCAGGCCGCTCCGCGCCGACCACGTCATCGAGCGGCCGACCATGGTGCTCAGCCTCGACGCCTGAGCCTGGACGGCTGAGTCTGGACGCCTGAGCCCGACGCCTGAGCCCCGACGCCTGAGCCTGATCAGATCAAGGCGCGCAACGCGAGTTCCCGCGCTAGCCTGCGCTGTCTGCGCTGGTCGGCAGTTTCCTGGCCGGGGCCCGGTTCTTCGTCCGCGCCGCAAACCTTGTCCGCGTCCTGCACCTTTTCCGCCCCGGCGTCCTGAACCGTCGGCTCACAAATCTCTGTCATACGGAGATTCTAGAGCACCTAGAGCAGTTGGTGCTAGCTAAGGTTTATACAGCTAGCAGTGTGCCTACGTTGATCACGTGCCCGCGATAGACCCGCTCGGCCCGGACTTCGCCTACATCCAGGTGGCCAATCACATCGCCTCGCGGATCGAGGTCGGCGAGATCAGCCACAAGCTGCCGGCGGAACGCGCGCTGGCCGAGGAGTACGGCGTCGCGTACCAGACGGTCAGGCACGCCATGCAGGTCCTGCGCGAACGCGGCCTGATCATCACCCGCCAGGGCCGTGGCACCTTCGTCGCACCCGCCGCCCGCGAGTCATAACGCCCCCAGTGCGCCGGTCATGACGCCCGCAGCGCAGCTTGTTGGTACTCGCCTGCCCGTTGCCGCCGCGACACGCACCGCCGCAGCGACACGCACCGCCGCAGCGACACGGACGATTTTAGTTTCGATGGATGCCACGATCTCCTCAGGTATTCGGCTATACTATCGATAACTAAACATTGTCGTGCACCTCTGCGGAGCTGCCCATGACTCAGCCGCCAGTTGACCCGACGGGTCAGCCAGATTCCAGCTGGGACGACGATTTACCAGATCCGGTCGAGCCCGCCGAAGACGACCTCTGGGGCTGGTGGCCCGGCGACGACTGCGGCCCTCCAGTCGACGTGGACGCGTGGCTCGCGAAGCTGTCGCCCGCCCAGAGGGAGGCGGTTTTCGAGGGTGGAGCCGCGGTTGTCCGGGAAGCCGACTCCGAGACCAAGACCGAGAGCGAGTGCTCTGGCTTTGGCGATGGGGGACCACTCGATGAGTTGCTGCCCGGTCCGATCCTGGCAGCCTTCTCACAGGACGTGATCGACTCGGGCTTCGCTCCCTTGTCCGATGATGAGCTGGTCGGCGTGCTGCGCGCCGCGCGGCGGTTGTCGTCCTGGCAGGCGGCGCTTGAACTGCGGGCAATCAGTGAGCTTGATGCCCGCAGGCTGCGCGAGTCGGGCCGGCCCGGCGCTTCGTGGGTCAGCGAGCACATCAGTTCGGAGCTGGCTGCCGCACTCACGCTGACCGGGCGGGCCGCTGACAGCCTGCTGTGCCTGGCCAGGGACCTCGCGCGGCTGCCGACTGTGCTGCGGGCGCTCGCAGCGGGGCGGATCGACCGCGCCAAAGCTCAGGTCTTCGCCAACGAGCTGGCCGGGCTGAGCGACGTCGCCGCGGCCGCCGTCGCGATGGGGTTCTGCGATCTCGCGGAGTCGATGACTACCGGCCAGCTGCGTGCGGCGCTGCGGAGCATGGTGCTGTCCCTGGACCCTGCCGCGCTTCGGCGACGAGCCGAGAAAGCGCGTGCGGATACCCGGGTGGAGACCTGGCGCGAGGGCTCAGGCAACGCCGCGCTTGCGGGGCGGGAGCTGCCAGCCGCGGACGCGATCGCGGCGGATCGGCGGATCGCGGCGATCGCGAAGGCGCTGAAGGAGGCAGGTGCGCCAGGGACGATGGATCAGCTGCGGGCGGCTGTCTACATCGCCCTGCTGACCGGGCGCGACCCAGAGTCGCTCCATCCGGCGGCCAGCGAGAGCCAGTCGCCACCCAGCCAGCCACCCCCGGCCGGGCACTCCGGCTCAGTTCTGCCCGGGCAGTCTGGCTCGGTCCTGCCCGGCCCTGGCCTCACTGGCTCGGTCAACCTGACGATGCCGGCCTCCGCCTGGCTGGGTCAGTCAGATAGGCCAGGCGAGGTCGCCGGGCTTGGGCCCCTTGATGCCGGCACGTGTCGCGATCTGGCCGCCAGGCTCGCCACCGGACCAGGAACGCGCTGGTGCGTGACACTGACCGGCAATGACGGCCGGGCCGTCGCCCATGCTTGCAGTCGGGCCGGTCCTGGCCCGCCGGGCGGCTCCTACGGCCGCCCGGCATGGCTCGGCCGGATGAAATTCGCCTGGCTGGAACGCGGTACCTGCAGCCACATCCGCCAGACCCAGGGATACCGGCCGCCCAACCTGCTGCGCACCCTGGTCAAGGTCCGCCAGCGCACCTGCTGTTTCCCTGGCTGCCGACGGCCCGCCGTGAGCTGCGACGACGATCACACGATCCCATACGACCGGGGCGGCAGAACATGCGAATGCAATGAGACGGTCCGTTATTGGGTCCGAGGTCAGCGGTCATTCCGCACCGCCCTCGATCGCGTCCAAGCGCGCCGCAAGCTCCTCGGCGCTGCGGCTCACGACGTAGGTCAGCGAGCTCGCGGTCCGGCGAAGCGCGCTGTAGAGACTGATGCCATCGCGGCCGACCTGGATGTCCCAGCGGTCGCGGTGCCGGGCCAGGGGGTCGGGGTCGCGCTCTCGACGGGCGCGCTGAGGTGTGCCAGAGTCGGTCACAGTCGCCTCCTTGTCAGGCGATCAGGGGCCGCCGCCGAGGTCGCAACTCGCGGCGGTCCCGCTATTTGGTTGTCCGCATGAATACGCGTCTAAGACCATTCTAGACCGAACGCGGTAAACGTCAATGAATGGCTGACAATGCCGCAAAACCGGCGGGCAGAAGGAAGACCCCGCCCGGCCGGATCTAGGCCCGGATCACTTGACTTCCAAGTACCGGAACGCGTTGGGAGCGATCACGCCCGACCCGGAACGCCAGTAAACATAAAGGCCGCGGACACCCAGAGGCAGCCGGTTCGTGCCCAGCATGTGAGGCAGGATTTCCGCCTGCATCCCGATGCGGTCGACCACCTTAAAGCCTGTCTTGAAGGCACCGCCGATGATCAGCTTCGTTCCAGTCGTGGCTCCGGTCGCCATCGGCGACCATTCCACCTTGGGACGGCCGAGGAAGTCGCCGCCCCGGTCACCGTCCGCGAACTGGCGGGGCTCCGTGGTCGAGCCCTGGGCCACGAACCGGTAGGTCGTGTCCCAAGTACCCGGGGCAGCTGCGAACGTGGTCGAGGCGATGAACCTCGCAGGGATCGCAGCCTTCAGCAGCCACGGGTCACCGACCGCGTAGGCGGCGACGGTTGCGGTCTGGACGCGCTGAGCGGTAGTCAGGCCGTTGGTGCCGCCGATGTTCAAGATTCCGCTGGGCTCGTTGGTGCCCGTGCCGGTCAGCCACTTGGTCGCGTCGAGGACCGATCGGGCGTCGTCGATCAGCTGGACCAGCTGGCTCGCCAGCGTCGGCCAGTCCTGGCTTGATTCGATCGTGTACTGGCAGAACGCCCGGCCCTGCTGGGTGCTGATCCTCGGGCCGACCAGGGCAGGCGTGGCGTCGGTCGCCTCGGTCCCTTCCTGGACATAGCTAGCCGTGACGCCGTCGCTGGCCACGCCGAGCCAGTCGTGGGTTCCCACCACGATCACGTCGGCGATGTCGCGGATCGGGTTCAGCGCGCCAGTGCCCGTCAGCACGATGCTCGGGTCGACGGTGAGGGGCAGCGGCACGCCTGTGGTCGAGGTCAGGATGGCCGCACGGCACGCTGCCTCGGCGTGCCCGGCTTCCCTGACCGCCTCGACCTCGGCCGGGGTGTACCGCAGGTGCCCCATCGCCGGGTCGGCGAGCATCCGGGCGAACGCCGACGCGTAATGCTCATTGCCGACTGCGGCGATGTAGCGGGCGGTCAGGCCGTTCGGGTCGCCGCCCCGCAGCACGGCGTCCACACGGTCTGCAGCGTGGGCCGACAGGACGTTGCGGTTCGCGTAGCGCTCGATGGTGCGGAGCGCGGCAGAGCGGAACTGTGCAGCCCGCGGGTCGTATCCGGGCTCGGGCTGACTCTCGCGAACTGACGGAGCCGGGCCGGGCACTGGCTGGTCGTAGCCGATGCGGTCGTTGGCAACGCCCTCGGTGTGGCTGGCCGACCGCGACGGGTCAGCCATGATGCCCTGGATGTGCTCCCGCCGCACGTGCCGCTCCCTGATCAGGTTCTGCAGGTACTCCATCTCGCGGCGCTGCGTCAACGACGGGCGCTCGTAGACCTGGAGCTGGATCAAGCGGGAATGGACCTCCTCGTCGGAGGCGCGGGCGGCGTTGAAGCCGATAAACCGGTCCAGGTCGTCGTCGGTGGCGAGCGGATCGTGGTCTAGAACAGCCATTGGTCAGGCTCCCTTTCGAGCGCATAGGCAACAGAACTGGCTGCGCCCGGCGCGGGCAGTTGCCTCCACGCGCGGGTTCTATGCTCCAGACGGCGTTTGCCTGACCCCGGCACCGCCCACTTTAGTCTTCCCCGTCCGATTCGGCGAGCAGCCGCTCGGTGAGGTCGAACCATTGCGCCCGCCAGGCGACAAGGCCGCACGCCTGGGCGGCCAGGTCGGCGAAGAGGAGCCGGGCCGCGCGGGGCAGCTGCGCGACCTCACCAGCCGCCAGCTGCGCGGCGACACCGGCCACCACGTCGAGGTCGCTGTCGAGCAGCCCGGCGGCCGGGATCGTCAGGTCCTCTAGCCGGGAACGGTCAGGCACAGGGCGCCGCCTCCTCACGGACTAATCGTGCAGAAACTTTCGCTCCTCTTGCGATATGGCGGGCGGCGGGACGAACAGCCTTTTGATCTTGTGCCGGAGGATAAACAAGCGCATCCCGAACGGCGCCCTCCGCACCCTGCCCAACAGCAACTCATCGCGCATGGTGTACCGGAGGTCCCTCATCGCCCACCCGAAATACTCGATTGCGACGTTCGGCTTCTCTCCTTCTGCTGGAAGCTTGCTGCAGGTCCTTTCGGCCCACTCGTAGTAGTACATGACCTCAGCGGATCCATAGGCGAGGAGCTGGACGTAATGCTCCTGCAGCTTGGCGAAATCTCGGCGCATCGCCTCGACTGTCGTGCGCTTCTCGGTGGCGATGGCCAGCAGCTCCTCGTAGAGGGTTGTGCGCTTCTCCCATAGCCGCTGCTCTCGCGCTGCACGTTGTGTAGCTCGAAGCGTCGCGGAATTTTGCCAGGCTGATGCAGCGAAGCCGATCACGGCAAAGCCGCCACCGATCAGAGCGCCTGCGATGGTCGGGTCCATGCCGGAATGGTACGGAGAAGGCGGCAAGTCTTCGAGCTGTGAGCGCTTAGTCACAGCCCCTCACGACTCGGGGCTGAACGCCGTTCGTCGGATGTCGGCTTGGCCCAACGGCGCATTCGACCTTCCGCGACGGTTATCGCCAGTCCCACCGGGAGCAGCAGGAGCACGAACCCGCCGAGCTGGACGACTCCGATGGTGACTGGGCTCGAAATGTCGGTCTCCCGGGCCAGGCAGAGCAGCGCGGCGCCGAACGCTACTACCTGCGAGACCAGGCAGCCAGACACCATCATGCCGACCGCGAACGCGAACCTCGCCACCCCGGCGTCGTGGCCGGTCTCCCGGCGCCGTTTTGTGGCGTCGGCCATGACTGCCGGTGCCCGGTTGTAAACAACAGCGCTAGCTAGCGCGATGACAGGCGCAGCGGTCCCGACGACCACCCAGAACGCTTCGTGATATGCCACGCGCGCAGTCTGGCACGCCGTTAGGCAGCCGCCGAGGCGAAAACGCCGGATCACAACATGCCGCAACAAGATCAGGAGCCACGGCCCCAGCATCCCGCCCCAAACCCGATCACCAGTCCCGCGTCGGATGCCACGGCGCGATCCGCAGCGTGCGCCCCTTCGGAACGCCCCGCGGGTTACCCCGCCGGCCGCCCTCCGACATGTTGCAGCGGGGATGTTCCGGGCCGGTCCAGCCCGACCGGTCCGGAGTGTGCCCCAGATGCCAGTCCGCGCCCGGCGCGATCCACCGCGTTACCTCCAGGCACACCACCGCGTGGCACATCACCTGGCCCGCGTCGACCTGCGGCTTCCACGACCGCCGCCGGCGCTCATGGTCCGCGCCGTACCCGCGTTCGGCTCGCGACCGCGTGTCGTAGCGCTTCCTCGTCGCCACGCCGCTAAGCGTAACCGGACGGCCCGGGCGAAAGCAGGCATGCAGCCTCAGACCGCCCGAATCACCGGAACTCCAACGCCGTTACAACACTCCCCAACCGGCCGCAGCCGTCGGCGACCCCGTGAAAACCGGCAGCCGTTCAGCCCGCCCGCCCGCCAATCGCAGAGAGAGGGGAAATCGCACTGACCGTGGCGCCGCCAGGCGCGCCAGCCCGTGGCTGAGTCCCCCGGGTGGCGGCGCCGTCGGCGGTCGTGCCGGGCGGGCTGGCGGGCTGGTCGTGTGCGCCGCCGTGGCTCGTTAGCCCGCCTAACGGTGGGCACCGCCCATAGTTCGCCCGGCTTATTGCGGGCGCTAACGAGCCGAGCTAACGGTTCCGTTCGCCGGGCTACCTAGCCCGCCTCATGACCAGCGAGCTGGCGTCGATCATGGTTCGCTTTCCAGCCGGCCGGCTGGCTCCGAGGCGCGACGGGCACATGGTCGCGCGGTTGTGTGGGCGCTCCACCGAGCAGGGTTGCGCGCTAGTCGTCGGGGTCCGTTGTCCTGGTCGCTGAGCGTCTGTGAGGGTCCTGGATGGGTGCGGGTGTGGGTCCGGTCGTCCGGTCGTTCTGTGTCCGTCTGAGAGCTTCAGTTGGTCGTGCCGGAAAAGTTGGAAAAGGTTCGATAAGCCATTGTTGCCTGCCGTTAAGGGCGATATCATGTCTATATCGGGCAAACGCCACGAATCTCTAGGAGGAGACATGACCACCACCGCCACCGCCACAAAGCCCGCCACCGCCCGCAAGCCAGCAGCGCGCAAGCCAGCAGCGTCCCGCAACGCCGCTCCGGCCAAGCCCGCAGAGACGCCGGCCGGCAAGCAGCTGGCCGCGTTGCTCGGCGGGAACGTGGACCGGCCGAAGGCAGGATCGGGTGCCGCGTCGATGCGCGCGAGCGCTGAGCGTGCCGCAGCTCCCAAGGCCCCTTCCAAGCTCGCGCAGCAGCGGACCGTCGCCACCGCTCTGATCAAGGCCAGCGCCGACTTCGCGGACAAGTGGAACGAGCGCAAGACCGGCGTTCCCGCCGACGTCGTCTTGCAGTGCGTCGCCAAGTGGATGAACTACATCCCCGGCGAGTGGGATGAGCGTCTGGGTGCCCGTACCGACGCCGGTCGGCGCAAGTCCTAGATCCGCTGGGACCGAGCCCCCGGACGATCCCGCGCCGGGGGCTCCGTCGTTGCCTGCGCAGGGCTCAGATCAGGCTGTGCTTGGCATGGGGAGCTGGTCGACCCAGTCAGCGAGGTCCAGCGGCCGGCGAGGAAGGAACGTGCCGAGGGCGCCGATCTCAGGCGACGCTGACAGTGCATTGCGAGCGGCCTTGTCGGTAAAGACAGCGTCGCAGTAGGGCACGGCGACCGCGAGCGCATCGATGTCGTGGATGTCATTGACCGTCCACAGATGCCGCGCATCGCGGTGATACCTCGTCTTAAGCGTGATCACAACGCGGCTGGATGGCATGCCCTCCGCGAACGCCCGCATCTTCGTGCGGTCATCTTGCACGACGTCGCCGATGTTGGTGCCGCGGGCGATGACCGCCCGCGTGATCTGGTCGATCCATTCAACGGCAAGCTCACGAGTGCTGATCACATCGCGGAGCCTGCCGCGCCGCCAATGGTCGTCGGCGTCGAGCCGTGCGGCTTGGTCTCGTTCCTGTTGGGCACGTTGCTCGGTGTCACGGCGGATGGCGTCCGGCTTGAAGCCCTTCGCCCGGAGTTCTGCAAGGTCCGCATCAGAGGGTCCAGCCAGCAATTGCCGCTCCAGCAACCGATTAGCTTCTGCGAAATTGCGGTCGAACTCTGCCGCGCCGACCTTCTCCCGCATTGCAGCCGTTACATCGTTGCCATCGCCATCGCGGATGACCAGTCCGCCGACAACACCGAAGGCCTGGCCAAAGCCAAAGCGCAAGAGGGGGATGGCGGAACCTCGGGTGCTGGCGCCCGTCAGCTTATCGAGCATCGCGTCGATCTCGAGCTCGGCAATAGTCACGCGTCCGAGCAAGACCAGGAATCGGCCGAGTTCCTGCATTACATCCGCGACGTCTGCCCGCTGGCGAGGGTCACGTATCCGGCTCATCTCCATGTAGTGCGTTGCAGACAGTGGGAAGGCTGCGCGGCCGTCACTGCTGGCAGCCCGACAAGCTTGGAGCAACGACTCATAGCCGCGGGGGACCGTATCGCCAATAGCTATGCGAGCAAGGCAGATGAAGTGGTTGAGGTCGAGGTACACCAGGGCTGGGGGGCGCTGCGGCCGCCGAACGCGCGGCGGCCACACCACTGGAGGGAATGACGCACTGGATGCCTGGGTGCCACGCGACTGAGTCACCAGAGAATAGTGCCGCACGTTGCCCGCGGCGATCGTCCCATTTTCGTGACCCAGGGAAACGGGCGACCTCATGGTCTCTGATCGCCGGTGATCAACCGCACTGCGGCCATGTGGCTGCACGCCCTGGTAAACCAGGCAGCGGGGCAGGAACAGGTCCAGCTGCCACCTGCGGTGCGATGTACGGACCAGAGACCGTGATCGCCTTCGACGTCGGCGGTCAGCCGGCCGTCGAGGTCAGCGGCCCGGACGGTCACCCGGCCGTCGAGGAGCAGCCGCTCAGCCTTCCCGGCAGTGGTCATCGCCGCCGCGCGGGGCAGGCCCGGTCGTGTGTCCCGCCGGTACCCGAGCAGCACCAGGGCGACTCGTCGTCATCGACCGCCCGGGGCTTCCGCCATGCGATCGCAGCTGCGCTCGCCGCCACGTCTGAGTCAGCAGGTGCGCGCCGCTTGGTGCCGCGCACGCCCGCGCACCAGAGGCACCACCCGGTCTTGCCGACGCGCGACCCCGCGAGCGGGAAATCCGTCGCCAGCCGGATCTTGCCGCATGCCGGGCACCGCCGCTCCTCGCCGGCTCCGTCAGCCATCGCTCGCCCACCAGCGAGCCCGCCGCGAACTCGCAGCCCGGATGATCGTCTTCGCACAGCGGGCACCCGCCCGGCCGCCGTTCACGATCGGGCGAGCTTGAACGCCAGTTCTCTCCCATCTCCTCTCTTCGCGGCTCTCTTTGTAGGAACGGGACACTAGCCGGGACAACCAGCAGGTCGGCGGGCTCGAAAACAGACGTCGATGTCCCCTCTATAAAGGGGACATGTCCCGGCTCTAGAGGGGACATGTCCCGGCTAGCTTCCGCCTCGGTGTCCCGCCTAGCTTCCGCATCGGCCTGCCTGTCCCGGGCACGCTGCGCGGCCTTCTTGCAGCGCTCAGAGCACGACCGGGCGTCGCTGCGCCTGTTTAGCAGCGGCTTGCCGCACTGCTCGCAGACGGGCACCGCCTCCTCGCTATCGCGACCCACCTTGAGCAGCCCGGCGACCTTCTTGCGGTCTGACGTCTGGTAGCGCACGAACCAGCCGTGCCCGATCAGCCAGCCCAATCCCTGCCCGGCGGACTTCTCCGACAACTTGGCGCCGATCGCCAGGCGCTCAATGCGGGGCGTGAACTTGCCGTCATCGATCTCCCCGGTGTCGTTGGCGCAGCGACGGAGCAGCTGCGTGGCCATCGCGTAAGCCGCCTTAGGCATTCGGTACGATGGGCCTGCGGTGATTGCCTCTTGGGTGGCCCCTGCTGTGGTCGGTGGGGGCCTTCCGCTTCTCCCGGGTGCCTACTCCGGCGAACCGGGCAGGCGGCGCAGGATCCGCGGTCAGCGCTCCCCATCGTTCTCGCCAGGAGACCAGCCAGCCTCGGCCATGCAATCGGCGACCATCTGCATGTACCGCAGGGCGGCTGCCTCAGCGTCGCGGAGCAGACGACGGCGCCTGAACCGATGCCTCGGCGGGGTCGCGCAGAACTCCAGCCAGCTGTCGAGGCAATCCTGCTGACGAGCGAGCGCGGCCCGGATCTTCGGCGTCATGACACCACCGCCGCGGACTCGGGGACGGGCGCGGGGAGCAGGCCGCGGAGCACGTCGAGTTGCTCGGCGGTGAGTTTGCCGGCGTTCGCGACCACGTCGTCGACCATGCGCTGAACGCGCCGCTCCCTAGCGCGCCGGACGTTGGTCTCATAGCAGACCAGCCGGCTGGGCAGGGTGGCCTCGCGGCGCTGCTCGGGCGTCAGGGCCGCCCAGCGCTTGTTTGCGGCCGCGCGGAGGCGGGCGCTCCGGGCTTCGGGCGTTTCCATGTACGGACACCAGTTCTCGGGACGCACGCCGCCACCAAAAATCCGAACATGCCCCTCAGTGGTGTGGCGTCCCGGGTGGCGCGTCCCGATTAAGAACCCCGATCCGTTAGCATCGGATTCTAGCGGGCATGGTACAGACGACGCAACGGAGCATGAAACAGGCGAAACCGGAGCGCGCCGGCGGTCAGCCCCGAAGCCAGCGGACGCGGTCCGCCGGGTCACCCGCGTGACCGGGCACGGGAGCGCGGCCAACCCGCAGCTGGCCGAGGATCTCCCGGGAGCAGAGCAGCCGGGCGACCTGCCGGCGTGCGGCCATCGGGGCAGCTTTCCAGCGCCTCGCCACGTCCCGGCCCGGCGGGATCAGCGACAGCGCGGGCGGCGTCCTCAGCTCCTGCTCGCGTGCCTCCAGCGCGTCGATGCGCGAGACGACGCCAGGCTCGATCGCTGCGAAGGAGGCCCGCGTCACGGTGCCGCCGGCTGCGGCGGTGCGCCAGTCCGCCAGTTCGGCTCGCGCGGCGGACAGGTCAGCGCGGACCCCGGCGAGCTCGCCGTCATCCTCGGCGGGTGCCCTCAGCTTGGCGATCACCTCGTCGCTGGCAAGGTAGGCCAGAATGACATGCTCGGCGTGCTTGTCGAGGCCGTCGGCGTCGATGCGGACGTGCGACCGGTCCCGGCATTCATATTCGCGGTAGCCGCGCCGGTAGTTCGCCGTCATCCAGCCGTCGCATACGTCGCAGACGGCGATCAGGCTGAGGAGATGCTTGGCCCGGCCCGGCCTGCTCGTCCGCCGGCTGGGATCTTGCAGCAGGGCGCGGACCGCGTAGAACGTCTCCTGGTCGATCAGGGCGGGCCACTTCGCCTTCACCGCGCCCGTCAGCGGCCCCTGGTACCGGCCGCTGCGGTTCCCCGGCTCGTGGATCCTCAGCCCGCCGTAGATCGGCCGCAAGCCGAGGTCCCGGAGATGCGCGGCGTCAAAGACCTTGCCGGTCCGCGTGCGGATGCCCCGCCGCTCGAACTCGGCGGCGATCGACCGCAGCGAGTGCCCCTTGCGGAGCCGGGCGAACAGTTCGCGGACGACGGCGGCCTCGGCCGGCTCTTCGTCCTGGGAGACGAGCTTGCGGGTTCTCGGGTCATAGCTGCGGGTGTAGCCGTAAGGGATCCGGCCGTGCGGCTCGCCTCGCGCAGCTGTCGCCGCGGCAGCCCGGCGGATCGCGTCCGACGCCTTGTCCGACGCGTAGGCGGCGTCCACAGCGTCCTCAAGCAGCGACCGGCGATCGCGGGCATTCGCGCAATCATAGATCCGGCCGTGAGTGGTCACGCAGACCTTGACGCCAGCACGCTCGAGCCGCTCCACGAGCGCCGCCCATTCGCTGACCTGCCGGCTGCCGCGCGACGACTCCCACAACACCAGGACGTCAGCCCCGAACCGGCCCGCCTCCAGGTCAGCGAGCAGGCGCGCGAAGTTGCCCCGGACCTTCGTCCCGTAACGGGACGCAGACAGCGACACATCGCTGTACGCCTCGCCATTGATGCAGAAGCCGTGCTGCTCCGCTGCCCGGAGGTTGTCCTCGTGCTGCTCGTCAACGGAGCGGGCGCGGCCGCTGCGGTCTTGACTTACGCGAAGATACTCACGCCCTGCGAGCTTCGTGCCCATGACAGCCACGATATACCCAGTAGGACTGTCAATGTAACCTGGCCCCGCTGTGCAGGAGGCACCACAGGGCGAAGCAGGCGCCAGGCTGGCGGCTTGACCAGCCCGAGCCCGGCACGCTGGTCTGGACCGCCCCCCATGGCCGCAGCTACACGGTCAACCCCGACCCGTACCCGGCCTGAGGCCGGCGGGCTAGACGTCTGCGGCCGGAGCTGCCTGGCCCCGCACGTTCCGTTGGCCAGATTCCTCAGCGCGGTTCTCGCGGCCTCTTCAGCAACAACGCGGGAACCTGACATGGTTGGCCCGTGCGCCTTATAGACGGGCTGAACACAGCCCAGAGGATCGTTATCGTCGTTGCGACTGGCATCGCGCTCGCAGCTATCGGCATCTACCTGGCGAACAGGGGAAGCACAATGGACGGCCACTTTATGTCGTCGGTGCCAATCCGAATACGGCCGGGACCGCCGCGCTGGCTGCGCCTGATCATCTGGCTGGTGCTGGACGGCATCTGGGCCGTGGCAGCGCTTGTCGTGCTGCGCTCGCCGCGGGATCAGACGGGGCCCGCACTAGGGGCATAGGGAGCACCGGCACCGCCGGCCGACGTTTTCAGCGATGGTGGTGCGTTCGGTGATGGTGGTGCGTTCGGTGAATCACTCGCCGCTGTGCAGACGTCATCATCGGACAAAACAGGCATCAGGCTGGAGCCTGGCCCAACCCGAACCCGGCGTTCTGGTCTGGACGGCTCCGCACGGCCGCAGCTACCTGGTCAGGCCGGACCCCTATCCGGTCTGAACCGACGTGAGCAGTCACGTATCGAGTGAGCCGCTGACGGTGTTGAGCAGGCGGGCGAGTCTGTCGCGCAGGTTGCCCCGCCGCGCAGAATCCACCGGCCATGAACGGGCAGGTAGCGGGTCCGCCTCGCTGACGACCATGCTCACGAGGTGCTGAGCTCCGTCGAAGGAGACCGGATCGAGGGCCGGGCGGACGGCGAGGGACTCGTGCGCCAGGCTGTCGAGTTCGTCATCGCCGCGGTCCAGCGCGAAGACGCCCGCCCCTGCCTTCTTGGCATCGGCGACCCGCTCTAGCAGAGTCTCGGGCGCGGCGTCAGAGCCCACGACAAGCAGCGTCTCGGCCCGGCCAGCCCGCTCGATCCGGTCGATGCCGACCCGCAGATGCGCCGGCGCGTCGGACGGCGGCGCCCACCGGATGAGGGTCGGGGCCAGCTCGGGCACCCCGGCATACCGGCTCTCGTCCTCCAGATGAGCAGCCATGTGCCATGGCTCGAAGGTCGGGGTGCCGACGATGAGCAGGCCGTTCGGCGTATGCGAATGTGCGCGCAGGGCGCGGGCGAAGTACCTAGTGCGCTCAAGCCAGCCCGACGACGCGAGCAATTTACGCAGGGCCTCGACCTGAGCGGTATTCACAGAGTTCCATGCTGCCGGAACGAAGGGTCTACCGCAGCACTTGGTGGCATCTCTGTTCAGGCGCCACCGGCCGCGGGCGCCTGCACCGGACTGTGCGAGTCTACGGATAAAGCGATTCTGTTTCGGAGGCCAGAGATGAGCCTGGCGCACGTGGGTTATGCCGCGATGCTAGAGCAGTTCGGTCCTGTGGAGGTGACGGACTATACGGTGGCCGCGGAGGCGGCCGGATTCCGCGGCGTGATGGCCGCTGATCACTTCCAGCCGTGGGTGCCACAGCAGGGCCAGGCTCCGTTCGTCTGGAACGTGCTGACCTCGATGGGCGAGCGGACCAGATGCGATCTGGGTCCGGGTGTGACATGCCCGTCGTTCAGGTTCCATCCAGCGATCGTCGCGCAGGCCTCGGCGACACTGGCGGCCATGTACCCAGAGCGGCACTGGCTAGGACTGGGATCAGGTGAGGCGCTGAATGAGCACGTCACTGCCGGATACTGGCCGGAGCCGCCGGAACGGCTCGAACGGATGTGGGAGGCCGTCGAGCTGATCAAGAAGTTGTTCACCGGCAAGGACGTGAAGCACCGCGGCACGTACTACCGGATGGAGACGGTCCGGCTGTGGACGATGCCCGACAGCCCGCCGCCGATCTACATTGCCACCGCGGGCCCGCTGACCGCTAAGCGCGCGGGCCAGCTCACCGACGGAATCATCACCCCCGGTGCGCCCGAGGATAAGTGCTCCAGCCTGCTTGACCGATTCGACGCGGGCGCCAAGGAGGCTGGCCGCGATCCGGGCTCGCAGGTCAAGATCCTGCAGCTGCACCTGTCATGGGCCCCGACCGACGAGGAGGCCCTTGCCAACGCGGTCAAAGAGTGGCCGAACGGCGGAATGAAATTCCCGAAGCAGGACATCCGCTCGCCGTTCGACTTCGAGCAGATGGCGCGACTGGTGCGGCCCGAGGATTTCGACGGCCGGATGCTCATCACCTCCGACCTTGACGCCCACCGGGCCGACATCCAGCGGTACCTGGACCTCGGCTTCGACCGCGTGTACCTGCACAACGTCGGACGGAACCAGACCGAATGGATTGAGGCATTCGGTCGCGACGTGCTGCCCAAGCTGACGAGCTGAGTTCAGCGGCCGGGGCCGGGGCCGGGGCCGAGCATGTGCAGCCGGTCCAGCACGTACAGCAGCTCGGACCGTTCCGGCCTGGCGGAACTGGCGGCGGCAACAGTCTCAGCCGCCGCGGTGAAGCCGGCTTTCGCGAGCGCACGGATCGAGCGGGTGTTCTCGGCGTCGGGGCTGGCGACGACCGCCTTCAGTCCCGGCCAGCGCGGCGCCACTACCGTGCCGAGATATGCCCAGATCAGCTGCGGGGCCAGCCCGTTGCCGGTGAGTCCGGCGACGCCGATCCCGAAGTCGATTCCGGCGGTGCCTTGGTCGCCCGGTGCGAGATCGGCGACGGGATAGTGCTGGATGAACCCGCACGGACGGCCGCGGACGAGGACCACATGAACCCTTACCTGCGTGCTGCCGTCGATCCTCGGACCATACTTCCGCTCGGCCCCGGCGAGGTCGAGCTGGCCGGAGAACCAGCGGGCCGCGTGCGGCGCCCGCTGCCACGCAATCATGTCCGGCAGGTCAGCGCGGGTCAGCGGCCGGAATGCGACATCGTGCCGCGGCACCGCAGCAGCTGCCGCGACGCTGGCCGCCACAGTGGCCGGCCTGCACCTGGCCAGTGCCTCCGCCGCCGATACCCAGCCGAACCTGTCGTGCTCGGCATCGAGGTGGACCTGAGTCTGGGCGGGAACCTCGGCGAGGAAGATCGCCCACGGGCCGGACAGGTCAACCGGCACCGGCTCGGCCGACGTGATCCCCGCCTCCTCCGTCAGCTCGCGGAGCGCGCCAGCGAGCACCGGCTCGCCGGGCAGCCGGGCGCCAGACGGCGGCGTCCACGCCCAGTCGCCCGCATAAGCCGGACCACGGTGCGCACGGTGCAGCAGCAGGTATTCCCAGCCACCGTTGGCTTTTGGCCGGCGCACCACGATCGCCGCGCCGTGCGGCTCGTCCGCGGCGACCGGCAGCCCATCCCAGGTCGATTCAGGCGGTTTCAGCGGTAGCTGTACTCCGCTGTGGGGTACGCCCCGGCGACGACCTCGTCGCCGAATGCCCTGGCGGCCTGACCGAGCACGCCGGCCACGTCCGCGTAGCGCTTGGCGAACTTCGGTGTCCGCGGGCTCAGGCCGGCCATGTCCTGCCAGACCAGGACCTGGGCGTCACAGTCCGGCCCGGCCCTGCAGCGCCTTGGCATCCTGCATCAGCCGTTCGCCCTCCTCGCCGCGGCCCTGTACCCGGTAGCCGCCGAACGCGTTCACCGACTGCGGCGTCAGGCCGAGGTGCGCCATCACCGGGATGCCCGCTGCGACGAGTTCCTCGACGCACTTGAGCACCCGGTGGCCGCCCTCGAGCTTGACCGCGTGTGCGCCGGTCTCCTTGAGGAACCTGACCGCAGTCCGCATGGCGGTCTCGACGGAGACCTGATAGGAACCGAACGGCAAGTCGGCGACGACCATCGCCCGCCTGCTGCCGCGCACGACCGCGGCTGTCAGCGGGATGAGGTCGTCGACTGTCACGGGAATCGTGCTGTCGTGGCCGTACACGACCATGGCCGCCGAGTCCCCGACGAGCAGGACAGGGATCCCGGCGTCGTCGAACACCCCGGCGGTGAGGGCGTCGTAGGCGGTGAGCATGGGCCACTTCTCGGCCCGCGCCTTCGCCGCGGCAAGGTCGCGCACGGTGATCCGGCGCGTGCCCCCGCCACCGTAAAGCATCTGGTGATCGCCGGTCCGCGCGGGAGTCGCGGCTTCGGTGGCTGTCGGCTGCGCGGCAGCGGACTGGTCTTGACCTGCGGTCATCGTGATCCTCCAAGTCTCGTGGCGCCACGCTGGCGTCCCCGGACGATTCGATGATGACATGCGACGACTTCCGGTGGTAGGGCAAGTGCTCACCCAGTGGCGTGGCCTCCTGGCCGCTTCCGCTGGATTACGATACGATGTCGTTCCGTATCGTAATTAGCAGGCTATGACCCGGGTGAGGCGATCCGTCCAGATGATTTCCGGCCGCCGCAAGTGGGTGGTCCTCAGCGTTCTGATCATCAGCCTGTTCTCAATCGTGCTCGACAACACCGTCCTGAACGTCGCCCTGAAGACGATCGCCGACCCTACCGTGGGCCTCGGCGCCACGCAGAGCCAGCTCGAGTGGGCGATCAACTCGTACACGCTGGTTTTCGCTGGCCTGCTGTTCACATTCGGGGTCATCGGCGACCGGGTCGGCCGCAAGCGGATGCTGATCATCGGCATGGCGCTGTTCGGGCTGGCGTCGCTCATCTCCTCCTATGCCCAGACGCCTGCCGATCTGATCTGGGCCCGCGCGGCGATGGGCCTCGGCGGCGCCGCGGTGATGCCGCAGACTCTCTCGATTATCACCAACGTCTTCGATCCGAAAGAGCGCCCGAAGGCCATCGGCATCTGGGCTTCGGCGGTTGGAGTCGCCATCGCGGTCGGCCCGGTGACCGGGGGCCTGCTGCTCGATCACTTCTGGTGGGGATCGGTCTTCCTGATCAACGTGCCGCTCACGGCCGTCGGCGTGACCGCGATCGCCCTGTTGGTCCCCGAGTCCAAGAGCCCTGCCCCCGGCCGGGTGGACTATCTTGGCGTGCTGCTATCCATCGCCGGGCTCGTGCTGCTCGTGTACGGAATTATCAGGGGCGGCGACGCGGCATCGTGGCTTGAGCCCGGCGTCATCGGCCCGGTTGCGGCAGGGATCGCCGTGCTGACGGTATTCTGCGTGCACGAGTCGAGGACCGAGCATCCTTCGCTCGATGTCCGGCTGTTCCGTGACCCGCGGCTGTCATCGGCTGCGGCGGCGATCGGGCTGAACTTCTTCGCGATGTCTGGCGTGTACTTCTTCATGAGCTTTTACCTGCAGAACGTGCGCGGCTACAGCCCGATGCACGCCGGCCTGCTCACGACGCCGGTGGCACTCGGCCAGCTGGTCGCGTCGAACCGCAGCGCGAGCCTGGTCAGGCGGTTCGGGGCCAAATCGGTCGCCGCGGGTGGACTCGCCGTGGTGACCGGCGCCGTGATCGGCTACCACGCGCTGACGACTATGACGCCGATTGCGGCGCTTGAATGCATCTTCTTCCTGCAGGGCGCCGGCATGGGGATCGTGATGCCGACCGCTACCGAGTTGGTTATGTCGGTGGTACCACGCGAGCGTGGCGGCGCTGGATCGGCGATCACCAATACGTCCCGGCAGGTCGCAGTGGCACTCGGCGTCGCCGTGCTCGGCTCGATCCTGGCGCGGTCCTACCGGGCCGGGCTGGGACCTGGTCTCGGCGCGCTGCCCGCGGCTAGCCGGGCGGCGGCGACGCAGTCGATCGCGGCGACCGAGGCCGTGGCAGGGCATCTCGGCCAGCGCGGCGCGCCTCTGATGGCGCTCGCCGGGCGCTCCTTCGTCCACGCGATGCAGGTGACTACGGTGGTCTCCGCCGTCATTGCGGCTACCGGTGCGATTCTCATCGCCATCTGGATGCCTGGCTTGCGCGCCGCGAGGCGGGCCACCGGTATCGCGGCCGGTCATGCGCCGGTCGCCGTCATGGTGAAGGACTAGCGCAGGCAATGACGTCCGTGCAGGCATCGCAGGACCACACCCGCCGCGGGCGGCCGCGCAGCGAGCAAGCCGACCGCGCGATCATCGACGCGACGCTTGAAATGTTCGCCGAGTCGGGAGCGGAGGGCCTGTGCATCGAGAAGGTCGCGGCCAGGGCCGGCGTCGGGAAGGCGACCATCTACCGGCGCTGGCCGGGCAAGGAAGATCTGCTGCTCGACGCGCTCGCGGCCCTGCAGGCTCCGCTGCCCGAGCCTAGGGGAGAGTCGGTCAGGGACGACCTGGTGGCGCTGCTTGACGCCATGCGCAGCGAATCGGTCGACCCGCGCCGGGTGCGGCAGTTCGCGTTGCTGCTTGGTGAGGGCGCGAAATACCCGCGGCTGATCGAGCGGTACGTGGAGACCGTCGTTGAGCCGCGCCGCGATGTCTTCAGGGCCGTGCTGCGGCGCGGCGTGGCCACCGGCGAACTGCGCGAGGGCACGAACATCGAGACGTCCGTGGACATGCTTACCGGGGCAGTCCTCGCCAGGCCGAGGCTGAGTCATGACCGGGCCGATCGCGGGTACGCCAGGCGCGTGGTCGATGAACTCCTGACCGGGATGGCATCGCGATAGGTTCT
>WNFN01177743.1_pt1 | contig 29104 bp, 21 predicted proteins | sample 5400161 | NCBI WGS metagenome assembly WNFN01 (sample SAMN13153353, study PRJNA577476) | soil metagenome | isolation source: 80 cm saprolite on Douglas fir-dominated hillslope | place: USA:California | collected 2013-09-17 | reverse complement strand
ACCGAGGAGACGGCCGCTGGTGACAGGCCGGTCGGCGATCCGCTGGTCAGCTTCGGCCTGCCGTCCGGGAGGCGTCCGATCACCTTGATCTTGAGCGGCAGATGCGCGACGCCGCCGATCCGGCCCGCCGGGGCCGCGAGCGCCGCATTGCCAGCCGTGAACGCGCCCATCATCACCAGGGCGGTACCGGAAATCAGTACACCTATGCGCCGTTGCCAGGTCACTTGACAGTCCTCTCGCATCGTTCGGCATGTGGTAGAAACCCTCACGAATGGTCAACCCTTCAAGTCGCGCCCGTCAAGCAAATCGGACCATTTCCCCACTCACCATCCGGTTAGATTCCGAGGCTCCGCTGGAATCTGCCGGCGCCAGGACGTGACGCCCGGCTCGCTCGCCAGGCCGCGACGCCAGTTCGCTCGGACGCCAAGCTCCACCGCTACGACCCGCGTGGCCATAGCCCGCATGCAGTCATCCATCGTCTGTGCACCTGGTACCGCCGTTACAGACCGATGGCCTGGCCGGGCTCCGGGATCGGTCGAGGCGGCCGCTGCCCAGCCCCGAACTAGACCGGCGCTGAGATCGTCGGGAAGATCATCTACCTGTGGCAGAACTGTCACCTCGGTTCTGCGAAGATCTCCATGTACTGAAGCGTTATCACGACGTCGAGATCAGCAATTCCGGGGTGTGGCGGATCCTCAGGCGCGTGGACATGTCCGGCCTCCCGCCTTCCCGGCCGCTAACAGGCGCACGACGCAAGCAGAAGCGGTACGAAAGGCCGATACCTGGCCGCCTGCTGCAAATCGACGTCGAGTTCATCGCCCGGCTCGCAGCCTCGATCTGCTCTTGCCCAGAAGCTGGCTGGCGCTCCCGCGGTTTGTCTGGCGTCATCTGACCGCGATGGTGGTCGTGAAGATCTCCTCGTCGAGCGACGCGACCGCTGCGCGGCGGTCGGTCCAAACGGGATGGATCGAGCCATCCATGGCGGCGATCCCCTCGTAGTCGCCGTACTGGTTGCCGAGATCGGCGCCGCAGCAGGTCTCGTTGGTGGGTGCGGTCGTGACCTGCACGTTCTTGGCGAAGCTGAGGCCGCCGTCGGTCGAGCGCGCGTAGAAGATGTCCGTGCTCAAGTGCGCGGGGTCGTTCCTGGTGTCGTTCCACGACAGGTTCACCGAGCCATCCGACGGGTCGACCGCGAGCCACTGGTTGAACTGGTCGTTGGCCACCCCGGCGGGGTCATCGTTCACCCGCAGCGGCCCGCTCCAGGTGGCGCCGCTGTTCGTGGACCGAGACACAAAGACGTCGGTGCCGCTGGAGGAAGTCTCGTCCATCCACGAGCAGTACAGCGTTCCCCGGTTCGGTCCGGTGCTGGTGTCCGCCCCGCAGGCGGGGTACACCAGGGCGCGCCTGGTGGCCATGGCCGGAATCGCCACGTCGAACGCTAGCTGGGTCGGCGCAATGGTGTGCGTCGAGCCGAAACTGTTTCCCCCGTCAGTTGAACTCGCCTCCACGATGGCGTTGTTCTGGACATCGTGCCAGGCGACATGCAGAGTGCCGTCGGGCCCGACGAAAGGATCGGCCCCGATGTCACCCTTGGGGCCTGATGCTGTGCTGCTGGCGAACACCGGAGCCGAGAACGTCATCCCGCCATCGGTGGAATGGCTGACCAGAACCCCGTTGAAGCTCGATGCGCTCCCGTCGAAACGGTCCCACGCCACATAAACAGTGTCCCGGTGCGGGCTCGACGGGTTGTCGTCCACCGCGATGTAGGGCTTGTCATTGAACTTCGTTTCGCCGGGCTGAAGCGCGAAGAAGGTCGACTTCCAGGTGCGCCCGCCGTCGGACGAGCGCGCCACAGCCATCTCAGTACCGTTGATGGCCACCCCGTTCGGGAACCCGCTGGAGAAGAACACCACGATGTAGGCGTAGAACACATTGCCATGGGTGTCCCAGGCCACCGAAGGATCGGAACCAAAGTCGGTCCCGTTGATGGTAAGCGGCGGCGGCAGCGGAAGATCCACACCGCCCCAGCTGGAACCCCCATTGACGGAGAAGTAGCCCCGCATGGGCAGGCGGAAGATCTCGTTCGAGCCCGCCACGATCTGGGATTGAGCCGACGGGTTGATGGCCCACCGCGACGCTCTGCGTCGTCCCTGGACCTGGCAGCGGCTTGAACCCGGGCGCGGAGACTGTCTGGAACTTCTGCCACCAGGTCGGCTGACTGTACGTTGAGGCGCCAGTGCGCGTGCCTGCCAAGGCTGGCAGCGTGGAACCAACGGCAGATGCCAGGCTGACGACGGACGCTACCGCAATCAAAGCTCGTAGACGTGCCATTTGCTCCGTCCCTTTCGCGGACCCAGCTAGTTCGTCTCGACGGCATGCTCGCACGTGACGGTGATAGCGGCAAGCGCCCGATCCGCGTTTCGCGTGCCTGTCAGGTTGGCCCAGCACCCGCGAGCGTCGCCACCAGGTCTGATCCGGAATCAGCCCTAGCGCGCGGGCTCGCGTCGGCTTGCTGCCCGCTTGACGGGGGGCAGATGGCTGTGGTGGGGTTAGCGACGCCAATCGACGGCAGTGGAGGAAGTCGGTGCGAGTCCGACGCGGTCCCGCCACTGTGACCGGGGAGCGGCCCTCGTGATAGCCACTACCGCATTCGCGGTGGGAAGGCTGAGGGGAGCGTTGATCCGGGAGCCAGGACACTCCGGCCGTTGAGTCCTTCGTGACGGGGCGAGGTCACCCCGAGGAAGGCTTGCCATGAGGATGTCGTCACCCGGCTCTTACCGATCGTTCGCGGCTCTCACTCGCACCCGCCACCGCTGATGCGCCGGGTGTCCGGGCTCGCGTCCGGACTGCTGCTCGGGACCGCTCTCGATGCCCTTGTTGCCGATCCACGTGCGGCCCATCCGGTAGCAGTCTTTGGCTCGCTGGCCTCCCGCGCTGAGGATCGGTACTGGGCAGGAACCCGCACTCGGGGGGTCCTGTTCACGGCAGCCTGTGTCGGCCCGGTGGCGGCTGGCGGCTGGGGACTGCAGCGCCTGGCCCGCCGCGGCCCGCTTCGCGGCACGGGCCTGACCGCGATTGCTACCTGGACGGTCCTGGGTGCCGCCAGTCTGGCGACTGAGGCGTCGGGAATAGCAACCGCGCTAAACTCCGGCGACCTCGACGCCGCACGCCAACGGTTGCCTGCGCTGTGCGGACGCGACCCTGACCAGCTGGACGCGCCGGGCGTCGCCCGCGCGACCGTCGAGTCGGTGGCCGAGAACACCAGTGACGCCGCGGTCGCCCCGCTGTTCTGGGGGGCGGTCGCAGGGGTGCCAGGGCTGCTGGCCTACCGGGCCATCAATACTCTCGACGCGATGGTCGGGCACCACAGCCCGCGGTATGAGCGGTTCGGGTGGGCGGCGGCGCGGCTGGACGACGTAGCCAACTGGGTGCCTGCCCGCGTCACGGCTCTGCTCACCGTGGTGCTGTCACCCGCGGCCAGCGGCAGCCCGCGCCGGGCTCTGCGCGCCCTGCGCCGGGACGGAGCGGCGCACCCGAGTCCCAACGCGGGCCGCTGCGAAGCTGCCTTCGCCGGGGCGCTCGGCGTCCGGCTCGGCGGCACCAACGCCTACCAGGGGATGGCCGAGCAGCGCGGGCTGCTGGGTGACGGCCCGGCGCCGACGGCACTCGACATCAGCCGGGCCGTGACGCTGTCGCGGCTGGTCACGGTCGCGGCCGCCGTCGTGACTGCGGCCGCGGCTTGGCTGCTTCGCGGCGGCCGAGGGCGGCTAGGCAGCGCGAGGCGGTGGCCGGGCGGGCGGAGGCAACAGTGACCGGCCTGCTCGTCGCGGGAACTACGTCGGACGCCGGCAAGAGTGTGATGGTCGCTGGGATCTGCCGCTGGCTGGCACGCCAGGGTCTCAAGGTGGCGCCCTTCAAGGCGCAGAACATGTCGCTGAACTCGGCCGTCACCCACGACGGCGGCGAGATCGGGCGGGCCCAGGCGATGCAAGCCGCGGCGGCGGGCGTCGAGCCAGAGGCCGCCATGAACCCAGTGCTGCTCAAACCCGGCGGCAGCGGCCGCAGCCAGGTCATGGTGCTGGGCGCACCCGTCGCGGAGGCGGACGCGCTCTCGTACCGCGACCTCAAGCCGGCGCTGCAGGAGACGGTCCTTGGTTGCCTGGCTGACCTGCGGGAAAGGTTCGATGTGGTGGTTTGCGAGGGCGCCGGCAGCCCGGCAGAGATCAACCTCCGTGACAGCGACATCGCCAATATGGGCCTCGCCCGGGCGACAGGGCTGCCGGTTATCGTCGTGGCCGATATCGATCGAGGCGGCGCGTTCGCCGCCCTGTTCGGCACGCTCGCCCTGCTGAGCCGCGAGGACCAGGCGCTGGTCGCCGGGTTCGTGATCAACAAGTTCCGCGGCGACCGGCGGCTGCTCGAGAGCGGTCTCGGCATGCTGCCGACCCTTACCGGACGGCCTGTCCTCGGCGTGCTGCCGTGGACCCCGGGTCTCTGGCTCGACGTGGAGGACTCGCTGGACCTCTGCGCACACCGCGCCGATGCGCTCCCGCCAGCAGGCCGGGACACGCTGCAGGTTGCCGTCGTCCGGCTCCCCCACATCAGTAACTTTACTGACATCGACCCGCTCGCCGCCGAGCCCGGCGTGATGGTCAGCTTCGTCACCACGCCCGGCGAGGTCAGCGGCGCGGACCTGGTGATCCTGCCCGGCAGCCGGGCCACGGTCGCCGACCTGGCGTGGCTGCGCGAGCGCGGCCTGGCCGACGCGATCGCCGCACGTGCCTCTTGCAACCGGCCGGTGATCGGCATCTGCGCTGGATTCCAGATGCTCGCCCGTGACATTGACGACCACGTGGAGAGTCACGCAGGCATCGTCGAGGGCCTTGGATTGCTTCCGGCCGGCGTCAGGTTCGGCCAGGAAAAGGTGCTCCGTCGGCGCGCAGAGGAAACCGGAGGCCAAACGGTAACCGGCTACGAAATCCGGCACGGAGTCGTGGATGTCGTCGGGGGCGAGCCATTTCCTGGCGGATGTGCGGTCGGTGTTATCCGCGGCACGACGTGGCACGGGATCTTCGAAAGTGACGAGTTCCGGCGCTTGCTGTTGCACGAGCTTGCCGCGGAGGCGGGGCGTGACTTCGAGGCCGCGCAGATTTCGTTCGAGGCGGTACGTCAGCGCAGGCTCGATGTGCTCGGCGACCTCGTCGCCGAGCACATCGACACCGGCCACCTGCTCCGGCTCATCAACGAGGGGGCTCCTGCCGGGCTGCCCTTCATCCCACCTGGGGCACCATGACTGCGCGCAGCGCCGAGCCGGTGATCGTCCTGCTCTCGGCGTCCGACACCGACTTGCTGGCCGCCCGGTCCAGCGGCGGGCCCTGGCGCCTGGCGAACCCCGCGCGCACGTCGGCCGACGACGTCCGTGCTTTGCTGGAGAACGCGTTCTGCGTCGTGGCCCGGCTGCTCGGCGGGAGGCGCAGCTGGGAACCGGGACTCGGTGCGGTGCTCGCGGCGGACCTGCCAACGGTTGTGCTGAGCGGCGAGCCTGACGCCGACGCGGACCTGATGGCACTGTCGACAGTTCCCGCGGGCGTCGCGACACAGGCGCTGGCCTACCTGCGCGAAGGCGGGCCTGGCAATCTCGGGCAGCTCGCCCGGTTCCTTTCCGACACGATCTTGCTCACTGGCCAGGGGTTCGACCCGCCCGCCGCACTCCCCGAGCATGGCGTACACGGCAGCCGCGAGCGCCGCCCGGACCGGCCGTCGGTGGGAATCGTGTTCTACCGGGCGCACGCGGTCTCTGGCAACACCGCGTTCGTGGACGCGCTCGCTGATGCCGTGGAGGCGCACGGGGCCAACGCACGACCCGTGTTCTGCTCATCGCTCCGGTCGGCCGGAGCGGAGGTGTATGACCTTCTCGCCGGGGTGGACGCACTGATCGTCACCGTGCTCGCAGCTGGCGGCACGGTGGCGAGCGAAGCAACGGCCGGCGGGGACGAGGACGCCTGGGACGTCGCCGCGCTGGCGGCGCTGGATGTTCCCGTTCTGCAGGCGCTGTGCCTGACCTCGTCCCGGGCGGCCTGGGCGGACTCGAGCGCGGCGCTCACGCCGATGGACGCCGCGATGCAGGTCGCCGTCCCTGAATTTGACGGGCGGCTGATCACGGTCCCGTTCTCTTTCAAGGAGGCGGGCGAGGACGGCGTGCCGGTGTACGTGGCGGACCCAGAGCGAGCCGCCCGCGTGGCCGGGATCGCGGTCGCGCACGCACGGCTCAGCCTCCTGCCCGCCCCGGACCGGCGGCTGGCGATCATGCTGTCGGCGTACCCGACCAAGCACGCGCGGGTGGGTAACGCGGTCGGCTTGGATACCCCCGCGTCCGCTGTTTCGCTGCTCCGCTGTCTGCGGGCAGCGGCATATGACCTAGGCGCCGGTTTCCCCGAAGACGGGGACGAACTGATCCACACGCTGATCGCGGCTGGCGGGCACGACACCGAGTGGCTCACCGAAGCGCAGCTCGCGGCAGCTCCGATGCGCGTGTCGCGGGCGGAGTACGAGCGCTGGTTCGCCGGGCTGCCCGCAGCGCTGCGGGCCTCGGTGATCGAGCACTGGGGCGAGCCGCCTGGCACGCTGTACACGGACGGTGACGACATCGTGCTGGCCGGGCTGCGGTTCGGCAACGTCGTCCTGATGATCCAGCCGCCACGGGGATTCGGGGAGAACCCGGTCGCGATCTATCACGACCCTGCACTCCCGCCGTCGCATCATTACCTGGCTGCCTACCGGTGGCTGGCACACTCGTTCGGCGCGGACGCGGTGGTACACCTCGGGAAACATGGCACGTGCGAGTGGCTGCCCGGCAAGGGGCTCGGGCTCTCGGCGGAGTGCGCGCCGGACGCGGTACTCGGTGACCTGCCGCTGATCTACCCGTTCATCGTCAACGATCCCGGCGAGGGGACGCAGGCCAAGCGGCGCACGCACGCGACCGTGATCGATCACCTGATCCCGCCGATGGCGCGGGCCGACAGCTACGGGGATCTGGCCCGGCTGGAGCAACTGCTCGACGAGTACGCGACGGTCAGCGCGCTGGACCCGGCGAAGCTGCCCATGGTCCGGGCGCAGATCTGGGAGCTGATCCGCGCCGCGCAACTGCACCATGACCTGCAGATCGACGCCGCCCCGGGCGCTGAGGAGTTCGACAACTTCGTGCTGCACGTGGACGGGTACCTATGCGAGATCAAGGACGCGGTCATCCGCGACGGACTGCACGTGCTCGGCACTCCGCCGTCCGGGGAGCAGCTCGCGACCACGGTGCAGGCGATCCTGCGAGCCACCCAGGTCTGGGGCGGGCGCAGCGCGCTGCCCGGGCTGCGGGCGGCGCTGGCCAGCTGGGCAGGCCTGGACGAGAAGGAGCTAATTGCCAGCCCTGGGCGCGTGATTGATGTGCCACTGGCGCTGTTCGCTGCGGCCGACAGCGACGCCGGGACCCGCATGCGCACCGGCGCCGATGGGCTCGACCTGCTGGAAGCCGCCGCCTCGAGGCTGGTGTCCGGCCTCGGCGCGGCCGGCTGGCAACCAGACATGGTCCCGCTGGTCGTCAAGGAGGTCCTCGGCCAGACGCCGCGAGACGTTGCCGCGGTGCTGGAGTTCGCGGCCGCCGAGATAGTGCCCAGGCTGGCCCGCACCACCGACGAGCTGACCAACGTGCTCCGCGCGCTGGACGGCCGTTTTATCCCGGCCGGTCCGTCGGGCTCCCCCACCCGGGGCCTGGTGAACGTCCTGCCGACCGGGCGCAACTTTTACTCCGTCGACCCGAAGGCGATCCCGTCCCGCAACGCATGCGACGTCGGCGCGGCGCTCGCCGAGTCGCTGCTCGCCCGGCACGTCGCCGACACCGGCTCCTATCCCCGCTCGGTGGGACTTACGGTGTGGGGCACCTCGGCCATGCGAACCCAAGGCGACGACATCGCCGAGGTCCTCGCGCTGATCGGATGCAAGCCCACCTGGGACGACGCCTCGCGGCGGGTCACCGGGTTCGAGGTCGAGCCGTTGGCCGAGCTGGGGCGGCCGCGGATCGACGTCACCGTGCGGATCTCCGGATTCTTCCGCGACGCGTTCCCGCACGTGATCACGCTGCTCGATGACGCGATCCGGGCGGTTGCAGAATTGGACGAGTCGGCGGAGGACAACTACGTGCGCGCGCACGCCGACCAGGACGTGCGCGGGCACGGGGACCGCCGCCGGGCGACCACCCGCATCTTCGGCTCCAAGCCCGGTGCTTACGGAGCGGGCCTGCTGCCGCTGATCGACGCGCGGAACTGGCGCACAGACGCCGATCTGGCCGAGGTCTACGCCGTCTGGGGTGGGTACGCCTACGGCCGCGGGCTGGACGGCCGCGAGGCGCGCGCCGACATGGAGGCGAGCTACCGCCGGATCACGGTCGCGGCAAAGAACATCGACACCCGCGAGCACGACATCGCCGACTCTGACGACTACTTCCAGTTCCACGGCGGCATGATCGCCATGGTGCGGCACCTCACCGGCCAGTCCCCCGCCGCCTACATCGGCGACTCGGCCCTGCCCGACCTAGTGCGCACCCGCACGCTCGCCGAAGAGGCACGGCGGGTGTTCCGGGCCCGCGTGGTCAACCCGCGCTGGCTTGCGGCGATGGGCCGGCACGGATACAAGGGCGCCTTCGAGATGGCGGCAACCGTGGACTACTTGTTCGGCTACGACGCGACGGCCGGCGTGGTGGAGGACTGGATGTACGAGCAGCTGGCAGCCTCGTACGTGTTCGATCAGCAGGTCAGCGACTTCATGCGGCGGTCCAATCCGTGGGCGCTACGCGGCATCGCCGAGCGGCTGCTTGAGGCCGCGGACCGCGGGCTGTGGGCTCAGCCAGCCGCGCCGACCCTGGACCGGCTGCGGGTCGCCTACCTGGAACTGGAAGGCGAACTGGAAGGCAGCGAACCGTGACAGGCACCGGATTCCCGTTCAGCGCGATCGTCGGCATGGACGAATTGCGACTGGCGCTTGTCCTCAACGCGGTGTCACCGGCCATCGGCGGCGTGCTCGTGCGCGGGGAAAAGGGAACGGCCAAGTCCACCATGGTCCGTGCGCTCGCAGCGGTCCTGCCGGAGGTCGACGTGATCGCCGGGTGCCGGTTTTCCTGCGACCCCGCCGCCCCCGACCCGCACTGCCCGGACGGCCCGCATGAGCACCGCGCAGGGACGCAGACGAGGCCCGCGCGGCTGGTCGAACTGCCGGTGGGAGCCAGCGAGGACAGGCTGGTTGGCGCGCTCGACATCGAGCGCGCGCTGACCGAAGGGGTCAAGGCATACGAGCCAGGCCTGCTGGCCACCGCGCACCGCGGCGTGCTGTACGTCGATGAGGTCAACCTGCTGCACGATCACCTGGTGGACCTGCTGCTCGACGCCGCAGCACTGGGCACCTGCTATGTGGAGCGCGAAGGCGTGTCGGTTCGGCATGCGGCTCGGTTCCTGCTCGTCGGGACCATGAACCCGGAGGAAGGCGAGCTGCGTCCGCAGCTGCTCGACAGATTCGGGCTGACCGTCGACGCCGCTGCGCCCAAGATTCCCGACGATCGTGCCGAGGTGGTGCGACGGCGGCTCGCCTACGACGCCGATCCGGCCAGCTTCGATAGCCGCTGGCAGGCGGCAGAACAGGAGCTGGCACGGCGCATCCGGACCGCCCAGCGGCAGCTGCCGCAGGTGAGACTGCCGGACACTGTGCTGCGTCAGGTCGCCTCGGTATGCGCGGCGTTCGAGGTAGACGGGCTACGGGCCGACCTGGTGACGGCACGCGCCGCCGTCGCACATGCGGCATGGCAGGGGCGCATCGAGGTCACCGCAGATGACGTGCGCACGGCGGCGAGGCTCGCACTCCCGCACCGCCGCCGACGGCAGCCGTTCGACGCGCCCGATCTGAACGAGAAGCAACTGGAGGAGGCGCTGGCTGATTCGGGGTCCGCCGAGGTTCGCGATGGGCCAGGCAGCGGCCCGGACGACCGCGGCCCGGACGACGGCGGCCCGGACGACCGCGGCCCGGGTGGCGGCCAGCCCGCGCCAGGCGGCGAGGCCGCCTCTGACGACCACGCCTCCCCGGATAATCGGCCTCCCGCAGAGCCGGGCGCGAGCGAGGCACACCAAGCACGCGGGCACGACGATCGTCGCGGCGACCGCCGAAGCGCCCAGCGGGCGCCGGCGCAGACCACCGCGCCAGGAAACGTGTTCCGCGTGAAGCGGCTGGAAATCCCCCGGGTCGGAACGGGCGCGGCGGGACGGCGGTCGCGGGCGCGAACCGACGCGGGAAGAGTCACCGGTGCGCTGCTGCCGAAGGGGCGCCTGACCAGGCTGCACCTGGCCGCGACGGTGACGGCGGCCGCGCCGCATCAGGTAGCGCGCGGGCGCAGGGCCCCTGAGCCGCTGCAGGTTCGGCGCACCGACCTGCGCGAAGCACGGCGGGAAGGCAGGGAAAGCAACCTGGTGCTGTTCGTGGTCGACGCGAGCGGGTCGATGGCAGCGCGCGCCAGGATGGGCGCGGTCAAGGGCGCCGTGCTGTCGCTGCTGCTCGACGCCTATCAGCGCCGGGACAAGGTCGGCGTGATCGCCTTCCGCGGCGCTGGGGCGCAGGTGCTGCTGCCGCCCACATCGTCGGTCGACGCCGCGGCTGGACGCCTGGCGGTCCTGCCGACCGGCGGGCGGACGCCGCTGGCCGCCGGCCTGCTGCGCGCATTCGAGGTGCTGCGCACCGAGCGGCTCCGCGACCCCCGCCGCAGGCCGCTGCTTGTCCTGGTCACCGACGGCCGGGCCACAGGGACTCCGCTAAGCCAGGCCCTCTCGCCGGTCGCCGCCGCGCAACGGGCCGCCGCCCTGCTGGCGGCCGCCGGGGTCGCCAGCGTGGTCGTGGACTGCGAGTCCGGCCCGGTCCGGCTGGGCCTGGCCGCCGACATCGCGCAGGCACTGGGCGGCCCGGTGCTGCGGCTGGAAGAACTCGCTGCAGGTCCGCTCGCCGATTCGGTCCGCGCAGTCAAGGAGGTCGCCTGATGCCGCAGGGCAAGCCGCTCGTCGTCCCCGACGACGGGCTCACCACCAGGCAGCGACGGCAGCGGGCCCTGACCGTCGTACACACGGGCGAGATGAAGGGGAAGTCCACGGCCGCCTTCGGGCTCACGCTGCGGGCCTGGAACCAGGGCTGGCCCATCGTCGTGTACCAGTTCGTCAAAAGCGCGAAATGGAAGACCGGCGAGGAGACTGCCCTGCGTGCGCTCGGCCGGGCCCATGCGGAGACCGGCGAGGGCGGGCCCGTTACCTGGCACAAGATGGGTGAGGGCTGGTCGTGGATCGCCCGCCCGGGCACCGCCGACGATCACGCCGCGAACGCCAAGGAGGGCTGGGAGCAGGTCAAACGGGATCTCACCGCGCAGGCCTACCGGTTCTACGTGCTCGACGAGTTCACCTACCCGATGACCTGGGGCTGGGTCGATGTGGCTGACGTGGTCGCCACCCTGCGGGACCGGCCCGGCCAGCAGCACGTGGTCATCACCGGCCGGAACGCTGACCCCCGCCTGATCGAGGCCGCCGACCTGGTGGTCGAGATGACCAAGGTCAAGCACCCCATGGACGCCGGCCAGAAGGGCCAGAAGGGCATCGAGTGGTGACGATTCCGCGCCTGGTGATCGCCGCGCCCGCGTCCGGGCACGGCAAGACCACCGTGGCCACCGGGCTCATGGCTGCCCTCGCGGCCCGCGGCCTGGCGGTGTCCGGGCACAAGGTCGGCCCTGATTACATCGATCCCGGCTACCATGCGCTGGCAACCGGGCGCCCCGGCCGCAACCTCGATCCGGTGCTATGCGGCGAGGAGCTGGTCGGGCCGCTGTTCGCGCACGGCGCGGCCGGAGCCGACATCGCCGTCGTGGAAGGCGTGATGGGCCTGTTCGACGGGCGCGGGTCGAGTGCGTTCGGCTCCACCGCTCACGTCGCCGGGCTGCTCGGCGCTCCGGTGGTGCTCGTGGTGGACGCTTCCGCACAAGGCCGGTCGGTTGCCGCACTGGTGTCGGGGTTCGCCGCCTACGACCCAGGCGTGCGGCTGGGCGGGGTGATCATGAACCGGGCCGGCTCCGCCCGGCACGAGGAGATCCTGCGGGACGCGCTGGCCGGGATCGGCATGCCAGTTCTCGGCGTGCTCGGACGTGACGACGCGATCACCGCGCCGTCTCGGCACCTCGGGCTCATCCCTGCGGCGGAACGGGAAGGAGCCGCTCGGCAGGCCGTCGGCCGACTGGCCGCGCTGGTCGCCAAGTCCGTGGACCTAGACGCCGTCGTCGCCCTGGCAGCGTCGGCTGGCCCGCTCGCTGCGGCGCCCTGGTCGCCGGGGGACGCGGTGCTTTCCGCCCGCCGCGGCGCGACCGCCAGCCGCGCAGCGGCGGATAGCTCGCCAGGCTCGTCCGCGCCCCCGCCGATCTGCCGCCCGCCACTGGCGGCGGTCGCTGGCGGCGCGGCGTTCAGCTTCTGCTACACCGAGACGGTTGAACTGCTCGCCGCATCCGGAGCCGAGGTGGTCACCATCGATCCGCTGCGTGACGAGCAGCTGCCACCGGAGATCGCCGCGCTCGTGCTCGGCGGCGGGTTCCCCGAGGTCCACGCGGGTGAGCTGTCCGCGAACGTCCGGTTGCGCGCGGACGTCGCCCGGCTGGCCCGCTCCGGCGTTCCCATAGCCGCCGAGTGCGCCGGCCTGCTCTACCTGGCCCGCGAACTGGACGGCAAGCCCATGTGCGGGGTGATCGACGCCTCCGCCCGGATGACCGGCACGCTCACACTCGGCTATCGGGACGCGACCGCGGCCGCGGACTCGATCCTCGCCGCCGCCGGGACTCCGGTCCGCGGGCACGAGTTCCACCGCACCATGCTGTCGCCCGCCCACTGCCCCGCCCCGGCCTGGACGTTCGCCGGGCGCAGCGAAGGCTTTGTGCACCAGCGGGTGCACGCCTCGTACCTGCACGTGCACTGGGCGGGCTACCCGCAGATCGCCACCCGCCTGGTGACCGCAACCAAGCTCAGGGGCGGGATCATGAGCGTCGTCCCGCAGGCACGCCAATGAGTTCCGCGACGCTGATCGGGGTCGGGGTCGGGCCTGGGGACCCGGAGCTTGTCACGGTCAAGGCGATCCGGGTGCTGCGCGAGGCCGACGTGGTGCTGGTCCCTGTCGCCGACACCGGCGAGCGGGGCAGGGCGGAAGCAACGGTGCTCGCGCACGTTAGCCATGACCGGATCCGCCGGGTGACGTTCGCCCTGGACGCGGGCGCGGAACGGGCGAGCAGGGAAGCGGCCTGGGACAGCGCCGCTGACGCGGTGCAGGCCGCTTTCGGTTCCGGCGCGAGGGTCGTAGCGTTCGCCACCATCGGCGATCCCAACATCTACTCCACGTTCACCTACCTGGCGGCGACTGTCCGCGAGCGGGTGCCCGGGCTGGACGTCGCCACTATCCCGGGCATCACCGCGATGCAGGACCTCGCCGCCCGCAGCGGAACCGTGCTCTGCGAGGGCAACGAAACGCTGGCGCTGCTGCCGCTGACCGCTGGCATCGAGCGCTTCGGCCAGGCACTGGCGACGTTCGACACGGTTGTCGGCTACAAGAGCGGGCGGCACCTGCCCGAAGTCCTCGCCGCCGTCCGCGACGCCGGCCGCCTCGGCGATGCCGTGCACGGCGCCGCCCTCGGGCTGCCCGGCGAGGACATCCGGCCCGCCGCTGAGGTCACCGGCCCGGCGCCCTACCTGTCCACGCTGCTCGTCCCCGGGCGCCGGACGCACCGCGGAGGCAAGCTGTGACCAGACCCGCACCACAGCCAGCCGAACCGGCGGCCTGCCCCGACGCCGCCCCGAGGCCGAAGGTGTGGTTCGTGGGCGCTGGCCCCGGTGCCGCCGACCTGCTGACCCTGCGCGCGGTCTCGGTCATCGGGACCGCCGACATCGTGCTCTGGGCCGCGAGCCTCGTCCACCCGGATGTCCTGCAGCATGCCAAGCCGGATGCCGAACTCGTGGACTCGGCCCGGCTGCCGCTCGAAGAGGCCCGCACGCTCTACCAGCGCGCGCTCGCTCAGCGCCTCATCGTGGCCCGGGTCCACTCCGGCGACCCGGCGCTGTGGGGTGCCGTGCAAGAGCAGCGCGAAGTGTGCGACGAACTCGGCCTGCCGCACGAAACCATTCCCGGGGTGAGCGCGTACTCAGCCGTCGCCGCCATCGCGGGTCGCGAGCTCACCGTGCCCGGGGTGGCTCAGTCGGTCATCCTTACCCGGCTAGGCGGCGGCAAGACCCCGATGCCGCCCGGTGAGGGGATCACGGACCTGGCCCGCCATGGCACCACGATGGCGGTATTCCTGTCGGCCGCTCGTTCCGGACAGCTGCAGGCCGAACTGCTGGCCGGCGGCTACTCGCCCGACACTCCGGCCGTAGTGGCCTATCAGGCCACCTGGCCCGACGAGCTCGTGATCGAATGCACGGTCGGCACGCTCGCCGACAGGGTCAAGGCGCGCAAGCTGTGGAAGCACACGCTGTTCCTGGTCGGCCCGGCGCTCGCGGCGGAGGGTACCCGATCGCACCTATACCATCCGGGTCACTTCCACGGCTACCGCCGCGCCGAGCGTCGCGCTCGCCAGGCCCTGAGGGAAACCGACGGCGCGGTGCTGACCCCGGGGGACGACCCCCCGGAACCCCCCGCAGCTATCCGCGGAGCCGGGCCATGACCGGACAGCGCCCGCAGGTCAGCGGCGTCTCGCCGCAACAGCAGGCGGACGAGCCGGAACTGCGTGAGCCTGACCTGCCGCGCACGGCCAAAGTACGTCCCCGCGCGCTGCGCACTGGCTGGACCACGGGCACGTGCGCCTCGGCCGCGGCCAAGGCCGCCGCGACTGCCTTGCGCGACCAGATACTCCAGGACAGCGTCGAGGTCGGGCTCCCGAGTGGCCGGCGGATCGGGTTCGCCGTTGCATCCTGTGTGTACGATCGCGGGCAATCAACGGCCGTCGTGATCAAGGACGCCGGCGACGACCCAGACGTCACCCATGGAGCGCACCTCACGGCGACGGTGCAGTGGCACACGGAACCCGGCGTGATCCTCGAGGGCGGCGAAGGCGTCGGCATCGTCACCAAGCCCGGTCTCGGCATCGACCCGGGCGAGCCCGCGATCACCGCCACCCCGCGCGCGGTGATCATTCAAGCTGTGTCCGAGGTCGCGGACCTGAGCGTGCACGGCGTGCGCGTCGTCATTTCCGTGCCGGGCGGCGAGCGGATGGCGCGCAAGACCACCAACGCCCGGCTGGGCATACTCGGCGGCATCTCGATCCTCGGCACGACCGGCATCGTGCGACCGTTCTCCACCGCGTCCTGGCGCGCCAGCGTCGAGCAGGCGATCTCAGTGATGGCTGCTCAGGGCGAGCGCACGGTCGTGCTCTGCACCGGCGGGCGCACAGAGAAAGGGGCCATGGCGCTGCTGCCCGGCCTGCCTGAGGTCTGTTTCGTGGAGGTCGGCGACTTCACCGGGGCCGCGCTGCGGCGGGCCCTCGAGGTGAACCTGGAGCGGGTCATCTTCGTCGGCATGGCGGGAAAGCTGGCCAAGCTCGCCGCTGGTGTCCTCATGACCCACTACACCCGCTCTAAGGTGAACCTCGGCCTGCTGGCCGACGTCACCCTGGCCGCTAGCGGGCCGGCGGCGATCGCCGAGGAGGTTGGGGCCGCTAACACCGGCCGCCACGCGTATGAGATCTGGCAGCGCGAGGGCCTGCTGCGGCCGGCCGGAGACGAACTGTGCCGCCGGGTCCGCTCAGTGCTGCTGCGCGCCGGTCAGGGCCGGCTGGCCGCCGATGTAGCGATGGTCGACTTCAGCGGTGCGCGCGTGGTCGCGGCGAGCCGGGCGGAGTGGGTGGCTGCGGCATGATCACCGTGATTGGCCTGGACGGGTCCCCGCTCCCCCCGGCTGCGACAGACATCATTGCCCGCGCGTCGCTCGTCGTCGGGGCACAGCGGCACCTCGCCGCGGTCCGGCCGGCCGATGGCGCCAGGACGGTGGTGATGGGGGACGTGAGCCAAGCCCTGGACGCGCTCGCGCGCCACGACGGCGAGGCCGTCATCCTCGCCTCGGGCGACCCTGGTTTCTTCGGCATCGTCCGGGCGCTGCGGGCCAGCGGGCTAGCCGCCGCGGTCATCCCCGCGGTCTCCTCGGTCTCGCTGGCCTTCGCCCGCGCAGGGCTCTCGTGGGACGACGCCATCGTGGTCAGCGCCCACGGCCGCGACCTGCGCCAAGCGATGAACGTCTGCCGGGCGTACCCCAAGGTCGCGGTGCTGACGGGGCCGGGAGCCGGCCCGGCCGAGATCGGGGCAGGTTTGGCCGGCTGGCACCGGCGCCTGCTCGTGTGCGAGCACGTAGGCCAGCCAGGCGAGCAGCACACCGAATGCGGGCCAGAAGAGGCCGCGTCGCGCGGGTGGAGTGACCCGAACGTTCTGCTGGTACTGGCGGCAGAGAAGGCAGCGCCATGCGACCACGGTCAACCGGGGATTGGGCCTGGCTGGATGTGGCCGCGGGCTAGCCGGGGCTGGGCGCTGGCCGAGGACGAATTCGACTCCTGCGATGCCGTCATCACCAAGGCCGAGGTGCGGGCGCTAGCGCTGGCCCGGCTGGGCCCGCGCCCCGGCATGCTCATCTGGGACGTGGGTGCGGGCACTGGGTCGGTGGGCATTGAGTGCGCTCGCTTCGGAGCCGCGGTTCTCGCGGTTGAACGGGACGACGGGCGGTGCGCCCTGATCCGCGCCAACGCCCGACGGCACCTCGCCGACATCCGCGTTGTAGCTGGCGAGGCACCAGGCGCGCTCGCCAACCTGCCGGATCCGGACGCGGTCTTCGTTGGCGGCGGCGGTCCCGTTGTGGTCTCCGCTGTGGCCGACCGGAACCCTGACCGCATCGTTGTCGCGCTCGCCGCCATCGAACGCACCGGGCAGGTGCACACGGCCCTGGTCGCGGCCGGCTACGAGGTTGACGGCGGCCTGATCCAGGCAGCGCGGCTGACTCCGCTTCCCGGCGACGCGCATCGCCTGGCAGGCACCAACCCGGTCTTCCTGCTCTGGGCGAGCAGGCCGGCCGACACTGGCCACGGAGCGGCCCCGTGATTGGCCTGGTGACGGTTACGATTGCCGGACGGGCCTCCGCCGACCGGCTCGCGGCGGCCTGGCCATGGCGGACCCGCCGCTATGACGGGCCAGCCAAGCAAGTGCTCCCCCGCGCGTGGGCCGAATGCGATGACATCGTCTGCTTCCTTGCTGTCGGAGCGACCACGCGAATCATCGCGCCATTGCTGCAGAGCAAGTGGACCGACCCGGCCGTTGTCTGCGTCGACGAATCTGCCCGGCACGCGGTCGCGCTGGTCGGCGGGCACGCCGCCGGCGCCAACGAGCTGGCCGCCCGGGTGGCCGCGGTGCTTGGCGCGGAACCGGTGGTGACCACGGCAACCGACATGACCGGCCTGCCCGGTCTCGACACGCTCGGCTGGCCGGCGGAAGGTGCGGTCACCGCTGTCAGCCGGGCCCTTCTCAATAAAGAACCAACAATCCTCGAAACGGATGCGACATGGCCGATCCCGGCACTTCCGGTTACGGCCAGCGGGGCTGGTTCGCACAAGATCGTGATCACTGACCGGATCGTGACTGCCGACGAGCGGACCGTCGTGCTGCGCCCGCCCTCCCTGGTAGTGGGCGTGGGCGCCAGCCGCGGCGTGAGCTCGGAGGAGGTACTCAGGCTGATCGCGGAGGCGCTGGCAAGTGAGGGACTCTCGGCGGCGTCGGTGACGGCCATCGCAACCGTCGAGGCGAAGGCACGGGAGGAAGGGATCGTGGCAGCCGCCGGGCATCGTGGCTGGCCGGTGATCACTCACCCGGCTGAGCTGCTCGCGTCGGTGCCCGTGCCCAGTCCCAGCGACGCCGCGCTGGCCGCGGTAGGTACCCCGAGCGTGGCCGAGGCCGCGGCGCTGGCCAGCGCCGACGATCTTGTTGTGCCAAAGAAAAAGTCCGCCATGGCCACGGTCGCGGTGGCACGGCGGCGTCCCCGCGGTCGGCTCGCGCTCGTCGGGCTCGGCCCTGGCGCACGTGACCTGCTGACACCGCGAGCCGTCGCCGAACTGCGGCGGTCCTCGGTCATCGTCGGCCTGCAGGCGTACGTTGACCAGGTCACCGACCTGCTTCGGCCGGGCACGCGCGTACTGGCCGGCGCGCTCGGCGAGGAGGAGGCCAGGGCGCGGACGGCGGTTGAGCAGGCTCAGCAGGGACGCGCCGTCGCGCTCGTCGGCTCAGGTGACGCGGGCGTGTACGCGATGGCCAGTCCGGCGCTCAGCCTGGCCGGCGACGACATCGACGTGGTCGTGGTGCCAGGCATCACCGCGGGTCTTGCGTCCGCCGCCCTGGTGGGGGCGCCGCTCGGGCACGACCATGCGGTGATCTCGCTGTCAGACCTGCACACACCTTGGGAGGTGATCGAGCGCCGGGTCCTGGCCGCTGCAGAGGGCGACTTCGTCGTGGTCTTCTACAACCCGCGAAGCCGCGGCAGGGACTGGCAGTTGAGCAGGGCACTGGAGCTTCTCGGCCGACATCGGGCCGCCGACACACCCGTCGCCGTGGTGCGGGACGCGGACCGCGCCGGTCAGCATGCGACCCTGAGCACGCTGGCCGACCTTGACCCAGCGACGGTGGACATGCGCTGCATCGTCATCGTCGGATCGGCAAGCACCCGCGCCATCGCCGGCCGGATGGTGACCCCGAGGGGCTACACATGGCTGTGACCCTCGCCCGCCCGGAGCTCATCCGGCCCATCCGGATCGAAGGCTGCCAGGGCTGCGGCGCCTGCATCCTCACCTGCCCCGAGCGCGCGCTCCGCCCAGCCCGCCACAATCCGCTGCTCGATCCGGCCCGCTGCACGGCCTGCGGCGAGTGCATAGAAATCTGCCCTGTCGACGCCATCGGATTCGTCAGCGCGCGATCCCTCGCAGCCGGAGGTGACCACGTACCGGGCGAACCAGACCCTCCACAGACCGGAAGGCGGGAAAGTGTCCACCTGGAACAGTGACCTGCGAGGCGGCAGCATCGCGATCGGGCGGTGGACGCGCGCAGAGCGACTCCGGTTGTCGGCGATCGTCGGAGTCATCGCCGTGCTGCACGTGCTGGGCTGGACGATGTACTTCTACTACACCCACCACCTGGCGGCGGCCACCTCCTTTGCGGGCGCAGGAACGCTGGCCTATGCGCTCGGCGTGCGGCACGCTTTCGACGCCGATCACATCGCCGCGATCGACGACTCCACCCGGCTGATGCTCGCGCGGGGACGCCGGCCGGTCGGCGTGGGGTTCTTCTTCGCCATGGGCCACTCCTCGGTGGTGCTGGCCCTCGCGTTCGTCGTTGTCACCGCCGCCGGTGCCACGACGTCAGCCAACATGGCGGCGTTTCGCGCCTACGGCGGCATCGCCGCCGCCGCGACTGCGATGGGGTTCCTGCTGCTGGTCGCCGCTCTCAACGGAATGGTTCTAGCCGGGCTGGTCCGGCTCTGGCGTCAGATGACACGCGGCGCGCTCGACCAAGCCGAGCTCGAGCTGCAGCTGCTCAACCGGGGTCTGATGAACCGGATACTCGGCAAACGTGCCCGGGCCCTGATCCGCTCGTCCTGGCACATGTACCCGGTCGGGCTATTGTTCGGGCTCGGGCTGGAGACGGCGTCGGAGGTGACTCTGCTCAGCCTGTCGGCCAGCACCGCCGCCTCCGGTGCGCTGCCTGCCATGGCAGCCCTCACGCTGCCGCTGTTGTTCGCGGCCGGAATGAGCGCCTTCGATACCTGCGACAGCGTGCTGATGGCGCGCGCCTACTCATGGGCGTTCTCGCATCCGGCCCGCAGGCTGTACTACAGCGTGGCCACGACCGGGATGACCGTCGTGATCGCCGCCTTCGTGGGCACCGTGTACCTCGCCGGGCTGCTCGCCAGGCAGCTGCACGTCACCGGGCCGTTTTCCGCCTATGCCGGCATCAGCGACCACTTCGAGTTGCTTGGCTACTTCATCGTGGCGGTCTTCGTCCTTGCCTGGGTGGGAGCGGCGCTGACCTGGCGGCTCGCCGGCTTCGAGCGCCGCTACGGGAGGGAGCCAGGGTGAGGCACGGCATTCATCCGATCGAGGAACGTTCGTACGCGATCCTGCGTTCGCGAGCGGAAACATCGGCGCTGCCCCCATGGACCCGCGCGGTTGTGGAGCGGGTCATCCACGCCAGCGCGGACCCCGGCTATCTCAGCGACCTGGTCTGCGCCGAGGAATCACTGGCCGCAGCCGCCGCTGTGCTGCGGGCCGGCGCGCCGGTGGTTACGGACTCCGCGATGGTCGCGGCCGGCATCACATCCAGGGACACCGTGTGCCGGATCGGCGACGAACGCGCCCGCGACCTGGCGGCATTGACGGAGATCACGCATTCAGCGGCGGGGATCCGCGTGGCTTTCGACGAGGTTGGCCCGGGCGCGGTCTGGGTCATCGGCACCGCGCCCACGGCGCTCGCCGAGCTTCTCACCTTCGACGCCGACCCAGCGCTGGTCATCGGCGTGCCGGTTGGCTTCGTCGGGGCGGTCGAGTCCAAGGAATCGCTGCGGGCAAGCGGGTTGCCCGCGGTCAGCAACCGCAGCGAGAAGGGAGGGGCGGCCGTGGCAGCCGCCGCCCTGAACGCGCTGCTCTACCGGGAGAACACATGACTAGACCAGGGCCGCCGCTGCTGCTCGTCGGGCATGGCACGCGCAGCGCCGCGGGGGTAGCCGAGTTCGGACGGCTCATCGACCGGGTGCGCGAGCAGGGCCGCGACCGGATCGCCCAGGTAGATGGCGGGTTCATCGAACTGTCCGCGCCACCGATCGCCGACACCATGAGCCGGATGGCCGGGGGCACCGCCGGTTCGGTGTGGGAAGTAGTGGCCGTACCGCTGGTCCTGACAGCGGCCGGGCATGGCAAGGGTGACATTCCGGCGGCGCTGGCGCGGGAACAGGTGCGTCATCCTGGGCTCTCCTACTGGTATGGCCGTCCGCTTGGCCCGCACCCGGCGCTGCTGACCGTGCTCGAAGCCCGGATCGACGCCGCTCTGGCCGGAACGCCACGAGCCGGAACGCACGTCGTCCTGGTGGGCAGGGGTTCCACCGATCCCGACGGCAATGCCGAGGTCGCGAAGGTGGCCAGGCTGCTGTGGGAGGGCCGCGGCTATAACGGGGTGGAGTTCGCATTTATCTCCCTCGCCGAGCCGTCCGTGCCGGCTGCTCTTGAGCGGACCCGCAGGCTCGGCGCGGACCGCATTGTCGTGGCGCCGTATTTCCTGTTCCCCGGCGTCCTGGTTGACCGCATCGTGGCTCAGTCGCGGGAGTTCGCGGCCGCGCATCCAGAACTCGACCTGCGCACCGCCGGGGTCCTCGGCGACTGCGACGAGCTGGCTGGTCTCGTCCTGGAACGCTATGCGGAGGCGCTGACCGGCGACATCCGCATGAACTGCGACACCTGCGTCTACCGCGTGGCGCTGCCCGGTTTCGCCGATAAGGTCGGCCGCCGGCAGACGCCGCATTACCACCCCGCGGACATCCCGGACCATGTGCATACCGGCCTGGCCGGCCGGACCCATGCACCCCGCGAGGTCCATCCATGACGCCCACCGACCATGCCATGCTCCAGCCGGACATCGACGCGTTCTACCGGCTGGCTGCCGCGCGCCGGGACATTCGCAACGGCTTCCTGCCCGGTCCCGTGAGCGACGATGTTCTGACCCGCATCCTGGCTGCCGCCCATCAGGCGCCCAGCGTGGGACTGAGCCAGCCGTGGGACTTCCTCATCGTGCGCGACCGGGCCGTGCGGGAACGGGTGCACGCTCTGGCCAGCCGGCAGCGGGAGGCGTTCGCCCGGTCACTGCCAAGATCGCGGGCGCTGGCGTTCCGCGACATCAAGATCGAGGCGATACTCGACACGCCGGTGAACATCGTGGTGACCTCCGACCCCACCCGCGGCGGCAGGCACGTCCTCGGCCGGCAAACCCAACCGCAGGTCGCGGCGTACTCCAGCGTGTGCGCGGTACAGAACCTCTGGCTCGCCGCCCGCGCCGAAGGGCTGGGGGCCGGCTGGGTCAGCTTCTTCGACGAGCGGGAACTCGCTCGCACCCTGGAACTGCCGTCGCACGTCGAGATCATCGCGTACCTCTGCGTCGGCCATGTCACCGAGTTCCCGCCCGCACCCGAGCTCGCGCTCTCGGGCTGGGCCCGCCAGCGGCCCTTGGCCTGGGCGGTTCACGAGGGCAGGTGGGGAAATCGCGGTCTGCCCGGAGCCAGCCCGGCGAGCCTGCTTAATGACACCATCGCCGCGATCCGGCCGCCCGATGCCAGCGCCATGGCAGCGGCCAGGGAGCGGCAGGAGCGGCTCACCAAGCCCAGCGGATCGCTGGGGGAACTGGAAGTCCTGTCGGTGCGGCTGGCCGGGATCAGCGGCGAGTGCCCTGCGCCGCTGCCCGAGCCCGCTGCGGTTGCGGTGTTCGCCGCCGACCACGGCGTGCACGCGCAGGGGGTCACCCCGTGGCCGCAGGACGTCACCATGCAGATGGTCGCGAACTTCCTGGCCGGCGGTGCGGTCGTCAACGCGATTGCCGCCCAGGCAGGCGCCGAGGTCTGCGTGGTGGATATCGGCGTCGCGGCGGACCTCCCGGCGGCACCGGGGTTGCTGCCACGCAAGGTCCGGCCAGGCACCGCGGACATGACAGCCGGGCCGGCGATGGCACGCAGTGAGGCGGAACGGGCGATCGAGGTGGGTATCGAAACCGCTCGTGACCTCGTCGCCGCCGGTAACCGGTGCCTGCTGACCGGGGACATGGGCATCGCCAACACCACGGCGTCAGCAGCCCTCATCTCGGTGTTCACGACGTCGGACCCGCATGAGGTCACCGGGCGGGGCACCGGAATCGACGACGACATGCTGGCGATGAAGGTCGAGGTGGTGCGCCTCGCGCTGGCCAGGCACCAGCCCGATGCCGGAGATCCGGTGGGGGTACTGGCGGCCGTCGGAGGACTTGAGCACGCCGCGCTTGCGGGCTTCATGCTCGGCGGCGCCGCCTTGCGGGTGCCGGTGATCCTGGACGGAGTGAACGCTTGCGCCGCCGCGCTCGCCGCTGTCGCGATAGCGCCCGAGGTGGCGCATTACCTGGTGGCGGGACACCGGTCAAGCGAGCCTGGCGCGCACCGCGCGCTGACCTCCCTCGGGTTGCGGCCACTGATCGACCTGGATCTGCGCCTCGGAGAAGGGTCGGGGGCCGCCCTCGCCTTGCCGATCGTCCAGTCAGCCGCGCGCGTGCTCGGCGAGGTCGCCAGCTTTGACAGCGCCGGCGTGTCCAGCGCGAAGGAGTCAGGGTGAGCGGCACGGGTGACCAAGCAGAGACGGACCGGGCAGAACCGGATGCCTTGATCTACCCACTCAGCCTGCGTGTCGAGGGCCGGCGGGTGCTGGTGGTCGGAGGCGGCGCGGTCGCGGTGCGCCGCGTGGCGGGCCTGCGCGCCGCAGGGGCGGACGTGTGGGTAGTCGCCCCCGAGCTGAGCCCGACCCTGGCGGATCTGGCGGCGCGCAGCCTGATCACCGCCCGGATGCGCCCCTATGAACCGGCTGACGTGGAAGGCGCCTGGCTGGTGTTCGCGTGCACGGATCGCCGAGAGATCAACGCCGCCGTCGCGGCGGACGCGGAGCGGCAGAGGATCTGGTGCGTGCGGGCCGACGACGGTGCCGCGTCTGCGGCCTGGGTGCCTGCGGTGGGACGGCTGTCCGACACCGTCGTCGCGGTGAATGCCGGACGGAACCCACGCCTGGCAGCCGTGCTGCGCGACCGCTGCATGGACACGGTCGGGGCGGCTGCCCGCTCCGATGGCGACGCCCGAACCCGGCGGCGGGTCGGGCTTGTGTCGATCGTCGGCGGCGGCCCAGGGGATCCCGGCCTGATCACCGTCGCCGGGTGGCGCCGACTGCAGGACGCGGACATCGTGGTGACCGACCGGCTCGCGCCGCTGGCCTTGCTGGACCAGCTGGCGCCTGATGTCGAGGTCATAGACGCGGCCAAGGTGCCGGGCGGACCGGCAACCCGGCAGGAGCAGATCAACCGCACCCTGGTGGATCGCGCACAGGCCGGGCTTCGCGTGCTGCGGCTCAAGGGCGGAGACCCGTTTGTCTTCGGGCGTGGCCATGAGGAGGTCGAGGCGTGCCGAGCGGCCGGGGTCCCTGTCGAGGTCATACCGGGCGTGACAAGCGCGATCTCGGTTCCCGCCGCTGCGGGCATCCCGGTTACCCATCGGGGGCTGAGCCAGGGGTTTTGCGTCGTCGCCGGGCATGCTTCGCCTGCGGACTCGCGCAGCACTGTCGAGTGGGCGGCTCTCGCCCGCAGCGGCCTGACCCTCGTCTTGCTCATGGCCATCGAACACCTCGCCGGCACGGCCGCAGCGCTGGTCGCGGCAGGGCTGAGCGCTGGTACCCCGAGCGCGTGTGTGGCCGATGGCTGGACCCGCCGGCAGCGGCTGGTGACCGCGCCACTCAGCGACATCGCGTCCGCGGTGCGCGGGGCCGGCATCGCCAATCCCGCGGTGATCGTGATCGGCAATGTGGCCCGGTTCGCGGCTGGCTCAGTCTTCACCCCAGCAGGGGCGGGGGCCGTGAAAACCTACGGGATGGCCACGTACTAGCGGATCAGTGCCTGAGGACAGAAGCCGGGAACCATCATAGTGTGAGCTCCGGGCCCAGTCCCCAAACGAAGGCGCACATTATGCGTACGAGATTTGCTCCATTCGGAGCGTTGGCCGTACTCGTCACGGCCGCCGTTGTCCTGCAGCCAGGCGCAGCGCAAGGGACGACGCCGACCCCCGCCTTCACCAATACGCCCCTCATCTCCACCCTCCAGCTACCTGGCATCACGACCGCGCCGAACGCCAACTCGACCGGCAACAGCGAGCCGGCGATCACTTTCGGCAAAGACGGCAGCATGGCCGTCGACGGCCTGGCCTGGCTGCCGTTCCAGGTGAACCTGTGGAAGGGGCACTTCGGCGCGACGCCGTCGTATTTCGGTGCCATGGACACCAACCTGCAAAATGTCGGCGCCGGCCGTACGACGCTGGGGGATGAGGATGCGGACGTCGAGATCACCTCAGCCGGCACGACCCTGCTCGCCGACCTCGACCTGATCCTCAACCCGAACGGCAGCGGTGCTCAGCTGGGCGTCAACGTCACCCGCTGCCCAGCCGGGACGACCGCGCCGAGTGGCTGCACGCACACGTTCATCGACACTGCTGGCGCGGATCGTGAATGGATCACGACGGCCGGCACGCGCGCCTGGCTGTCCTACCACGACTCGGGCAATAGCACGCTCATCCGCGTGAAGCGCTCCACCGACGACGGTCAAACATGGACGGCGGCGGGCTCACCGATCCCCGGCCAGGGCGCGGCCACCGGCAACGCGACGTTCAACAACTCGATCGGCCCGATCGTGGCCGACTCGGGAACCGGCGTCGTGTACGAGTCATACGCAGCGGGCGAGCCGCAGACAAAAGCGACGAGCGCAAATTTCAACAACATCTACGTGTCCAGGTCAGCGGACGGCGGCACGCACTGGACGTCCACGCTCGTGTTCCACGCCCCGCAGTTCACGAGGCTGAACAACTTCTGGCCGACACTCGCGGTCGACCCGATCACGCACGTCGTCTACACCGCGTGGACCGATCAGCACGGCATCGCGGTGTCGCAGTCCGCCGACGGCGGCGTCACATGGTCACCCGCGATCACCGTGTCGACCATCAAGACGACGGTGATGCCGTGGGTTGCGGCCCGGAATGGCAAGGTCGACGTCGTGTACTACGGTTCCACGGCCGCCTCGACCGATGACACGAGCGCGGTCTGGAACGTCTACGACTCCCAGTTCTCCAATGGCGCGTGGACTGTCAAGAAGGTCAGCAACACGCCGAACCGGGTAGGCGCGGTCTGCATGGAGGGCTCGGGATGCGTCAACAACGTTAACCGCGAACTGCTCGACTTGTTTGAGGTCGCCGAAGATCCGGTGTCCGGCAAAGCAGCGATCGTCTACACCGATTCGACAATCGACAGTTGGACCGCCAGCGGCGTCACGAAGGAACTCCCCGAGATCGTACTAGCATTCGAAAAGTAGCGGTGTAGCGGCCGCCGCGGCCATATTCATTCCTGGCGAGCGCCGCAAGACCGCTACATAGACGTAGTTGCGGTTTCCAGGCGTGCCTGCTCGGCGAGCTTGTCCCGGGTGAACGCGGGCAGTTCCGCTCCGACGCGCACCGCCAGGCCAGCGAACCCCTGGTGCCCCGGCAGCCGCTGCAAGCACTCCTGTGCCAGATCGCGCGCCGTGCCGGCGTCGCCTCGCAGCTCGGCCAGCCCGGCCCGCACGAACGTCAGCTCGGGACCGCCGAGCGCGGGATGCCCTACGAGCCGGTCCAGGCGGTCCTCGGCCTCGGATCCGGCGAGCCGCTCTAGCAGCATCGCGTGCCACTCCGCAAGGTCGCGGGTCCGGTCCTTGCGGACGAAGTCTGAGTCGGGATAGCTGAAGTCGGAGCGCGAAGACGCAGGCTTGCGCGCCCCGGCCCGGTTGATCTCATCCAGCGCGTCCAGGTAGCGGTCCGCGAACACGGTCCACGCATCGGGCACGCTCAGCATGCGGCCCAAAACGGCGGCCAGCGAGGTCTCCTTCCCCGCCAGCCTGCCCCAACCGCCGCGCGACCAGCCGTACGCCGACTCCCACCGAGGCAGCTGCGCCGCGGCCGTCGTGGCGAACCGGGCGAACCCGTGCCGCTCTCGTACCGATTCCCACAGCGCCGCCGCCGTGTCGCTGACCACGAACTGCGCGGCCTCCATCGGATCCTCGGACCGGAAGTAATCGAACCGCCGCGTCTCGCAAGCCAGATCGATGATTAGCGCAACCGCCTCCTCCGCCGGCGCCGGGTCGTCCGCGCGCAGCGCGGCCAGCGCGTCGCCCGACAGCTGGCGGAACGTGAGCCTCCAGCGTGAACGTTCTCTGGGCGAGACCCGCCGGTCGCCGGCCAGGTAAGCACCGGCCCGGGCGAGTTCGGCGAACTCGCGGACCTCGAACAGCACGCTGTCTGGGTCGGGCGGCATCGCCGCCGAACGCTTGCGCGCCTCATCCTCGGCGGGGTCCAGTTCGCGCTCGATGCGCTCGCGCATCTGCGCCGAGCCACGCCAGTACAGGTTCCACAGGGCCTTCTTGATCTGGTCCTCGCTGAGTCCGTCGACCTTGCCGAAGAACTCGTCCCGGTTCATGCGCTTCGGGGGCATGCCAGCAAATGCTAGTCCCCGGCTACGGCCGGGAGCAGGCGAAGGGCACTGTCTGGGCCGGACACTGGCCAGGCGAATTCCCTGAGCCAGCTAGGGCCCGGTGGCCCGGTCCTCGGCCAGCCGGAGCATGGCCGCATCGGTGCCAGGGCACCGGAACCGGCGTTGGTGCGGATCCGGTAGGTCAGCTCGTCAACGAGGTTAACGGCGACGATCGCGTCTCCCACCCGCTCGCGGATCTCGAAAGACCCCCTCCACCACCTCACGCCACCCGAGCAGCATGTGGCGGTCGGTTTCGGTGAGCTCAGGGTGTTGGGCGGCGAAGATCTCAACCACTATGCGGCCGTCGGCCAGCGGGCGCTGCAAGATGAAGTGGTCAACAAGGTTGGTGAATTCTCCATCATCAGTGACCGTGCAGCCGATGCCGTGGCTGACGGCCATATCGAACTGCCGGGAGAAACGCGGCGATTGGGCGAAGTCCACGAGCTGGCGCTTCAGTTCCCTGCAGCGCTCCAGCAAGCCGACCACCGCCGGCGCGGCCGCAGTGGCCGTCCTCGTTACCGATGACTCCTCACGCGGCGCTTTGCCGTCCGGGCCGAATGCCGGTACATAAGGGATGACCCCACGCCGGCAAGCCTCCATCTGAATGTCCATCGGAACGTGCCGAGCGTCCATGGCAACGCCATTCACCTCGATGATCCAAACCAGCGGATTCCGCCTGGCCACATCGGCCCGCTGGAACTCCGGTGAGAAGGGACTGATCCGCAGCAGGTCACGGACCTGCCTGGCCTTGCTGCCCATCGTGCTCTTGGCCACTCCAAACGCCTCGCTGAGCTGGCAACGGAAGATCCACAACCTCGATCGCATTGCGGATCCCGCCCCGGGCCCAGATGGCCAGGATGCCGGCCTGCTCGTCTTCGTCGTGGGCGTCGATCATGACCTCCTGGGCCAACGCCGCCAGTTCCGCCTTGCTCAACGCAGCCATCGGGCTAGCGTAACGGGGCGCACCCAGACGCCCGCTCCGTTAGGTCAAGCCGGAGCGGCAGCCCTCTAGGCCACACCGTTTTGACCCATGCTTCATGATGGGACGAAGTATGGAATTGCGGGCCGGTGGCGCCCAGGGCGTCTGCCGATCATGCACGGTACAGACCCGTCCGGCTAACAGCCCTTGGGCGAGCCGCCGGTGAGGATGGAAAGGTCGAAGGCCTGGCTCGCCGCGCTCTACTGGATCTTCAGCTCGCGGCGGTCGGGCTCGCGACCCCGCGGCTGGCGGGGCCGGGCGCGGGCCTGAGCCGCAGGGATGGGCCGCTCCTGCGGCTCCCCGGCGCTCACCGTCAGCTGCTCGCCGTGGTGGACAATCTCCAGCGGCTCGCCTTCCGCCATGACATACCTGGCCTGTCCATGAGTCACTTCGACCCGCAGCCACCGGCCGCGAATGGTCACGTTGAAGGCGATCCTGGTCAGGCCCTCGGGAAGCTGCGGGGCGAAGCTCGTCGGTGCCCGGTGCGTGCGCATGCCGCCGAAGCCGCCGACCAGGGCGATCCACGCGCCCGCCAGCGAGGCGATATGGAGGCCGTCGCGCGTGTCGTTCTGGACGTCGTGCAGATCTATGAGGGCAGCCTCGCTCAAGTAGTCGTAGGCCAGGCCGAGGTGCCCGACCTCTGCGGCGACCACCGCCTGCGTGGAGGCTGACAGCGAGGAATCTCGCACGGTCAGCGGCTCGTA
>WNFN01021195.1_pt1 | contig 29156 bp, 24 predicted proteins | sample 5400161 | NCBI WGS metagenome assembly WNFN01 (sample SAMN13153353, study PRJNA577476) | soil metagenome | isolation source: 80 cm saprolite on Douglas fir-dominated hillslope | place: USA:California | collected 2013-09-17 | reverse complement strand
AGACCAGCGCCACTCCAATACCAATCGACACCTCAGCGAACCGATGAAACGCGATTTGCCATGCCGGACCCGCCCTCGGCACTAACATCACGATCGCCAGCGTTATATCGCCAAAACGATAGGAGGCTTGATCCGACCGCAGGAGACCGCAAATCAGCCCAGAAAGAGAACGCTACACGCGAATACGAGCGCGTGTGGCTCGAAATAGCTCGCCGCTATCGCCCCAACCACCGCGCCCAAAGCAGTTCCCACAAAACGCTGCCACGAAACCGCGAGCGCCGCGCCGAGTGAGGACTGCGTAATCACCAAAGTCGTGATCGGCGCCAGTACGCTTCCGGAAGCGGGAATAGCCGCGCCACCAGCAACGAAGCCAGGGCCGCCACTGCCGTTCGCGCCGCATGCACCAAAACCGGCCCTCCCGCCCACCTCACTCGCTCGGTCGCCATTTCCTCCCGCCTCAGTACGGGTCCAAAGACCACCATAAATTGACCATCAGATATCAAGGTGGGACAGAAACTGCTTGACAGCCAGTATACTTATATGATAACCTCCGTCATGTTGGCTCGACAGATAACCTTCCCTCACCTTCCGGATCGAGCTAACTCTTTTCCTCTCAGGCTGTTGCAGCCTCTTGAACTCTCTTGCCTCTCTTTTTGCAAAAGCCTTCCTTTGTTTTCAACAGCTTGCAGACTCTTTTGCAAAAACACCGGGGGGTGGGTATCTCGCAACCTCGACGCTCACAGGTCATCGGGTCACGAATCGCGAGCCGCGACCTTCCTACTCGTCCTTTGTTTTCATATCGATACGAATTGCTTTTCCCACAACTCCTTTATTTTGACAACCATCCGAATTGGCCGGGGGTATGGGGTGCTCGACGGTTTTTTCGTCCCAACGCTCTGGGCAGTTCCGTAGCCGCTGTGCCGCTAAGCGCTTTGTATTGCGTCGCGGCCTGGCACGGCAACCTTGCCGCTCAGAGACTGCTCGATTTCCTCGAGCGTTCGCCCTTTGGTCTCCGGCACCAGGTAATAGCAGAAGATCCATGCCGCAACCGCGAACAGCGCGTACAGCCAGAAGGTTCGCGCCGGCCCAAGCGCTTCTACCAGCGTCAGGAACGTCAACGAGACCAGCAGGTTCGCGCCCCAGTTCGAGGCCGCCGCAGTGCCTTCCGCCAGTCCGCGAATCTTCAGCGGATAGATTTCAGAGATCAGCAGCCAGAAGATCGGACCCAGGCTGATCGCGAACGAAGCGACATACGCCATCAACGTGACCACCGCTACGCGGGCCAGCCCCCCGCTCGGCGTCAGGAACGCAAAACCAAGGATGCCCAGAGTGATGACAATTCCCGCCGTTCCGATCAACAGCAGTGGCCGGCGCCCCATCCGGTCAATCAGCCACATCGAAACAAGCGTCATCAGCACGTTCACGACGCCAATGCCCGCTGTCGCAAGAATGGCGCCGGAAGCCGACGAAATGCCCGCGGATTGCAGAATCGTAGGCGCATAGTAGATCACCGTGTTAATTCCGGTGATCTGCTGAAAAACGGCCAGTCCGATGCCGACAATCAACGCGGGACGAACCGTGGGGCTAAAAAGGTCGGACCAGTGACCGCGCTCGCTCGATTGAGCGAGCGTGTTCCGTATTTCCTGGAATTCGGTCGTAACGTCCGAGCCGCCGCGAATTCGCTTGAGAATTTTCAGCGCCTTGTCCGTCTGGCCATGCTTCGCCAGCCATCGCGGGCTTTCCGGAAGGTACAACATGCCCAGCCCCAGCATTATTCCCGGAACCGCGGCAAGACCAAGCATCCATCTCCACCCTCCAGTCCCGGCGAAAGCGTAATCAACCATGTATGCAGCAAGAATTCCGATCGTGATGGCGAGCTGGAACAGCGAGACTTGCCACCCGCGCGCTTTGGGCGGCGAAACTTCTGAGATGTAAACGGGGACAGTCGTCGAGGCCAGCCCAATCCCCAGTCCCACGATGGTCCGGCCAACGAGCAGCGTTTGAAACGAATCGGCGAACGCGCAGATAAGTGCGCCGAGAATAAAAATGAGAGAAGTCAGTATCAGCGTAGTCCGCCGGCCAAGACGATCCGAAAGCCGGCCGCCGCCGAGTGCTGCCAGCGCAGCGCCGACGAGCACCATGCCCACCACCAGCTCTTCGGGAAAAGTGGAAAGCGAAAATTGCTGCTTGATGAAGATGACGGCGCCGGAGATCGCGGCCGTGTCGTAGCCAAAGAGCAAGCCGCCTACGGCGGCAAAAACAGCGGCCAGGATAACGAATCCCGTACTCGACGCCTGTACGTCGCCCCTGGTTTGTTGCGCATTTTTCCCGAGATCTGTTTGCATCGTATTCTCCTAAATCGACCCACTACCACAAAAGAACTACCACCACGTTTCCGCTTGCACTCCGTAAGTGAGCCCGCTGGTTCTGTCCTGGAATGGCAGGCCGCCCACGAAGCCGCGGAAGCCGTTGGACCAATTCGCGGAGGTAAGAAACACGCGCAGCACAGGCCGGCTGAAGAACTTCCGGCCAGCTCCGATTTGCGGAGCGATCGTGAATTTGCGCAGCCAGCCGCTAAATTGCGTATTGCCGTTTTGCGTGGTAACAAAACCTTCCGTGTGGTCAAACCCGGCCTCGAATGCCAGGGAAATATACTTGGTGAAGAAGATTTCCGGCCGCGCACCAAACGATGCCCAGTCTTGGAAGCCGTGGCCCGGCTGCCCGTCGCGCGTCCGCTGGAAAATGAAAATCGGCATGATGGCAAACCTGTCGTTAGGCTGGACGAGCAGGTGTTCCGCAATCAGCAATCTCTCGGAACTCTTGATAAAGGGGCTAGGATTATCGATCGATGTGCTGAAATTGCTCGCCGCTCCCTTCCCGTATTGAATGGAAAACGTGTTGTAGCCTCCATGCCACTCCAGGCGCTGGTGGCGCAAGCCAAACGCGTAGCCATTAGAGGTGGGAATTACTGTTCCTGCTTGCGTAGTGCCGCCCGGTTGTGTAGTGCCGCCCTTCGCTGTGGCGAAATCGAACCAAACACCCCACAGCCCAAACGGCCCTTTGAGATCGTAGAGGCGGACATCGATATTGCTCTTCGCGTAGTTTCCATTCTGCGTAACGATGTCGGGCCTCGCGCCTGCCAGATACGCCACGGACATCTTCCCTATGCGAAGATTCCAGTCCTCGAGACCGGCGCCGTAGCCGCTCATGTCCAGGGGATAGAAGTCGTCAATCTCGATGTGCTGGCGGCGGTAATATCGTTCACCGGCCCAGAACTTGGCATCCGGTTGGCTCTTCAGGATGTTCCCGCCCCGTACAAAGGCTTCCCGCAAGCGGAATTGATCATTCCCGACGTTGCCCGGAAAGTTCGGATAAGTGGCGTAATTCCCCGTATTCGCCTCGATCATGACTTCCGTTTTCAGCCAGGCCTTGTTGTTGTGGTCTTCAGGGTTCAGCCAATTGTTGACGAAAATGAACTCCCCGTAGGTTTCTGTTTCATTGCCCAGGCGGTATTTCGCGCCCGCTCCAGGAGCTTGAAACGCGACTTGTTGCCCGCCCTTGCTATTGAGGCCATAACCTGAACGGAAATAGCCGTGGAACTCAAAACTCTGCACCTGCTCATTCAGCTTCTGAATCTTTTGGTCTGCCTCTTTGAGGAGGTCATATGTTGGCTCTGAGGGAACTTGGCCCTGATATTTTGCCCCGACCTCATCGGACTCTCCGAGCACGGCTTTTTGAGCGGCCTGCTGGGCGGCCAGCTCGACCGCAGAGATGGCGCCCTCCTTACTTTTCTCTGCGGCCTCTTTCTGTTTTTGGATTTGCTGTTCCAGAGTCGCGATGCGTTGCTCCATATCGTGAGTAGTAGCCTCGTACTGTTGCTTGAGTTGCTGCAGTTGCTTCTGCAGATCGTCAGATTGCTGGGCGGCAGGTTGCTGGGCAGCTGAAGCTAGAACGCCGATGGCAACCAGTGCCATGATCCAGGGCGCGTGTTTCAGATGGGATAGACCCGGCATGCCAAATTGCTCCTCTGCGGTTCTTCTCGGCACACCCCTCCGCAAGCGCGGCGTCGACATCGTCGCAGCTGCTCCAGCCGAATACTTTCACACTTTCGCGGAACGCACGTTCAATACGAATTTCTCGATGGCATTGGCGAATCCTTCCTCTTCATTTGAGGAAGTGACATAGGTGGCCGATGCCTGGACCTCCGGGCTCGCGTTTCCCATCGCAATGCTCACGCCGCTTTTCTTGAACATCAGAACATCGTTCGGCATGTCTCCGATGGTCGCGATTTCCGCGGCTGGAATGTTGAGCAGCCTCGAAATCGAGAGCACCACCTCGCCCTTATTCGCTTGCGGATGGGTCACATCGAGGTAGTAGGGCTGCGAGCGCGCCGCGGAAATGTGCGTGCCGCCGGCTTGCTGAACATCCTTTTCGCATTTGGCTACGCGTTCGAGGTCGTCACTGATACCGACAATTTTCGCCACGCGGCCGAGAAGTCCGGCAAACGTCTTGGCCACGGTAGGCGGAAACTTAACGGTCCACTGCTCGCGTGCAACGTGAGGTGCGTTCGGGTCGCGCACGAACCACTCGGTGTCCGTGTATACCCAAACGTCCAGACCATGCTTCTCGATCGCCTCAATCACCTGCTCCGGCACTCCCGCTGGTAGAAACTTTTGATCAACGACGGTCTTAAGATCGGGCAGGATCAAAACGCCGCCATTGAATGCCGCCAGAGGTTGGCTGAGTTTCAGCGGATCGATCAGCATGGCCATGCCACGCGGAGGACGTCCGCTGGTGACGGTGAATTGGATTCCGGCTTCTCGCAAACGCGAGACGGCTTCCACCGCGCGCTTCGTCAGCACTTTCTCTTGCGTGACGAGGGTTCCATCGACATCCGCTATCACCATTCTGATCGGCTTTGCCGCTCTTTCATTTTTCGATGCCATCGTTAACCCCGCTCTTCGCATTCCGCTGGCTGGCCGGGCTGAAGCCCGGCCTCTACAGATCCATTCGCATCGCTCCTGGCTATTGCTCCTGGTAATTCCACAACAAACCGCCGTCGACGAAAAATGTTGTTCCCGTGATGTAGTCAGATTCGTCGGAGGCCAGGAAATTGGCCAGACCGGCGACGTCTTCCGGTTTCCCGAGCCTTCCGAGCGGGATATTTTCCGTTAGCTCTTTGAGCTTTACCGGATCATTCAAGAGTTTCGTGTTAATCGGCGTTTCAATCGCGCCGGGCGCGATCGAGTTTATGGTGATCTTGTTCGGGGCTAGCTCGATGGCCAGGTTTCGCGTCAGCATCTTGATTCCTCCCTTGCTCGCGCAATAGGAGGCGAAATGCGGGAACGGAAGTTCTTCGTGCACGGAGCTGATGTTGATGATTTTTCCCGGGCGATTTGTTTGCCGAAGGTGACGCACGACCGCTTGCGTTACAAAAAACATGCCCTTCAAGTTGACATTGAGAACAGCATCGAAATCCGCTTCAGTCACATCCCAGAAATCAGCGCGTTTCTCCAGGCCCGCGTTATTGACGAGGATATCGATTTTGCCGAGGTTCGCGACGGCCTCTTCAATGAAGTTATTCGCTCGACTACTTCGTCCGCGCCTTTTTTGTTCTTGCGATAGCAGATCGCGACGTCCGCACCTTCGCATGCGAGACGCTCCGCGATCGCGCGCCCGATTCCTTGATCTCCGCCTGTTACGGCGGCTACTTTGCCCTTCAGTCGATTGGACACCACTCCTCCTATTGTTTCTTTCAGATCACGACGCGCAGCCTCGCGATCGAAGCTTGGTGTCAACGACTGCCACACGCCGCGAAGTACGAGTGCACATACGGTGACATCGCGCCATGTAAGGGGCGCAGCATGCTGCGCCCCTACAAATTCGGCGTCAGGCGACGGTTACTTCCGGGCTCAAATAAACGTCCTGAACTGTATTCAGCAACTGAATGCCTTCTTGCAGTGGCCGCTGAAATGCCTTCCGGCCGGTGATCAGTCCGGTGCCGCCTGCCCGTTTGTTGATCACCGCGGTGACGACGGCTTCCTCGAAGTCATTCGCGCCGGAGGCTCCGCCGCTGTTGATCAGACCTGCGCGCCCCATGAAGCAATTCGCTACCTGGTAGCGGCAAAGGTCGATGGGGTGATCGCTGGCAAGGTCGGTGTAAATGCGCTTGTCGAACTTGCCGTAGCTGGAATCGCTCATGTTGAGCGCTTGATAGCCGCCGTTGTTCTCCGCAAGCTTTTGCTTGATGATGTCGGCCTCGATGGTCACGCCCAGGTGATTTGCCTGTCCGGTCAAGTCCGCCGAGAGATGGTAGTCCTTATCCTTCTTGAATGCGCTGTTGCGCAGGTAGCACCACAAAACTGTGCCCATGCCCAGCTCATGCGCGTGCGCAAAGGCCCTGCTGACCTCGACAATTTGGCGGTCGCTCTGCTCCGAGCCGAAGTAGATGGTCGCCCCTACGGCGGCAGCGCCCATGTCGTACGCTACCTTCACCGTCGAGAAAAACACCTGGTCGAACTTGTTTGGGTAGGTCAGCAATTCGTTGTGATTCAGCTTCATGATGAAGGGGATTTTGTGCGCGTACTTGCGCGCCACCGCACCGAGGACGCCGCACGTCGAAGCCACAGCGTTGCATCCACCTTCAATGGCCAGCTTTACGATGTTTTCCGCGTCGAAGTAATCGGGATTTTTCGCGAAGCTAGCGCCTGCGGAGTGCTCAATTCCCTGATCGACGGGCAATATCGATAAATAGCCGGTCTTGCCGAGGCGGCCGTGTTCGTACAGCCTCTGGAGGTTGGTCAGAACGCGAATGTTCCGGTCGGAGCCGGCCCAAACGCGGTCGACGAAGTCCGGCCCGGGAAGATGGAGGCGCTCCTTGGGAATTTTCGGTGAATGGAATTCGAGCAAAGCCTCCGCTTTTGCGCCAAGGTGAGCTTGAATTGTGGTACGTGGACTTGTTGCCATCGTTTTCTCCTAAACTGCTCCCTTTGCTTGCGGAACGAGCATGCTGGCCGCAGACGGATCCACGAGCCACAAAACCTTGCCCTGCTTCGGCTGGATCATCTGCGCAGGAAGTTGTTCCGGCTCGTACGGTCCCTCTAGCACAGCCTTCAGCGCGGGGGCCTTTTCCTCGCCGTGCACCATGAAGATTACCCGGGCCGCATTGTTCAAGACCGGAGGTGTGAACGTAATTCGGTCGGTGTAGAGCTTGCCTACCCAATTACTGACGACCAGTCGGCGTTCTTCCTTCAATGCCTTTGTGCCCGGGAAGAGAGACGCCGTGTGCCCTTCCGGGCCCATGCCGAGCAGCACGAGATCGAAACGCGGCAACTGGTCCGGTTGCAATTGGAAACTCGCGCGTAAGTCCTGCTCGTATTCCTCGGCTGCTTGCGCGGCATTTCGCTTCTCACCCTTGATGCGATGCACCTGCTTTGGATCCACGGGGGCTTTGCTAAGCATCGCTTCCGAGGCCATGCGAAAGTTGCTCTCCGTGTTGTCAGGAGGCACGTGCCGCTCATCGCCGAAGAAAAACTGGATCTTGCTCCACGGAACTTTCGCCTGCAGCAGAGGATTGCTTGCGAGCAGTCCGTACAATACTTTCGGCGTGGAACCGCCGGCGAGCGCGACGTGAAGGAGCCCTTCTCTTGGACGGCCTCGCGCGCTGCGTCCAAAAATTCCGCCGCGGCCGTTTGCGCGATGCCCTTGGCATCGTCCAAGATTCTGATTTCTCGATTGTTCGTCATAGTTTAGTCCGCCCCCGCAGTCGCCCGCCCAACGGCGGCCGGAACGTCCGTTGGCTCGGAGGGCGAGTGCTCTTCTCCGATCGTTCGCCACGCACGGCCGTCGCGCGCCAGCAACTCGTCGGCTTCCGCCGGACCCCAGGTTCCCGCGGCGTAGTTGGGAAATTGTCTGGCTGGTGTTGACTGCCACACGTCGAGCACCGGCTGGATAACGCGCCAACCTGCTTCGACCATGTCCGCGCGCTGGAATAGAGTGGCGTCGCCGATCATGCAGTCGTGTAGCAGCCGCTCATATCCCGTGCTGTGAGAGCGTCCGAAGTCGCGCGCGTAGTCAAACTCCATGTTCACCAGACCGAGCTTCATAACCGGGCCTGGGACTTTGGCGCCAAAGCGCAGGGAAATGCCTTCGTCGGGCTGAATGTGAATGACCAGCCGATTGGTTTGCAGATCGGCGATCTTGGTCTTTCGAAACAGCACAAAAGGAGAGCGCCGAAACTGGATGGCAATCTCTGTGGCGCGACGCGGCAGGCGCTTTCCGGTGCGCAAGTAAAACGGCACGCCGGCCCAGCGCCAGTTGTCGATCTGCAGCTTCAACGCAACATAGGTCTCGGTATTGGAGGCGGGCGAGACCTTGGCTTCCTTGCGATAGGCCAGCAACCTTTCTTTTCCGGCAAAGCCCTCGCCGTATTGTCCGCGAACTGCTGTGGTGATTATCTCCTCGGGATTGGGAACTTGGACGGCGTGCAGGATTTCCGCTTGCTTATCGCGTACCGCATCGGCATCGAACGAGATCGGCGGCTCCATCGCGGTCAGCGAAAGCAACTGAAAGAGATGATTGGGCACCATATCGCGCAAAGCGCCGGCCGTCTCATAGAAACCGCCGCGCTGTTCCACGCCAACGGTTTCGGCCGCTGTAATCTGCACGCTATCGATGAAGTTGCGGTTCCACAAGGGCTCGGCGATGGCATTAGCGAAGCGGAAGACCATGAGGTTCTGCACGGTCTCCTTGCCCAGATAGTGATCGATGCGGTAGATCTGTTGCTCCTCCAAAATCTGCTTGAGTTCGCGGTTCAGCTGTTTCGCGGAATCCAAATCTCTTCCGAATGGTTTTTCCACGATGACCCTGGCCCATTTGCCGTCCGACTCCTGGGTGAGTCCGGCCTGGCCCAACTGCTTCGCCACGGGAGCGAAAAACTTGGGGGACACCGCCAGATAGAAGAAGCGGTTTCCTTGGGTGGAGTGAGTTTTTTCTACCGCTGCAATCTGCACTTTTAGCTTTTCGTAGGCGGCGGAATCCTGGAAATCTCCCGCGACGTAGTAGGTCCGCTCGAGGAACCAATCCCACAGCTTGGGATCGATGGGCTCGGGCGCGAACTCCTTGACGTCTTTGCTGAGCTGTGCTCGAAAGGCTTCGGTGGTCATGGCATCGTAGGAGAAGCCAATTACCGCGAATTGCGGGGAGAGTAGCCGGTCTTTGGCTAAATTACAGAGAGCTGGAATGAGCTTGCGCTTGGTCAGATCACCGCTGGCTCCAAAAATCACCATCACGCAGGGGCTATCCTGCTGCCCTTGTTCCTGCACAATTTCTGTCATAGCCGTTCCTATCTGGTGGTTCCCTTCTCAACGTCTGTTTACTTGGCGGCCGCGGCCTTCTCGATGTGCCCGCCAAACTGAAAGCGCATCGCGGAGAGGAGCTTGTCTGCAAAGTCGTCTTCCCCGCGCGAGACAAAGCGCTGGAAGAGAGATGCGCTGAGCACGGGCGCAGGCGCCGAGGATTCGATGGCGGCGAGAATCGTCCAGCGTCCCTCGCCGGAATCCGATACTCTTCCGGAGAATTTTTCGAGGGATGGCTGCTCCAGCAAAGATATTGCGGTTAAGTCGAGCAGCCAACTGGCCACGACGCTGCCTCTACGCCATACTTCGGTCACATCGGCGAGAGGAAAGTCGTAGCGGTAATTTTCGGGATTGCGGAGCGGCGTCGTCTCTGCATCGATTTCGCGAGTTCCGCTGCCGGCGTTGGCGTGCTTGAGGATGTTGAGTCCTTCCGCATAGGCGGCCATCAATGCGTACTCGATTCCGTTGTGCACCATTTTGACGAAGTGTCCGGCACCGGATGGGCCGCAATGCAGGTAGCCCTCTTCGGCGGTTCCGGGGACTTTCTCGCGGCCGGGTGTGCGGGGAATGTCGCCGCGTCCTGGGGCGAGCGATTTGAAAATTGGATCGAGATGCTCGACGATTTGCTTTTCGCCGCCGATCATTTGGCAATAGCCGCGCTCGAGACCCCACACGCCACCGCTCGTGCCCACATCGACGTAGTGCAATGATTTCGTGGCGAGTTCTTTCGCGCGGCGAATGTCATCGATGTAGTACGAGTTGCCACCGTCGATCACGATGTCGCCGGCTTCGAGCTTTCCGGTTAGCTCTTTCAGCGTGGCGTCCACCACGGCAGCCGGAACCATCAGCCAGATTGCTCGCGGCCTTTGCAGCTTGTTCACCAGATCATCGAGTGACGTGGCGGCGATAGCGCCGTCGCGGGCGACTTGCTTCACGGAGTCTGCATTGCGGTCGAAGGCCACGCATTGGTGGCCGGCTTTTTGCAGCCGGCGCACCATGTTGGCTCCCATTCTTCCCAGCCCGATCATTCCTAGTTGCATCGATATTTCTCCTGAGTTGCTTTGCTTCGTTTTGTTCCAGTACATCACCTAATCGCACACGCCTGGGAGTTCGGGGCGCAGCGTGCTGCGCCCCTACGGGATTTACGCTAGGGCTTGATCGACGGCGGCTTTTAGTTTTGCCAGGCCTGCTTTCACGTCTTTGTCGAGGTGGACGCGAAGGGCTCGTCTGCTACGCTCTGCAAGCACCGCGAAATCCCCGCGAGCTTGCGCTGCCTTGACGATGCCGAACGTATATTTCTGGTCGGGGACCGGAAGATCGACGGCGTTGTCGCAGGTGATCTGCAGGAAGACACCGCTGTTGGGGCCGCCCTTGTAGGCTTGCCCTGTGGAGTGCAGAAAGCGCGGACCGAATCCGAGAACGGTGGCCAGCTTCTTCTTGTCGCGCACGATGTGGCGGATGGACTGCAGAGCGGCTTCATTTTCGGCGTTCATGGTGATGTAGCCGAGCAGAGCGAAATAGTCTCCCTGGCCCGCGCGAGAGAGATGAGTTTTCAGGATTTCGGTGAGAGTCTTTCCATTTTTGAGGGCGTCTGCGTTTTTCGCGTCGGCGTAGAGCTTCACGCCGTCGCCTTCGAAGAACGGCGCTTCGGCAGGCAACTTCCCAGTTGCTTCGTATTCGCTTGTTAGTTTTCGGGTTGCGATCTTGCTAGCTTCCACGTCCGGCTGGTTGAAGGCGTTGATGCCGATGATCGAGCCGGCCACGGCTGTTGCAATCTCCCAGCGGAAGAATTCTTCGCCGATCGCGTATGGATCTTGCACTGCGATTCGCACGACTGGCTGGCCCACTTTCTCCAGGGCTTCGACGGCGGTATCTTGCGCGCGATCGGGTGCGGATTCGAGACGGAGATACGCGAAGACGCGATCGGTGCCGTAGTTCTCAGGCTTGGTGACGCTTTCGCGGTCGACGGGAATAATTCCCTTCCCACTCTTTCCGGTGGATTCCGCGAGGAGCTGCTCGAGCCAGGCTCCGAGATCGGAAATACCCGGAGAGGCGATGATGGTCACTTTGTCGCGTCCGTTATTGGCCAGAGTTCCGAGGATGGCTCCCAATACGACACCGGGATTTTCTGATGCGGGTACAGTAGCTCCGCATGCGTGAACCATTTCTTCGGTGCGGTTCAGGAATTTCAAGACATCGATCCCCATTATCGCGGCAGGGACCATGCCGAAATTGGATAATGCTGAGTATCGTCCGCCGATGCTAGGCACGCCGGAGAAGATGTGCCGGAACTTATCGTTCTCCGCGACGTGCTGCATCTTCGAACCGGGATCCGTGACGGCAATGAAGCGATTTCCGGCTTCCTTCTCACCGATGGATTCTTTCACGCGGGTGAAGAAATATTGTTTGTAGATGTTGGGTTCGAGGGTGCCGCCCGATTTGCTGGAGACGATGAAGAGAGTGCTCTTCAGATCGATCTTCGCTTCGATGGCTTTGATCTGCGCGGGATCTGTGGAATCGAGGACGTGCAACTCGGGAAATCCTTCGATCTTTCCGAAGGTGAGCCGCAGGACCTCCGGGCAAAGGCTTGAACCTCCCATGCCGAGTAGAAGAGCGTGCTTGAATCCTGCCTGCTTTACTTCGGCAGCGAGGGAAGTCAGAGCCGCGCTATGCGCCACCTGGTCGTCGGTGATTCCCAGCCAACCGAGCCAGTGATTCTCATCCGTTCCCGACCAAAGCGAGGCATCCGCTCGCCACAAACGGCGCACCTTGCCGTTTTTCTCCCAATCCGTAAGCGCGCTGTCGACGGCTGCTGATAGTTTCGGCGGCAGAGTGTAGGAAACGGAATTGATCTTCGCCGTGGAGTCCTGGCTTTTCCGCGAGCCCGTTGCTTTCAGGAGCTGTCCGAAGGCGTCGACGAATTGGCGCAGGCCTTCGTCCAAGAGCGTGTCTGTCACCGTTTTCATCGAGATGCCGGCGCGCTCTACGGCTTCCATTGTGTCCGCCGCGTTCTCGAGGTCTTCTGTGAGGCTCATGCGAAGCCTGCCGTGTTCGCGGAAGGCGTTGAAAGTCGCGGGAGGAATGGTGTTGACGGTGGAAGGGCCGATCAGTTCCTCCACGTAGATCACGTCCCGGTAAGCGGGATTTTTCGTGCTTGTGCTCGCCCATAGGAGCCGCTGGGGCTGCGCTCCTTTTTTCGCCAGGGCCTTCCAGGCTTCTCCCGAATACAATTCCGTGAAGCGGTGATACGCGAGCTTGGCGTTGGCGATGGCGACTTTGCCGAGCAAGCCGCTTAGCCGTGCGCGCTGAATCGGATCGGTCGTCGTTTTCAGTTGGCTGGTGATTTGGCCGTCGATCTTGGAGTCGATGCGGCTGACGAAAAAGCTGGCCACGCTGGCGATGCGGCTGACCTCCTCGCCAGAAGCCGCGCGCGCGGTCAGACCTTCTATATAAGCGTTTGCAACCTGCTCGTAGACGTCACGCGAAAAAAGCAGCGTTACGTTGACGTTGATACCTTCGCTGATCAGTTGGCGAATCGCTGCAATTCCTTCGGGCGTGGCCGGCACCTTTACCATGAGATTCTCGCGACCGACTGTCTTCCAGAGTCGCCGCGCCTCTTGCAAAGTTCCCGCGGTATCGTTCGCGAGCAACGGCGAGACCTCGAGGCTCACGTAGCCGTCGTGGCGCTTGCTTTCGTCGTACACGGGGCGCAGGATGTCTGCCGCGTCCTGCAAGTCTTTCACCGCGATTTTTTCGTAGAGACCTTTGGCGTCCAGAGCGGCCGATTCCTTGCTCTCGATCACCGCTTCATAATCGGTGCTGCCTACGATGGCCTTTTCGAAGATTGCCGGATTGGAAGTAACGCCGCGCAGCCCGTCTTCCACGACCAGGCGCTTCAGCTCTCCGCTGGTGATCAAACTTCGGCGAATGTAATCCAGCCAGACGGACTGCCCAAAATCAGAGAGCCCTCTCAGCGGATTTGCTTCTTTCGGAATGCTTAGTGCTGCCGTTGTCATTTTGCTAGTTACCTTTCTATAGCTGCTAAATTCCAGAATGCTATGTTGCGGACCGTGCGTTCAAAGATTCCAGACCACATTTCGCTTCAATGGCTTCAATCTTGGCGAGCCGGCGGAGGTGCCGCTCCTCCTGCGATTGTTTGGCGCTGACAAACGCGGCCACTAGCTCGTTCGCGAGTGCTTCGCCAATCACGCGTCCTCCGAGGACCAGCACATTCATGTGATCGTGCTCTACGCCCTGGTGCGCCGAATACGTGTCGTGGCACAGGCCGGCGCGAATGCCGCGACATTTGTTCGCGGCCACGGAGGCGCCGACACCGCTTCCACAGATGAGCACGGCGCGCTCCACGCGTTTGCTGAGAACCGCCGCGGCCACTGCTTCTGCGAAGTCCGGATAGTCAACTGGGGTCGTATCGCAAGTTCCCAGGTCTTCCACGGTGTGGCCCAGGCTGCGCAAATACGCGAGTACCGTTCCCTTAAGCGAAAATCCGGCGTGGTCGGAAGCGACGGCGACATGCATTATCATTTCCCCTGCGCAAGCTGCGCTTTGGCAGCTTCCACAACGTGGCCGGTGGTGAACCCAAATTCCTTTTGCAGCACTTTCAACGGCGCGGAAGCTCCGAATGTCTTCATCCCGAGGATCGCACCGTCAATGCCCGTGTAGCGGCACCATCCGAACGTCGATGCTTGCTCCACCGCTACCCGGGCCTTGACAGTTGGGGGCAACACAGTGCGGCGGTATTCTTCGCTTTGCCGCTCAAACAATTCCCAGGAAGGCATGCTCACGACGCGAGCGCGTATTCCTTGCCTGGTCAGCTCCTCATAAGCTTCTACGCACAGGGAAACCTCGCTCCCGGTCGCCATGAGCAGTACGTCTGGCTTGGCGCCGTCTGCATCCGCGAGTACGTAGGCCCCCTTCGACAAACCGCTCGCCGCTGCGAAGCGCTTGCGGTCGAACGTGGGCAACGCTTGCCGCGTCAGGATGAGCGCTACCGGTTGCCGCGGCATGGCTAGGATGGTTCTCCACGCTTCCGCGACCTCGTTAGCATCGCAAGGCCGCATAACCACCACGTTCGGAATGGCGCGCAGTGAAATCAGATGTTCGATGGGCTGGTGCGTCGGGCCATCTTCGCCGACGCCGATGGAATCGTGCGTGAATACGTGCGTGACGGGAATCTCCATCAAGGCGCTGAGACGTATCGCGCCTCGTCCATAGTCGCTGAAAATCAGAAAGCCCGATCCGAAGGGTCGGAGCTTGGAGAGCGCGAGGCCGTTGAGGATCGCGCCCATCGAGTGTTCGCGGACTCCGAAGTGTAAATTCCGGCCCGAAGGACTATCTGCCTGAAAATCGCCAGCGCCCGGAAAGGTCAGTCGTGTCTTGGTGGAAGGAGTGAGGTCCGCGGAGCCTCCGACCATCCACGGAATATTCGGCGCGATGGCATTGAGGACTTTGGCGGACGCGTCGCGCCCGGAAACTCCCTTGCTATCGGCTGGGAATACCGGAATGTCTTTCGACCAGTTCGCCGGTAACTCTCGCCTTTGAATTTCGTCGAGCTCCGCCGCGAGCTCCGGGAATTTCTTCCGGTACTCCGCAAATTGCTTTTCCCACTGTTCGCGCGCTTCGCGGCCCCTCTGCCCAATTCCGGACTGGAGGTGCTCATACACTCCAGGGGGAACCAGAAACTTGGCGTCAACCGGCCAGCCGTACGCCTGCTTGACGAGCTTGATCTCTTCTTCGCCGAGCGGCTCGCCGTGCGCAGCACTCGTATCCTGGCGATGTGGCGAACCATAGCCGATATGGCTATCTACGATTACGATGGACGGTCTGCCTGTCGTACCCGCGGCATTACGCAGCGCTTTCTCGATGCGATCGAGATCGTTGGCATCCCCTACACGAACGACATTCCATCCGTAGGCGAGAAACCTGCCGGCGACATCTTCGGTGAACGTGATATCGGTTTTACCTTCGATGGTGATGTGATTGTTGTCGTAAATCCAGCAAAGGTTATCGAGCTTCAGGTGCCCTGCAATAGAGGCGGCCTCGCTCGAGATACCTTCCATCATGCAGCCGTCGCCGCAGAGCGCGTAAATCCGATACTCGAACAGCTCAAAATCCGGACGGTTGTATCGCGCCGCGAGCCATTTTTCGGCGATGGCCATTCCAACGCTCGTCGCCACGCCTTGTCCCAGCGGACCGGTGGTTGTCTCCACGCCAGAGGTCCAGCGGTACTCCGGGTGCCCAGCGCAGCGGCTCCCAAATTGCCGGAAGGACCTGAGGTCATCCAGCGTGACCGAAGGCCGGCCCAGAATTTCATATTCCGGATCGACTGCTTTGACCCCGGCGAGGTGAAGAATCGTGTACAGCAGGGTCGACGCATGCCCAGCCGAAAGCACAAAGCGGTCGCGATTCATCCAAATCGGATCGTGCGGGTCGAATCTCAGAAGTCTCTGCCACAGGCAATAGACCGTCGGTGACATACCCATTGGCGTGCCGGGGTGACCGGAATTCGCCTGCTGGATCGCATCGATGGCCAGCGTCCTCATCGTGTTTATGCAAACCTGGTCCAGATCCAACACCCTCTGAGTCGTTGACATCACACTGCCCGCTTTCTGAAGCAACCGCCGAATTTCTTGCGTCGCATTTTCAAATCCGTTCTTCGCGTTTCCGTATCACGCGCCGACTTTACTCTCACTGCAGTCACGCGTTCTTTCGAGTTTCTGTCTCCCGTTTCCAACTCCTGCGACAACTTTGGCCTGCGCATCGTCGATCCAGCCGGAAGATTTCGTGACCGACGTCAAACGAATTGCCCTCGATGCTGCGCAGCTTCCCTCGCGACTCCTAACGAAATCCCCCGCGCCGGCCCTCCGGTTTGCAAGCCTCGCTCTGTCAAATGCTCGCCACCGGCAACACGCGTCACAACCATTTCCCAACACTTCTGCAGTAGGTACAGGCTCCCAACCACTAAGGCGAGCGCGGCAAATCCAATCGCGAACAGCGCAAACGCAGCGGTCAATTCCTGAACAAAATAAAGTTGCGAAGCCCCTAAGACCCCGAGGAAGCACCACATCCACTTGCGACCCTTGTCCTCGATTTTCATCTTTTTCCTTCTTTAGGTCCGCACAGGCGTACGGCTAATAGCACTCCACAACCGATATTGGGGGACCGTACATCGCGCCGCGTTCGTAACCCGACGAACGCTGAAATTGGCGGGGCGTCATGCCCACGAAATTTCCAAATACTGTTGTGAAGTGGGCCTGGTTCTCGAATCCCACTCCTATGCTGCGCTTAAACAACTTGGAGAAATGCGATTGGCTCATCTCCGCCAACCTGCACAGCGCGCTCACCGCCAGCGGCTGGTCTAAATGGTTTCGGATGTGCTCGACAACGCGTGCCAGGCGTCGCGGGGGCATGCCGAACTCCTGCTCGCAAGGAAGGTATGACGCTTGGACAAAGGCGTCGGCCAGTTCCCATGCAAAATCGAGCGTGACGCCCCCTGCTCGCATCACGAGAAGATTCACGCCATCGTCCTGAACTCCATGGCGCGCCGAGTGCAAGTCATGGCACAAAGCCGCGCGTACGCCAGGATGCTTATTGGCCAACACGGAAGCTCCGATCGCCCTAGCGCAGATCAGCACACCGCGTTCGACGCGGCCCGTGTAGACCGCTGACGACAGTTGATCCGTTATGCTCTGGTAGTCCTCGCCTCCGCAACCATTCGCCGGACAAACCTCTTCGGCGGAGTGTCCCTGTCCGGCAAATCTGGCTCTCAAACGTTCCTTACATTCGAGTCCGATCCGGTCCGAACCAAGCCCTATCCGCACGATCACTCCTCAAGGCAAATTCGCCAGCCTGTAGTGCAACGCGTCTGCCAATTGGCAAGCGCTCACGGTAACGGCAAGTCATTGAAAGTGAAGGAGGATGAATGAAAAGAAGGGGACACGCTGTTCCAGCGCCCGATCGCGCGTGACGACCTCGACGTTTCCGTCAAAGCCTCGTCATGAGCCGCGGACAAACCGAACTCTTGGATCCGCCGCCCGAACGTCTTCTATCCACTGAAAACAGGATGGATGGCAAATTTTCCCGGCAAGCCTCACTGATGGACACCGAGATGCTTCATGAGCAAAGAGGAAAGGGAGATCGCCAGTGAACCACTCATCGATATTTGCCCAATGCGGCGGGCATGCATGCGCCGGAGCAGCCGACAGTCGCCTCCACAGTTCCAGAGCGAGGAACAACCTTCGGCCGCACTCCCGCGCGGCGGCCAGTTACCCGTCCCGCAGATTTGTCCCCGCTCAACCGGAAGGCCACGAGTGGGAAGCGGTCCAGCAGATGTTCCTAGCCTCGCGTCCGAGATTCGTCGCGCTGGCCTACTCCATTTTGCGGAATAAGGAAGACGCTGAGGACGCAGTTCAGGATGCCTTCCTGTCGGCCTACCTTCACTTACGCGCCTTCGAAGGCCGATCCGCGTTTACGACCTGGTTCACGCGCATCGTCTTGAATGCTGCTCTGATGGTCCGGCGAAAACGAAAGTCCTTGTGGACCGACTCCCAGCAAGAATCCAGCACCACGGATGACACTCCTTGGACGGAAAGGATTCCGGCCGCGCAACCGGATCCGGAAATGATGTACGCCGAGGAAGAGACACTCCAGTTGATTGATGTTCTGCTCGGGAGAATGAGTCCCTTACTTCGTCAGGCATTTACGATGACGTATTACCAGGAAATGTCCAACGACGAGGCAGGCGCCTTATTGGGCGTTACGACGGGAACCTTTAAGTCACGACTCTTTCGCGCCAGGCGACATCTCATGAACCAAGCCGCGCGTTCCCTCCTCGCCCCTATCCGCCGGGGAATGGACTCCCCATATCCTTCCAGGAAGAGTGCTTTTCAGACCCTTGCCCCAAGATCCGCAGAGAGCTTGTCTCCAGAAATAGCGTTCTCATGACACAGCCGACACTGCTCGTCTTCCGTTTCAAGGAAGCCCAATGTCAGTGACTACGAAAGATTCGATCGAGATGGAAAAGCCCGAATGGCTCACTCAGATGGAAAACGTTCTCGAGGTGCTCAACGAGGGAGTCATTGTCGCGAGCGACCAACATCGGATTCTATTTGCGAACTCGCGGTTTGTGGAAATGACCGGCTTGGTGTCGCTTCCTTGATCGAAGGGTTGAAAGCGTCGCGCGACCTGGGTTCCCGCTTCATTTTGATCGGGCTGAGCACATCCGCTAGAGAAGTTCTACAACTCTCGCGGTTGATCAAGGTCTTTGAAATCTGAGACAACGAAGAACAGGCATTGGTGTCCTAAATATGGAAATCGTATCCGAAATCGGTGAGAGCACCCTAAACGGCCTTAGCTATATCGGCTCGCTCGCGTCGCTTGGAGCGCGCGCGGCCTATTACACGTTAGTGACCCCGTTTCAAGGAAAGCCGCTGCGCCTGCAGCGCGCAATATCCCAGGCCATGGACACCGGGGTCAGCGCTTTGCCAATCCTTTCTCTGATTACCTTCTTCATCGGCCTGATCCTGGCGCTGCAAGCGGCCTACGAGCTTCGCCGATTCGGCGCGATTAGCGCCGTGGCCACCGCGGTCGCTGTCTCCATGTCCCGGGAGCTAGGTCCCTTAATCACCGCCATTGTTGTGATCGGGCGTTCTGGTTCTGCATTCGCCGCCGAAATTGGAACCATGAAGGTGAGCGAGGAAATTGACGCCCTGGAAACAATGGCGATCAGCCCTATCCGTTTTCTTGTCGCGCCAAAGTTCCTGGCCATGATGGTCATGCTGCCTTGCCTGACCATCTGGGCCAACGTCATGGGCATTCTCGGAGGATCACTATTCGGGGTCGCTGAAGCAGACTTCACTTTTATGCGCTACATCCGGGCTTCCGTCGACTCTCTGTTCCTGCGAGATATCACTACGGGGTTGGTGAAGAGCGTTATGTTTGGAATCACGATCACGGCCGTTGGGTGTCTCGAGGGCCTCAGGACCAGCGGAGGCGCCGAGCAAGTCGGCCGATCCACGACCCGAGCAGTGGTCATGTCCATCTTTCTGGTTGTCGTCGTGGACCTGCTCTTTACGGCGCTGTTCTTTTTCGCAGGTGACCGTTGAAGTCCGCGGAACAACCGATGGCAACGGATCAAATGGTTGCATCCGTCCGTCCTGAACCGGTGATTTCGCTGCGCGACCTGCGCGTCAGTTACGGAGACCGGGAGATTCTTCACGGGATCAGCTTCGACGTGGTGCAAGGAGAAACGCTGGTGATCCTGGGCGGTTCAGGGTCCGGCAAGAGCACTCTTCTTCGCACACTCGTGGGTCTGGAAAAGCCGAGCGCGGGGCAGATTTGCATCAAGGGCCGAGACCTCGCAAAAACGTCAGCGGCAGAAATGGACGAGATTCGAAGAAAGATTGGCATGTCCTTCCAAGGCGGCGCCCTGTTCGGTTCGATGACCGTAGGTGAGAACGTGGCCCTCCCTCTTCGAGAGCACACGCGGCTGGAAGACTCCACGATTGAAATCATCCTTCGACTCAAACTGCAGCAGGTCGGGCTCGAGGGATTTGAATATTACGCACCCTCGCAGCTCAGCGGCGGCATGAAGAAGCGCGCCGCCGTTGCTCGCGCGCTAGCAATGGACCCGGAGATCTTGTTTTTCGACGAGCCCTCCGCGGGACTGGACCCCATCATCGCGGCGGGCATCGACCAGTTGATTCTGGAGCTCAAGCGCGCTTTTCGCATGACGATCGTCGTGGTTACGCACGAGCTTGCCAGCGCATTTTTGATTGCCGACCGCATGCTCTTGATTGACAAGGGCAACATCGTGGCTATGGGCACGACGGAAGAGATGCGCTCGAGCACGCAGCCGAGAGTTCGGCAATTTCTCGATCGCGTTCCCGAACCAGAGATTTCCGCGGAAATGGATTACCTGCAGATGCTCACAGCGGAGCGTCCCCGTCCGCGGAGTACTTTAGGAAAGAGAGGATAGTGATGCAACCTAAACGCGAGCAGGCGCTCGTCGGTTTGTTCGTGCTCATCGCCGTGGCCGTGCTGTTTGGCACCGTATTCGCCATGAGCGGCGCCTTTGGACGGACCACAACAACGTTTCACGCGTATGTTCCCTTCGCGGGCGGGCTTGAGCCCGGCGCGACGGTGCGCTACGCAGGAGGGCCCAAGGTTGGCCGCGTCGATAGCGTTCAACTCGACCCGCAGAATCCGGCGCGGGTGGACATCATCTTCCGCGTGCAATCCGATCTTCCCATCAAAACGGACAGCAACGTGAAGATCATGAGCATGAGCCCGCTGGGAGACAACCACCTCGAGATTCTCCCCGGCAGCCCGCAAGCACCGAGAGCACCAGGCGGCGCCCTGCTTCCGTCGCAAAAGTACGTCGATTTCAACTCTCTGACCGCGCAGATCGATGACATGGGTCCCCAGGCGCAGGAACTCCTCCGCAACCTGAACGGTCGAGCGTCGGAGGTGAAAGAGACCATCGCGCGTGTAAACGATCTGCTCAATCCACGGAATCGGGCCAACCTGGCCGCCACACTCGCAAATACTCGCGGCATGATTGAAGACACCCGTCCTCAGCTGAAAGAGACTCTCCAGAACGTAAATGCCCTTACCGAGAAAATGCAACCGCTCCTGGAAGATTTTCGCAAGACCTCCGCGGAAGCAAACCAGGCTCTGAGCCACATCGATGCCATGGTCGGCGAAAACCGGGCGGACGTTCGCAAGGCTGTCATCGAGCTACGCCGCACCCTCACAAATATGACCGATGCTACGGCACGGCTCGATCAAACCCTCGACGCCAATTCGGAAAATATCGACGAGGTGCTCGATAACATGCGGCACGTCACTGAAAACCTCAAGGAATTCACAGCAACCATCAAGACGCGTCCCTACACACTCATTCGCGCGACCAACCCTCGACAACACAAACCCGGAGAACAACAATGAGATGCAAGATTATTTTCTCGGCGCTGATGCTATGTCTTGGAATACTGGATGGCTGTGGCGCCGCCCGACCAAGCAAGTTCTATCAACTAGCCGTTCCGGGTAATACCGCACCCGGAGCGGAGCCGGCTGCTTATCCCGTTACTCTGCTGCTCGGCCCCATAGGTACCTCGAGCTTGTATCGCGACGACCGCATCGTCTACACGTCTAATGACGAGGCGATGGGCACATACGAGTACGAAAGATGGGCCGAGCCGCCGCCCGAGATGATTCGCGAGGTCTTGTTCCGCGAGCTTCGAGCGTCGGGTCGCTATCAAGGAATCTATTCTTTGCACAGCGATGTCCACGGCGACTATGTGCTCCGTGGGCACCTGTTTGACCTCCGGGAGCTTGACGGAAAAGTCTTGGCGGCCCGCGTGACCTTTGAGTTCGAGCTGCACGACTCGAGGACTGGCGCTACGGTTTGGAGGCGCTACTACTCGCACGATGAACCTGTGGACGGAAAAGACGTGCCCGCAGTGGTTGCTGCGTTGAATCGAAATGTCGTCAGCGGCTTGAGCGAGTTAAGAGAAGGATTGGACCAGTATTTTTCTACACATACAGTAGTTGCTTCGACGGGGGCCCACTAAGACAAACTGTTTACAACACGCTCGGCGAACAGGCGCATCCAACTCCATGTACGCACGAATGCTCTGTATCACCGGATCGCGGCTCACATCGACGTGTGAGACCAACGGACAGTTCCGTTTTAAGGTTCGGCGAAACGACAGTCCCAGCCGCGACGCACAGAATCCCCCAATACCACCCCGGGGAGCGACTGTTCCGTAGAAATACGGTGTCAACCGTCTGGCGAAAACGCTAAGCGCTTGACGTGGCCGTTTGTGCTCGTCAACCCACGGAACGCTCCTCCCGCATGTGCCTGTCCGCTCAGCGCCTTCCAATGATGTCACAGCAGTTCGATTGGTATCCCAGTTGCACCACTATCGCCCGCTGCCGTGGGAAGTTTGTCCCAAGTTGCGGCAAGTGGCTCGCCGTCGACACCTAAAGAGAGGGAATACGCGTGAAGAAAATCACATTTGCCGTGCTCGCATGGATCGCCGTTTGCGCTTTCGGAGGCCCGAGAGTGGTCGCTCAGACCGCAGGCTCGGAACCGGCCGCCGCGGCCGACAGCACAGCCAACGCGCTTACGGATCAACAGTTGGCCCTACTGCGCAAAGACATTCGCTCGATCAAGAAACAACTCATAGCTACGAATTTGACCCTAACGGATGATGAAGCTACTAAATTCTGGCCGTTGTACGAGCAATACTCAGTGGACTACGGAAAGGTCAATCAAACCAGGGCAGCCATCATCAAGGAGTATTCCGACGGATATGGGACGCTGACCGATGATCAAGCCGACAGTCTTATTCGCCGCTGGTTGGATACCGACATCTCCGCAGCCCAGCTTCGCCAGAAGTACGTGCCCATCATGCGTAAGGTGCTGTCCGGGAAGAAAGCTGCGACCTTCTTTCAGCTGGACCGCCGTATCAGCATGATGATTGACGTCCAGCTTACCTCGCAGCTACCGCTGGTGCAGAGCGAGGACTGATTTGTACCTTTCTTCGCATCACGCCACTAGGCGCACGACGTACGGATTGCGGTAACTCCTTCACTTCTTCCGTGCCCGACGGAGGCATTTCTGATACGTGAGCCGACGACAGAACTATGAACGCTGAAGAGAAACGTCTCGAAGAGTCACGGAAGCGCAAAGTCCATTGGAAGCGCTGGGGACCTTACCTTTCCGAGCGCCAGTGGGGCACAGTCCGCGAGGACTACAGCCCTTACGGCACGGAATTATGGGCATCTCCGACCGGCATCAACTCGTGTGCTTCGCGTTGGCTTTCTGGAATGGCCGCGATCCGATCCTCAAAGAACGCCTCTTTGGCCTTACAGGCAATGAGGGCAATCACGGCGAGGACGTGAAGGAGTATTACTTCTACCTCGATTCGACCCCCACGCACTCGTACATGAAGGCTCTGTACAAGTATCCTCAGGTTGAATTTCCATACGGAAAACTCGTCGAAGAAAACCGCCGCAGGAATCGCTCTGATTTCGAGTATGAGCTGCTGGACACGGGGGCCTTCGCCGAAAACCGCTATTTCGACGTCTCCACCGAGTACGCCAAGGCGAGCACCGAAGACATCCTGATCAAGATCACCGCAACCAACCGAGGTCCAGCCGAAGCGGACCTCTCGCTTCTTCCGACCATCTGGTTCCGCAACACATGGTCGTGGGGCCGAGACGCCTATCGCCCGGCGTTACGCGCGATCCAACAACTTAGCATTCCCAAGGAATACGGCATACCCGGATCGGGAGTCATTGAAGTCGAGCACAAGGTCCTTGGAAAGCACTGGCTCCTCTGCGAAGGAGAACCTGAACTTCTCTTCACGGAGAATGAGACGAACGCCAGGAAATTGTTTGGAACCGAGAATCGCACATCCTACGTCAAAGACGGAATCAACGACTATGTCGTACACGGAAATCGTGATGCCGTGAATCCTGGCAAGACCGGAACGAAAGCTTCCGCGCTCTACCGTTTGCGCGTGGCCCCGGGAGGTGCGGCGACGCTGCGCCTGCGCTTGACCAACCAGGAGCCGAAGATTGCCCGCTTGTCTGCGCCGCGGCTCGTCATCGCCGACGCTCCACAAACCGAGCTGCTCGGCCACAATTTTGATTCCATCTTCGCCATTCGCCGCACAGAAGCCGACGAGTTTTACGCCAAGCCCGCGCCCAAGGGTCTTTCTGAAGACGCGAAGAACGTGCAACGCCAGGCGTTCGCCGGATTGCTGTGGTCGAAACAGTTTTATCACCTCGACGTGCGCGCCTGGCTCGACGGCGATGCGGCCGGCCCGCCGCCCCCGGAGAGCCGCAAGAAGGGACGCAATCACGAGTGGTCCCATCTCTACAACGCGGACGTCCTCTCCATGCCCGACAAGTGGGAATATCCTTGGTACGCCGCGTGGGACCTGGCGTTTCATTGCATCCCGCTGGCCCAGATCGATCCCGATTTCGCGAAGGAACAGCTCACCCTGCTTTTTCGTGAATGGTACATGCATCCCAACGGCCAACTGCCGGCATACGAATGGGCATTCGGAGACGTAAATCCTCCAGTACACGCGTGGGCAGCGTTGCGCGTATACAAAATCGAGAAACGCATACGCGGCATCGCGGATCGCAACTTCTTAGAGAGCGCCTTTCACAAACTTCTGCTGAACTTCACCTGGTGGGTCAACCGCAAAGACGCGGAAGGAATGAACATCTTCCAAGGCGGTTTTTTGGGCTTGGATAACATCGGCGTCTTCGACCGCTCCGCTCCCTTGCCCACCGGCGGATTTCTCGAGCAATCGGACGGCACGAGTTGGATGGGCATGTACTGCCTGAACATGCTGGCCATCGCTTTGGAGCTTGCCAGCGAAAATCCCGCCTACGAAAACATCGCCAGCAAGTTCTTCGAACACTTTGTCCGCATCGCGCAAGCGATGAACGAACGCGGCCCGGAAAGCATCGAACTCTGGGACCAGCAAGACGGCTTTTACTACGACGTTCTGCACCTGCCGAACGGCGAACGCCACTACCTCAAGGTGCGTTCCCTGGTGGGGCTGATTCCCCTTCTTGCCGTTGAGACTTTCGAACAGGCTGTTGTCGATCGTCTTCCCGGTTTCAAGCGCCGCGTGCAGTGGTTCATCGACAATCACCCCGATGTCCGAGCGCACATCGAAACGTCACAAACAGAGAAAGGGCTACGTGGCCTGCTCTCGCTGGTGACCCGCCCCCACCTGGAGTCCGTGCTCCGGTACCTCCTGGACGAATCTGAATTTCTCTCGCCACACGGCATTCGCTCGGTCTCCAGGTTCCACAAAGACAATCCCTACGTCCTGCATGTAAACGGGACAGAGCATCGCGTCGATTATGAGCCTGCCGACTCTAGCACGGGGGTCTTCGGAGGAAACTCCAACTGGCGCGGGCCCGTGTGGTTTCCCATCAATTTTCTGCTCATCGAAGCGCTCCAGAAATTTCATCACTTCTACGGCGACAAGCTCACCGTCGAGCTGCCCACCGGCTCCGGGCGTCAGGCCTCTCTGTGGGACGCGGCCGCGGAAATCTCGCGCCGGCTCACGCGCACCTTCTTGCGCACGGCGGAAGGCGCTCGCCCCGTCTACGGCGGGCTCAAGAAGTTTCAGAACGATCCACACTGGCGCGACCTCATCTACTTTTACGAATGCTTTCACGGGGATAACGGCGCTGGCATCGGAGCAAGCCACCAGACCGGATGGACGGGACTGGTCGCCAAGCTCATCGAACAAAGCGGCGAGGGAATGTAGTGCCGAGCAAACACCACGTGACCGAAGCTGAGGAGGAATTATCAACAGTTGACTGGCGCACGCCTCTTCGCCAGACTTTCCGCAAACACGCAAATGATCGTCACCACCGAATACGCGGACATTTCTATGCCGGGTTCCCCAATGCGAACCTTCATTGCTGCGCCTAAGGCCGAAGGTCAATATCCCGGCATCTGGTGCTTCTCCGACATTTTCCAGCTCACTCCGCCCATGCTACGCACTTGCGTACGGCTGGCCGGGTACGGATTTGTTGCCGCTGCCCCCGAAATTTATCGGCGCATCGAACCGCCCGGAACGGTGATCCCATTTGACGACGCCGGACGCACCCGCGGCCAGCAAGACGCCGCGAAGACTCCGGTCGCGCATTTCGATGCCGATTGCCGCGCTGGTTTGGACTGGCTCTCCAAACATCCCAAGGTCGCGTCAGGGAAAATCGGCGCGGTGGGTTTCTGCATCGGCGGCCACCTCACCTTCCGTGCTGCATTCCAGCCCGATGTCCGCGCAACGGTCTGTTACTACGGGACAGGCATCCATGATGGCAAGCTCGGTCAGGACACAGATGCCGGATCGTTGGCCCGCGCAAAAGAAATTCGTGGTGAACTCCTGATGATCTTCGGAACAAAGGACCCGCACGTTCCCGATGCAGGACGCGAAACGATTGATCGGGCGCTGCGAAGCTCAGGCGCCCGCCATAAGACGCTCTTGTATCCAGCCGAACACGCCTTCACACGCGATGAAGGACCCCGTTTCGATCCTGAGGCGACCGACCTGGCGTTCGGGGAGATGATTTGTCTATTCCGTAATGTTTTTCGCGATTGACGAGACCTGCCCCAGAGTCGTGCAGGCGGTGGGGCACCTGACAGCCTGATTGCGAAGCACGCGCGCTCCATCCCGTTCGCAGCCTTATGGGCTCAGACAACGGCTTCCTAGACCGTTGCAGGGACATTCGCACCGGATCTGACAAGGTGGAGGTTTTCCAAACCGCCGCTAAGCAGAACGACTCTCACGGATGAAATCTCAGTACGACAAGCCGGTGTGCTCGGAACAGTGGCTTACAAGCCCGTTGTGGCTGCAGACCTCTGCCTTTTTAAGGTAGAGACTATGGCTCCTACAACAACCGGGACTGCCAAAAACACGCGTAAGGAGTATCCTCGAAGGGAATCACAGTCGGCTGTATATTCCAATAATGATATAGATAAAGACTGTAATCATCGAAATACTAGTAGCAAGGCACAAATCGCCGCATATTTACTGATTATTTTAGCTATGGCGGGGAGGGGGGGATTGAAACCTCCGTTTTTGAGGGGGAGGTGAGGGGTTGGTGGGCGTTGGTATGTCTCTTCTTTTCAATACGCGTTTCCGATCTGCGCCAATCGCCGCATTCAATGTGGCCTCCACATGACCTCAAATACCTCCAAATTAGTAGCAAAGTAGAGGCAAAAGGCCGGCTCTTTCGAAACAAGTGCTCGTGAGGAATTTTGCGCTAATGCTTTCGAACCTCCAGCTGAACGGGCCGGGCAACGGAATTCACCTCGGGGTCGTAATACTCGTAAACGCGCGACCGGAACGTCCGGGCTCGGATCGGATACTTGGCCCTCAGGCGAAACCGCAGCTGGACCGTTTCATCGGGAGCGAAGGAATCGAAATACAGAATTGCTTGTGTCGCCGTAAGGTTGAACTTTTCCAGGCGACTGCTTTTCAGGTTGGCAGACTTTTCCTGGTAATCCTGCAGATCCTCCGTGAGCAGGTCGAAACCCGGAGGTATGCCCAGATCGACCATGACCATCTTCGCGGTCTTGGTCAGGTTGTTTCTCATGGTCGCGGTGGCGCCCACGATGTCATCTTGCGCGAGTTTGGTGCGGTCGTAGCTCACGGATATGGAGAGAGGCTCTTTCTCGGGTTTTTCTTCCCAAGGAATGAAATATTGTCCCGCGACTTGGTACCCAAGAGCGCCCTTACCTTCGAATCGGAGCTCCACCGTGTTGGCGCCTTTGGCATCGATATCCTTGAACACGAATTGATGAAGCAAATCATTATTGTCCGGCGTGAGAGTGAGCTTACCGGCGGCCTTACCGTTAATGACGATCTCGACCGTGCCGCGCACATCAGCGGTTCCCTTCTCCGAGGCGAGGAGCAAAGCCCGAAGCGCCATGATCGTGGCTTGCGTGCTTCCCCAGGCGCCGGCGGCATCCTTCTTTGCAGTGATGTAGCTGAGGGCTTTTCGAACCGTTCCGGAAGCCTGACCCCATTTGAGCAATGCTTGGACGGCGAGTCCGGTCGTTTCCACGCTGGCGCTTGTTCCCGTGGCGTACACTCCTGTCTCTTCCGCGCTCCACCAAACCTGCTCATCTTTTTCAGTGCGCGTATCTAGAAGCAGCTGCATGGCCTGGCGAGTCAGATCGCGGTCTTTTCCGTAATCCACGGCGAAGTTCCCAAGTACGGCCAATGTGTAGGCATCTGTCTTTGCCGAAAGCTGGCTTTGAATGAACTGCCTGGCCTTTTCGATCGCCGGGCCTTGATAGCCGGTGTTGCCCAACGACCAGGCAAGGTACGCCGTGATCCGCAATACATCCGAGTTATAACGATTCGTCGCCCCTTCGTTGATGAATGATGTGTCCGGTTTCCAACTCCCATCCGCGAGCTGTTGCGTCGCTAACCACTGCTGAGTCCGCTGAATCAGTCGAGGGTCCACGTCATGCACTTTGGACATATCGTAGAATTCCATCAATCCGTAAGCGGTGAGGATTTTGTTGGCGGGCGCCTGGCCAAACCAGGAGAATCCCCCACCGGGCACTTCGAAGGTCAGCAGCCGCTGGTACCCGTTGGCGATGTACCCTTCGGCTTTCGCATGCACTTCTGGAGTGAGCTTCTTCGTGCGCTTCATATAGTCGAGAGCCAAGACGTCGGGATACGTGCTCGAAGAAGTCTGTTCGAAGCAGCCTCCCGGCATGCGCAGAAGGGAGTCCATGCCCTCCATGATCTGGCTCAAGGGACCGGGGTAGAGGCGCACAAAGATCTTGCTGGCGTCTGGTATCGAGTTCGGTGGAAATTCCAGATTGTGGCTGACGGCGGATTCCAACTGCCCGTTGAAAACCATGCTCTGCTCTCGGCCGTTGGGAGCAACTTCGATTTCTCGTACGACAACGTCCGCGCGCTTGGATTCGCCAGTCATTTGCGCGGATAGCGTCAGCTTGAACTTGCCGATGCGCCTAGCTTCCAGCGTGAACTGCGAACCGCCGACATGGCCGGCATCCACGTTCACTGATTTCTGCGCCGTGTCATCCACAAGCGAGAACCAATCGCCGGATTTCAATTGGAGATGTACATCACCTTTTGCCTCGGAGTAATTGTAAATGGCCACGGGAATCGAGACCTGGTCGCCCTGCGTCAACGTGACTGGGAGATCGAGATCCACGAAAAAGTCCTGAAAGACCTTGAGGCTCGAAGTGGCCGTGCC
>WNFN01059930.1_pt1 | contig 29329 bp, 28 predicted proteins | sample 5400161 | NCBI WGS metagenome assembly WNFN01 (sample SAMN13153353, study PRJNA577476) | soil metagenome | isolation source: 80 cm saprolite on Douglas fir-dominated hillslope | place: USA:California | collected 2013-09-17 | reverse complement strand
CCTCGCGGTTCGGCCCTTGCGCTTCGCTATCACTTCACCTCCATCTGGTTGTGAAGAGGACTTGCACCTCCCAGCTGTCGGACATGCTCGGCACACAAAGAAGAAACGGGGCGGCTGGTGGCCGTCCCGTTTCTTCTTCAAGCATGAACTTTGATGTGCGAAGATTTCGTCGAGCTCGGCGGCCATCCGCGGAGCAAAGTTCATGGAACTGAAAATCAACAAGGTTCTGTACGAAGTCACCGACCCGGACGAACTTCGGGTGCGCCTCGCGCAGATCCGCCGCACCCAATTTTCGGAAGTTTGGATGCAACACGCGGCGGGCTGGCCGGCAATCGGTGCGCTAATCAATGGCGAAGCTGCGTGGCTGATGTATGTGCGCCATGAAGGCGATGCAGGGTTCTCCACCCGCAATCCACAGTATGTCGGGCCGGAGAAAGCAGTCATTGAGTATTACCTGTCGAATGGCCAGCGCGATGAGTACCCGGCGTCGTGGAACATCACCACCGCCGAAGCACTGCGCGGCCTCGAATATTTCCTTGGAGAGGAAGCCATGTCACCCTGGCTCCGCTGGCATGATGACAGTCATAAATAAATCGTGCGACCTTTCTGCTTGGCCTTGCGCGGGCGGACGTGGAGATCGCCGGCAAGACTTCTTGAACCCATCGTACAATTGCAAGCAGATAGGAAGTAGAATCCATCCACCGTCACGTTGAGGTGTTGCCCATGAAGAAATGCTTTCTGATCGTCCGGACCGGCTTGCTCCTTGCCGCTACTTTCCAGCTGAGCTACGCGCAAGTCGATTCTCGATGGAAAATTCATGATACCGATCGCCCGGTGCCGCCGGTAATAAACGCTGGGACTCCAAGCACGCAAGATTCGCCCGGACGCCCGCCTTCTGATGCCGTTGTGCTCTTCGACGGCAAGGATCTCTCGCACTGGTCTCACAAAGACGGCAGCCCTGCAAAATGGAAAGTCGAGCAGGGTTACGCCGAAGTCGTGGCGAAAACTGGCAACATCTACACGCCCGAAGCGTTCGGTGATTGCCAACTGCATGTCGAATTTGCCGAACCAGTGCCTCCCAAAGGCGAAAGCCAGGAGCGCGGCAACAGCGGCGTTTTTCTGATGGGCCTCTACGAAATTCAGGTGCTCGATTCCTACGAAAACAAAACATACGCGGACGGCCAAGCGGCCTCAGTTTACGGCCAATATCCCCCGCTCGTTAACGCCTCGCGCCCTCCCGGCCAGTGGCAGAGCTACGATATCGTTTTTCACGGCCCGCGCTTCGATAAGGATGGGAAGCTCCTGCGCCCGGCTCGTGTCACGGTGCTTCATAACGGCGTTCTCGTGCAGGACAACGTCGAACTCACGGGGCCGACAGCGCATAAAGCACGTCCACCGTATTCACCGCAACCGGAGAAGCTGCCGCTCGCTTTGCAGGATCACGGCAACTCCGTGCGCTACCGAAACATTTGGATCCGCGAGTTGTGAATTGTTCAACGGAAAATTTACGCCTTTTGGCCCCCATTTGGAGGGCGGCGGCTTGCCGCCGCTTTTCTTCCTGCCATACCTGCTCGTTTCACAAATATTGACAAGTACCATACTAGCTATAAAATGAAAGCATCCCGCAACCGCCGGAAAAGCGGGAGCAAGCTCCCGCACTCCAAGAACAGCCACCCGCCGCGCGGCCTAGTCCCGATTTCGGAACTTCGCCGGTGATAAAACTGCGGAACTGGCCCACAGTCCGGCACACCACCTGTGTGACGCAGGCTCTTACATCGTCACTGCGGGGACGTACAAGAAAGTTCCTTTGTTCAAGGGTTCCGATCGGCTCACAAACCTCACGAATTACATCTTGGAATTGGCGGACCGGTACGGGTGGTCATTACAGGCGTGGGCCGTATTTCCGAATCACTACCACCTGGTGGGCCGCTCGCAAGTTCCGGAATCGTTGCACGGCTTCGTGCGCCATTTGCATTCTATTACGGCGATCGAACCGAACAAATTGGACGAGACTCCGGGCAGGCGTGTGTGGTTCGAGTATTGGGAGACACGAATTACATTTCCTCGGTCGTTTCTGGCCAGATTGAATTACGTACACCAGAACGCGGTCCGGCATGGGTTGGTGCGGGTTCCTCGTCAATATCCGTGGTGTTCTGCCGGATGGTTCGAGAGAACGGCCGCGCGTTCTTTCTCTCAAACGGTATCTGGATTTAGGACCGACAAGCTGAACGTTCCGGACGATTTTGAAGTGCAAAGCGTGGAGTAATTCGCCTTTATGGAGTGCGGGCTTGCTCCCACTTTTCAGACAGGGCGGACGTGTAAGTTTTAGCAGGGTGCGGTGACGGAAAGAAAAGCGGCGGCAAGCCGCCGTACTCCAAATTACGAGCGGATTAAGCCCAGGAATTTCCGCGGATTGTTGTCGAAGCCGGGGAAGACGGCGTTGAGTTCTTTCACGCCAATGTGTTTGGTCAAGATTTCACCGACGACGGAGCGGAAATCCGTGGTGAGCGCGAGGTCGCGGCCTTCGTTGAGTTGGTGATCGTTCAGGCCGGGCCATTTGCCGTAAACTTGCCCGCCCTTCACATCGCCGCCCATCACGAACATGCAATTGGCGTGGCCGTGGTCGGTGCCGCGATTGCCATTTTCCTTGGCGGTGCGCCCGAACTCGCTCATGGTCACGAAGACCATATTCTCCATGCGGTCGCCCATATCCAGATGAAACGCCGCAATGCCCTGCCCAAGATCCTTCAGCAAATTGGAAAGCTGACCCTGTACGCCGCCTTCGTTCACGTGGTTGTCCCAACCTCCACAATCGACGAAGAGCACTTCCACGCCGATGTTCGCTTTAAGCAGTTGCCCGATCTGCTGCAGACTTTGGCCGAGCCTGCTGGCCGGATACTGCGCGCCGTTTTCCGGCTGATACTTGCTCGGATCGGCTTTGCGCAGGAGATCGATGGCTTCAAACGTCTCCGTGCCCGTGCCATGCAGCGCGTGATCCACGGTCTGCGAGTACATGGCTTCAAAGCCGCCCTCGACCATTTGGCCCGTTCCCGGCGCCTGCGCCATCACCTTGAACTGCTTCAGGTCCGGCAGCGCAATGGCCGGTGCTCCTCCATGCAGCATGCGCGGTAGGTTCGGCCCCATCGCCACGGCGCGGAACGGCGAAGAGTTCTCCTCCGGAACCGTTTCCACAGCGCGGTTCAGCCAGCCGTCTTCGGTCGACTTCAAGCCCGGCGTGCCCGATTCCATGAAGTCCTGCGCGTCGAAGTGCGAGCGAGTGGGATCCGGCGAGCCGGCGGCATGCACAATCGCAAGTTGATTCTTGTGAAAGAGCGGCTCCAGGGGCGCGAGGCTCGGATGCAAACCGAAAAAACCGTCAAGGTCGATCGCCGCATCTGTGCCGCCACGCTTGGGCTGAGGAATGGCGATCGTAGGACGCATGCGGTAGTAGCTGGATTCGCCGAAGGGCACTACGATATTCAAGCCGTCGGCCGCGCCGCGCTGAAACAGCACGACGAGCTGCTTCTTGTTGGGCATCGGGGTAGCAGCCACGGCACGCTGCAAAAACGCCGGCATCGCGCTCAGGCCGACCATGGCCACGCCGCCCTGCTTCAAGAAATAGCGCCGCGAGAATTTCAGGCCCCTGACGCCTTCACAGCATTTGTAACTCATCGCAACCTCACTTGCCCTATGGAGTGCGGCGGCTTGCCGCCGATTTTCTTACTTCCGCGACCGCTTGTCGCACTCCCAAACGCCTCGGCCGCCGGAAAAGCGGGAGCAAGCTCCCGCACTCCAAATCAGCGGCGCTGAAATTCCGGCGCGCCCAGCACCAAGCCCGCGACGACGCCCAGATCCACCTGCTTGCGCGGATCATCGAGCTTGGCCTGCAAAACTTGCGGGTTATCGAGTTGCTTCTCGAGCGTTTCAACCGTAGTCGGTCCCGCCTGCCCGCCGAGGAATACTTGCACCGCGCGGTCGAGCGCCGTCTTCGGGTCTGCCGAGGAATCCAGGCCCAGCAGCGAAGGCACATCGGTGCGCGCTCCCCGCATTTTGTTGCCCGCGAGAGCCAAGGAATAGTTCAGACGGTTCAACAACGCTCCGGTGTTTACCCACGCATCGGCCTTGTCCGAATAACCTGTTGGCGGCTGGCACTGATACAACGGCTCGCCGATTCGCCCAATCCACTGCACCAGCGGCATGGGCGTGTCCACATCCGTGCCCAGGGCGCGCACCGCGGAAACTACCAGTTCAAACGGCGTCTTGATCTTTGCGTGGTACGATTCCCGCGACCAGAATTCCGGCGACCAGATCATGGTCTTCAGCACCGCGCGGATGTCGCCGTCGCTCGATTGAAACGTCCGCGCCATGCGGTCCACCAGCGCCGGCGGTGGATTGTCGGAAACAAAACGGCGCGCCAGTTTTGTGGAAATGAATTTTGCAGTACTCGGGTGACGCGCAAGCAGGTCGATCACCTGCTCGCCATCCTTTATCCCGCCCGCGTGAATTTTCTTGCCCAGCACGATTTTCGGATCGGGATCGTGCAGCTTGTCGTCAAACTTGAAATCCGCGTACTGCCTCGGTTTGTCAATCGTCCAGCCCGTGAAGCAGCGCGCCACTTCCGTGACGTCCTTCTGCGTGTAACCGCCGTCCACACCGAGGGTGTGCAATTCCATCAGTTCGCGCCCGTAATTTTCATTCAGCCCGCGCTCATTTTTCTTCGCTTGCTGCGGATTTGGCCTGGGCCGCGGTCGACCAAATCCTCCGCGGCGCCTCTGCTGGCGCATGGCCCGCTCGGCCGCCTGCCGCTGCGCGGCCCGCGGATCCACGCTCAGAAAATTGTCCAAATAAAAAAGCATCGCCGGACTCTTGGCCGTCGCGGCTACCAGGTCCTTGAACTTCCCCAGGGCGTGCGGCTCGATGACGTCGCGTTCGTAGGAAGTGAGGTAGTAGCGATCTTCGCCTTTGCCCGCAAAAACATTGAAGTGGTTAAACCAGAAATCGTCCATCACCTGCTGGAGTTGCCGCTCGCTGTAAATCGCGCGCGTCACTTTGGCCATACCCAGCTCGGCCACCACGCGCTGCGGCCTTTTGCTGTCGTCGGCAATCGCAGGCGGAACATTGTTGGGGTCGCCGCCACCCAAAACCTCCCGCTTCCTTCCGCCATTGGCCGCGGGATTTCCCTTAGCCTGCTCCTGCTTCATGGGCGCGGGGGCATCGCTCATTTCTTGCTTTGCACTCGCGGCGGTTTGTCGAGGCGCTTCTCCATCGCCTCCGCCGGCGGCTTGTCCTTGCGCTGCTTGCTTGTCCCGAGAAACGGTTTCCGCGGCGGCATCGGCGCGGCGTTGTTCCTGCTTCGTTTGTGCCTGAGCCAGTTTCTCGGCTTGCTTCTCCGCTTGCTTGGGTTGCGGATATTCATCAATCAATTTCGCAGTGGAGAGCCGAAGAGTCGGATAGTCCTGGAGGCGCGCTTCCATGGCTTTGTCATCGATGGAATTGGGATTGAGTTGCTGCTCGATCCACTTGGCTAAGCCCATCTGCCGGACGCGCTCAACGTCGCCCGGACGCGGGCCGTAGGCGAGGCGGTTCAACGCATGAAGGATAGCTTCGTCGGGACTGAGCTCTGTAATCGGCAATCCTTTGAGCGCAGGATCCGTCCTCGGCTTCTTGTCCTTCGCCACTGCGGGAATTGCAGCGCTGGCCGGCAGCTCGATAGTGAGCGGCATAATGCAAGCGAAAGAGAGGATGGCCGCGAGCAAAGATCTCGGCGTCGCGGAAATCGCAGGGATCCGTTGAAATAATGGTGAGGCGGAGCGCTTTTGCGGACTCATCGCACTCTCCTGCCGGCTGACAAATTGGGGGAATCGCCAGTCACGAATAGAATAACCCGTGCCCAGCGAAGAAGTCGCACAAGTCCGGAGAACGTGTCGAATCATTACCACGGCTGAATGTGCAGTGAGGATAAGGACTTAGGGGGCGACTATGGTGTGCAGGAGCTTCGCAGCCGCTCTTAGGGTTCAGCCTGGAAGCAGCAGCAAAAGCAGGAGCAAGGCTCCCGCACTCCAAAATGCGCGCGGAAATTTTTCAGGGCTTGGGGAACCCCATCACTCCATTACGTCAAAGTCCACGATTCGGTCGGGTGCATGATTTTTCGCACTGTCGACGGCCTGCATCATCAAGCGGTAGGAGCCCGGCTTCAGGTCATCCACTTTTACCTTCATACCGATGGGGATCACCGAATTTCCCTTTTGGATGAATTCATCGGCGCGAACGACTTCGGTGAAGAATACTTGCTTGTTGGTCGATCGCTCGAAAATGCGGTAGCCCATGCCCACAACCGGCGCGGTCGCCGAGGTCAGCAGCGGCTCATAGATTTCAGTGTACAGAATTACGTTGTCCGTATGCTTGAAGCGATTGCTGCCTGAAGGAACGATCTGCAAACCCTTGACCACCAGTGGCGTGCGATCTTCGAGCAGAACGGAATCCAGGCCGGTCGGAATATCGTTCACTCTTTGCGCGGAATTCGTCAGCGCCACGCCGCTGAGGCTGAAGTGTTTTCCGTCATAGGGATCGATGGCGAGCGGCGACTCGAATTTGCCGAAGGCATCGCCACCGGCGCTCAGGACCACGGTCAGCCTGTACGTGCCCGGTGTTGTGTCGAATTGATTTTCATAGCGATACGGCGACTTTGTGAACTCTTTCCATTCGTCTTTCTCCAAGTCCAGATTAACGGTATCGCTGAATCGCGCTCCGACCGTCCCATCCGCCCGGTAAGCAACTCCCAGCACGTTCAAGTTGGCGTGATACTTTCCCTTGTCCTTGTTGAACTGAAATGTATCCGCCGGAATTTCCATCGCCAGGTTGACACGCGCCGTCTCAGGCGCGGTGTAGAAATAGGGCGCCTGCAACACGCCATGAATCGAACCGGGCTGAGAGCCCATGGCGTGCGATTCCAGCTGTTTTTCCAAGGGCTTGCCTTCGAGCACGTTTGCGGATCGCGTGTTGCAATATCCGCTGCGCGCGCGCACGTTTAGTCCGCCACGATTCAGCTTCACTTTCAGCGTGTGGCAGCTTCCCAAAATGTAGAACTCGTTTTGCTCTCGACCGATGCGCTCGAGTCCACCCAGCAGGTCGTTGGTGTTGAAAATGGTGAAACCGCCCGTTCCTTCCGCCAGCGCCGCCAAAATCTGTTGGTTGGTCGAAGCCGAAGGTGGGAATGCCGGCACGATTGTCCGCGGCTGGTTGTAGGGCGAATTGTAATAGTTAGAGAAAGGATTGGAACCGCCACCGCGAGTGCCGCCTCCCGTGCCCCCGCCGCCTGTGCCTCCGCCCGTGCCGCCTTTACCGCCGCCTCCCGTACCACCACCTGCACCGGGGCCACCCTTACCACCGCCTCCGGTACCTCCGCCGCCCGTGCCGCCACGGCCACCACCCCCGCCTACCGGGCCGCCTCCACCCGGACCACCGCCGCCGCGGCCACCACCAGCGCCCCCGCCAGCACCGCCTCCGCCCGGCTTCTGCGGATCAGGCATGGCCATCGCCGGATAGGCTGCGAGGAGGAGGCGCGGACGTGGTGAAGCCCTTCGTGCGGGAACGTGGCTTGAAACGGCATGGGTCTTCGCAGCCGTCGATCTCCTACCGGCGCTCCCACCTGGACCTGGAGTTGTCGTCACCAGACCGCGAACATCCAGCGCGTACACCGCCACATTCGACTTGTTGCAAGCATCAATAGTTGCCGTTAACTCCGCTTGGTTTTCCTGCGTCAGCGGAAACCCTCCCGAGAACAGCACCACCATTTTTCGGCCGGGGACGGCGCGGAGATTCTTCGCCAGGCTGCGTACCGCCAGCAGCATGCTGCGCGCCCCAAAATCCGCCGCGGCATTGCCTAGTGATGATAAACCTGTCGACGCTATCGTGACGGGCACGTCCGGTGCGGGTGCGCTTGCATCGACCGACGAACTCTTCACCCCCGACACCGCCGCGCGGAGCACGTCCGCGCTCGCCGTGAAATTCTGCACGATGCGGAGCGAGCCCCCGAAATCCACGACAGCCATCAATCGATCGGGGCCGGCGTTCGCTGCGATGAACTTGGTAGCGGCGCTCCGCGCCTGAATCTGGTCCGGCGCCGCCATCGTGGAGTTATCGAAAAACAAAATCAGATACCGGCGTTGTCCGTTCGCCTGGGTAGCCGCATCGGCGCCGGCGGAAAAAGAGGAAACCTGCTTTTCCTTGTTATCTTCGAAAACTTTGAAATCATTTTGTGTCAAGTCGCGGATGTAGTTGCCCTTCTTATCCGTCACCACCGAATCGACCAGCACCAACTTTGATTCTTTCTTGATCACGACGGCCGGCTGCGGCTCCGCCGGTGAGGCCGCCTGCGGCGGTGGCGGAGCTGGTTGCTCTTGCGCCTGCGAAGGAGCAGGAACCGCGCACATCGCTCCGGCAGCCAACCACGCGCCCAATTGAATCGTTCGCCTGAGGTTTGTCAGTGTATTCATGTTATCCCCCGCCAAAATCACTTAACTTCAATAAGGAATGACCACTGCCCCGTTGCGTGCCGCCATCTGCGCACCCACGGCGTCTCGCACGACCAGCCGCACGAGATAGGTGCCCGGCTTCACGTCAAAACTGGTTTTCACCGTGAACCCCGAGCGGCTCAATCTGCTATAGGTCGTGTCGAGCAAGTTCATCTCCACGACCTTTGAAAGCCCAGTGACAAAATTTCCATTCTCGTCGAAAATGCCGGTGACGATCGTCAATTCGTCGTTGTTGCGCCCCAGCAATTTCCGGAAGTGGATGCCCTTCACATCAAAGTGCGTCAAGACCGCGAGGCGCGCCTGGGCCTCGTCTTTCTTGAAAAATTGCGTTTGCAGCTCCACCGGCAGGTCGCGGATTTCCTCTTGGGAAAACAAGGCTTCCTGCATCTCCAGCTTTGTCGCTTCGGCGGGGTCGGTGAGCGTCCTCGGCGCGAAGTAACCGTGCCGCGCTTGGATTTCGAATTTTTCCTTGCTTGTGAGTGCAACTTTCAGGGTATGAAATCGTCCGTCGATTTTCAGGTTCTGCGGAGAAAATCCGAGCAAATAGGAGAACGCCGGCGCCCCGCCCGCCTCCCGCATGGCTTCATCCAAGTCGTTGCGGTTGTGGAAGAATTTGCCGCCCGTGCCATCGGCCAACTGCGCCAGAACCTCCTCTTGCGCGGATTGTGCCGCCACGCGGTAGGAGACTTTGTAACCGGCGGTACGGAAGGTGTCTTTCGGTGGATCGGCGATGTCCCCCATCACGTCCGGGGCATAGAGGCCGCGGGCATCAATGGTATTGATCACGATATTTGCGCGGGTCGCGCGATCCACCATTTCAGATGCTTCGGACTGCAGGGTCGACGGGATGAAGCCGGGTGAGACCAGAGCGAGCACGCGTTGACCGGGCATGGTTGCCAGGCGTCTTACGACCTCCTCCAGATGCCTGTAGGCATACTGCGTCTCGTTGTCCCCTTGCGCCACCGCCCGGTCCGCCGCGACCTGCGCCAGGTTTTGCGCGGCCGCCATCATCTTGGTGTCCCCGTTGAAAGCGCACTGGAGCGCCTCTTCGGTGGCGACGCCAAGCGCCTGCATGTCAGACTTGTTCACGATCAGATCGGCTTGGTAATAGTCCACGTCAGGGCAATCATGAAAACCGTGGCCTGTCAGGGACCGCGGCACGATTCCAAGCAGCGCTTTTGCGAGTTTTTCGTGATCATCCGTAAACTCCTGAGTCAACTGCCCGGAGGTGGTGTTCAGCGAAACGCGATCGCTCGCCGCCAAAGCTCCGAAAAAGCGTGTCGCCGAATCACGGACGAACGCCGCATCGGCCATCGAGAGGTGCACGTCGTCGAACACCATGGAGACAAATCGCTGCGGCAGCACGACGGCTTTGCCGCCGGCTGCGTCCATACTCGAGGAAGAACCTGACTCCGCGCTGGATGCTATTGCTGAGGCCGTGCGTGTTTCGGGTGTCTCCACGCTAAAAGAAGAGATTGTTTGTAGTTTTCGGTTGTCGTACAGCTGAAAGTCTTCTTTTTTGAGATTCGGCACGATCTTGCCCTGCTTGTCGCGAACCACCACGCGCACCAGCACGAGGTTTACGCGCACCTTGAAGGTGGTCGGCGTGTCGTGGCTGGAGACTTCCTCATTCGGGCTCGCTGATGGAGCTGATTTCGCGGTCGAATCTGTTTTTGCGGGCGCATCCTGCGGCGGTGAGGACGGTGCGGGCGTCTGAGCGGAGAGTCGATTGCCTGAAATCGATAGGCAGCAAGCGAAAACTACCAAAATGATGAGTCGGAAACCCGGGAATAGCAGTGCGTAAAACATCCCTGCCCTTCAGAAACCCGCATCCTGAGGTGCCCCCGGGCTTGGAAGGGACGGAACACGGGGGATGCGATGCCGCTGATCAATGACTTGACTATACGCTCGACGCAATTTTTGTGTCAATCACGCAGCTGCTCGCAGCTGCTCGATATCCAGCCAGACTCCAGACATCCTGCGCCTCGTCATGGCGAAGCACGTAACGGTCGCCGTCGTCCACCAGGACGCGAAAGAAAGTCGCCCCGGGTGAATACCAGCGATCCTCAATCGCCACGACCTCCCTGGCTCCGTCTATCAGATTCATCCTCACGGGGCGCTCGTCCGCCTTATATCCGGAATAGCACTCCACGCGGATAACTTTTTCACGCATGGGCATGGGCCCGCGCCCTTCTGCGGCTCTCTGCCAGCTCCGCGTTCCAGGCGGCGCCCAGGAAAATAATTACGGCGGAAAGCTGCATCCAGATGATCAATCCGATCACGGCTGCAAGACCGCCATACACGACGCCATACGGGACGCGGCGAACGTAAACTCCAAACAACACGTCCACCAACCACCACAGCAACGTCGCGACCATCGCACCGGGCAGGACATTTCGCATACTGTCCTCCTGGGGCCGCGCCACGCGATAAATCACCGTCAGCGCCAGCATGGCCAGCAACATCGCGGCGGCGGGGAAAAAGAAATTCCACCATCCCTGCAAAATGCTGTGCTTGCCGACTTCATGGACAATCCATCGGCGCAGCGGCTTGCCCAGAACGCCGAGGATGGCCGCCCCCAGCAGCGGAGCAATCGTCACTAACAGTAACATCAGGCCGCGCACTTGGCGGTGCAGAAACCCGAATTCCTCGGTGTCTCCATAAATGGTGTGAATGCCCTGCATCACCAGCTTCATCACCTGCGAGCCTGCAAGCAGCGTTCCGGTCCAACCCAACGCCGCGATTTTCCACGCTTCCGGTCCGCGCTTCACCAAAAATTCCGAAACGATTGTCTGACTCCCCGGTGGCAAAAACTGCATGAGATCCTCGATGAGGTCAAACAAACTCGTCCGGCCGCCAATCCGGCTCGTCGCCAACGCCACGGCAAGCAGAAGCGTGGGGAAAAACGCCAGGAAAAGATTGAAGGCGATCGCCTGCGAAATCATGCTGCACCGCGGAAATACACGCGCAAACACCCGGTACATCCTCCGAAAGATTTCCCCCCCTGAGAGCATGGCGTCGCATTATACCTGCGACGGCTATTTCATGCCTGAATCCACGCGCATCCATCGGCACGCTCTTGATATTTTTGCAAGACCCCGGGATGACAACGATTCTCCTGGGCCTCCCTTGGCTTGGCTATTACGTGCGATTCGCAAACAGCATCAACCTGCCACCAGTGGTGGTGGGCCTCGAGGGTTCTGACTCGCTGCGCAAAAAGTATGGCCGCGAGCGTCTCATCACTGACGACAATATGGGCCGGGAATGGGAACTCGAAGTTCCCATCTTCTGGCGCTGATTCTCCCTCGGAGACTGAAGCGGGGTTAGGCCCTCCCAGCGGCGAAGGCTTTATGGATGAATTCCCACACCTTCGCCTCAGGCATGTTTTTCCATGTGGAGGACCGGGAGGGATTCGCCGTTCACCAGTGGAATCGAGATGGGTTTGACAGCGACATAGCCTTTTGCGCCGAAGAGCTTCGCCCCAGTGAGCGTTGCCCCCATCTCATAGCGAGTAAACCCGGCGGAGCTCGCCGCATTTTCGCAAGCCTGCAGGATCATGCTGCCGACTCCGCGGCGCGCCCAATCGGGATGGATGAAAAAAGCGCGAATCTTTGCCGCATCGCGAAGAGGGTCCAGCAGCGCATCCTCGCGTCCCGTCCAATGATCGCTCCCGTAGAGAGTCTTGCGTTTGCTCCAGCCGCCGCATCCGACAATAATCCTACGTCCCGTCGGCGATGAGCTGGCTATCGACGCCAAAAACGGTTTTGAGCGCGCCCTCGATTTGTGCCGGCGTGTAGTCCTGCGTCTGCAATCCGCGGACGGACGCTTCGATCAGTTCGCGCAGAATGGGAACATCTTCAGGGACAGCAAGGCGGAGGTGGATGTTCGCTTGCATCGTCGTTCGAACGCAGGAGCCTCGGAGTGGATTCTATCGCCGGCTAGTGGAGGGGCGCGACAGAATTCAAATTGTCGCGCATCATGGGCTGGAATGTTGGGCGATTCGCGGGCGGCTTCATCCACAAAGGGAGACAGGTGATCTCTGATGCTTTACATGGTCATCGAACGATTCAAGAATCGGGGCGCGAAAGCGGTTATCGGCGCTTTCGGGAGAAGGGGCGCATGGCTCCGGACGGCCTCGCTTACGTGGAAAGCTGGGTGGAGACAAACTTCGATCGCTGCTTCCAGTTGATGGAGTGCGGCGACGTGCGCTTGCTGGAACAGTGGGCGGACCGCTGGCGGGATCTCGTCGACTTTGAGTTTGTCCCGGTGCGCGGTTCGAAAGAAGCGGCCGAGCTCATTTCAGTTGAACTCTGAATCATGGCTATTCGCTCGAGTGCTGAGGAAAAGGCGTGAACTCCTGCGGCCGGACAGCGATGAGAAAAGGTTTTTGGCTTCCGTACGGTGCCCGGCGCTACAGGCTAGATTTCGCTCCCCCTGCAGCGTACACTTTTTTAGAAGCCATCCAGTTGACGAGGACTCATTCATGACGACACCCGCACATTTCGTTCCGGCATCCCCGCTCGCCCGCAGCGGGCGCAGCGAAGAAGTCGTGGCCAAGCACAAGAAATATCTTTGGCCTTCGGTGACCAACTACTTTCAACAGCCGCTGGTGGCCGACCGCGGCGAGATGCAACACCTCTGGGACCTAGAAGGCAACAAGTACCTCGATTTCTTCGGCGGCATCCTAACCGTTTCCGTGGGTCACTGCAACCCGAAGATCACCAGCAAAGTGAACGCGCAGGTCAACCGGCTGCAGCACACGTCGACGCTCTATCCCAACCAACACATCGTGGCCCTGGCGGAGAGGATCGCACAAATCACGCCGGGCAACCTGCAGCAGAGCTTTTTCACTAATTCCGGCACCGAGGCCAACGAAGCGGCCATTCTGCTCGCGCGCATGTCCACCGGCAGCTATGACGTGGTGGCGCTGCGCCACGCCTATTCCGGCGGCTCATCGCTTGCCAAGGCCGTCACCGCGCACGCGCCGTACCGCAAGGGTGGCGTCATCAGCGTGGGCATCTCGCATGCCGTGAATCCCTACTGTTATCGCTGCCCGCTGCACTTGAAGTATCCCGATTGCGAAGTGGCTTGCGCCGAAGACGTGGAAAATCTCATTCAAACGGGAACTAGCGGGAATATCGCTGCGTTCATGGCCGAACCAATTCAAGGCGTTGGGGGATTCATCACTCCGCCGAAGGAGTATTTCAAAATTGTCTTCAAGATCGTGAAGAAATATGGCGCGCTCTTCATCGCCGACGAAGTGCAAACCGGCTGGGGACGCACCGGAAAGAAATGGTTTGGCATCGAGCAGTGGGAAGTGATTCCGGACATGATCACCAGCGCGAAAGGCATGGCCAATGGCGTGCCAGTTGGCTTGACCGTGACCACGCCGGAAATCGCCGGCAGCTTCCAGGGAATGAACATCGCCACGTTTGGAGGCAACCCGGTAACGAGCGTAGCGGCCAGGGCCACCATCGAGCTGATCGAAGAAGAGAATTTGCTGGAGAACGCGCACGTGGTCGGCACGTATTTTCGGGCCAAGCTGGAAGAGTTGCAGGCGAAGCATTCGCTCATCGGCGATGTGCGCGGCATGGGACTGATGCAAGCGCTCGAGTTGGTAAAAGACCGCAAGACGAAAGAGCCCGCTCCGGAAGCCGCGACGCAGGTGATGGAACGTGCCCGCCAGAACGGCCTGCTCATCGGCAAGGGCGGCCTCTACGGCAACACGCTGCGGCTCGCCCCAATGCTGAATACGACCAAGCCCGACGTCGATGAAGCCATCAAGCTTCTCGACAAGTCCTTCAGTGAGGTTAGGAATTGAGAATCAGAAGCTTGTCGGCAGTGCTGGCCATTCTTTCTTTGGCGATCTGCGCTTTGCCTCCTCAAGCTCGCTCACAGTCAGCCGAAAAAAAGCTTGTTTGGAAGTCGGTCGCTTTCGCAATCGTGAAGTTCAATGACGAAGCGCCGAAGTCCTGGAACATCTATCACACGGAGAAAAAGGGACTTCTGCTCGTGCACCTTTGGAAGCGCTATTTGCTCGTCGACATGAAAGAACAAGAGGCCTACGAAATCGATCCGCAAACGGTGAAGCTGCGCGGCGAAGGGGTTGAATGGTCAACTGCCGATAAGCCGGATCAGCCGATCGAGACTCCCGATTGGAAAACGCGCGATGTCGGCAGCGTGCAATTGGTGAGATTTCGCCTCGGCAAGGGTGGCCATGTCCTGGAGCTGCAGATCCCGCTTCTGATCAACGGCAAACCGGCGTACTGAACTGCAGTTTTAAGTTTTTAGTCCTAAGTTTTTAGTTTTAGGATTTTCGTGATTCGGCTTCAGCCAACGAACGGAATTGCGCGGCGGGGTAGGGGTACGGAGTTTTCGCGGGCGATGAGCAAGGGAGCCGTAGCAAGTTAGCGTGCACGCCTCAGATTACGCGCTTCCCAATTACGACTAGACTTCTCTTTTTTTCTACTTAGAACTTATAACTTGGAACTAAAACTCTCTCTTATCGGCGATACACGCCGTAATACCACGGGATGCCGAGCGCGCCGGGTTCGACGCCCACAATCACCGAATCGCCGGCGCGAAAGCGATCGTAGTCATCGAAATCTACCGCTAACCGCTCGATTTTCTGCCCTTCGCGCCAGGAATGAACAAACAGTCGGCGCGTGCCTCGGACGATTCCCGGCATGTTATAGCGGCTATCCACGGTAGTAGCGTGATAAGCCACGTTTTTTTGCGAGTCCAGCTTCCCGTTCAGAAGCAGTGTAGCGGCAAGAATCCACGGCAGCGGAATGAATCCCGAGTAGACGCGCTTGAGCACTTCGAGTTCCCGGCGATTTCGCGCCCGACGGTCGAGCACCACGGCGATGGCCAGGGCGAAAAAGAAAAGCGCGCCGAAAAACACCAGCATGAGGTCCAGATCAAGCGGCGGATAAATCTGACTGACGTAGGGGAACGCCAGCGACCCGGCGAGAAATACCGCCGTGCGCTTCAACAGGCGCCGGCGGAACATGACTTCAGCGGCTGCCGAAGTCAGGCCGCAGCAGGGACACTGATCCGCAATCCGCTCGGAACCGCAATCAAGGCAGCGTGTCATCGCACCTAGTATAAAACGGGATCAAGAGCCGGTGTTGGAGAGCGCGGAAAGCAGGTCCTCGAAAACCTTCTGGCTTTCGGACTCGGAAACGGCAACCGACACGCCCATGCCGTGTCCCGGCTCCACGCGCTTCACAAAACAGTTGAGCCTTACGGGACGATCGAGAGTCAGCCGCGCGGTGAAGCCGGCACCCAACCAGAGCGGATCGACGGCTTCGATAAACATTCCGCTGGAACTGATGTCGCGCGTGCTTCCGCGAAGAACCGCGGAACCCCATTCGATCTCGAGGTCTGCGCGGAACGAGTAACGCGGCGCCCAGCGGCGTTCGAGGTGCCGGGCGGGATGATCCCCATTGCCCATGAATCGCGTGCAACCCCCTGCCAGGGATTACGTACCACGGCGCTCGGGCGAAGTCGCCGCTTCTCTCTTGAAAGCATACCCCTTCTTCCGCCATGACACATACGACGCCGGAGAGGGATGTTTTGTTCCCAGCAACGTGATTTTCGATGCCAAGGAAGTCACGGCGGTGACGTACGAATTTTACGAACGGAAAAATCGATGCTTATTCCCGATTGGACGCGGCAGGGCCTTTGCCGGGAGCACTCCCACTAGCCGTTTTTTCGCTGGCGCGCAGGCGGCGCTGCACTTCAGCTTGCAAATACTTGCGAAGGCTTTCCGGAACGATGCCCGGAGCGGCTAATTCCCGCAGATCGGAAACAGTGAGCTCGGGAAGATAGGCAAGAATCGCGGCGAGCGGCGCGGAAGGGTGGCGGACAAGTGCGAGGCGGACATTGTAGGTGATGGACCACTTGTGATGGTGAACGATGGCCGGAATTACGGCCACGGGAAGCTTTTCGCGGGAGAGCGCTCTCAGGATTTGCGCTTCCGTCATGTACGGGTTGTCGAGAACGATCGAGATAACTTGAGCGTGACCTTCGGCGAGCAGCGCGCCGGCCACGCGCGCCGGGCCGCGACGCGCCAATGTGATTTTCTGCCCGAGCGGAAGTTGCGGCAAGCGTGCGAGCAATTGATCTTCGGCGTTGCGCTTCAGCTCCGCGGAAACCCCGGGCAAAATCGCAACCTGCACAAGGTCCATCAAATAGAGATCGCGGAGTAGGCGCAGGCTGATCAGGCGCGGCGTGCGCGGATGAAACGCCAGCGAACGCTTCACCCGATAGCTTTTCAGAAGTGGTTTGCGCCGCGCCACCTCCTCAAGAATTTCTCCTGGAAGGGTTTTCCTTTCCAGAAGCAGGCAGACATGCGTTTCCTCGAGTGCCGGATTGTCAAGCAGCGCGAGGAGCACATCCGCCGAGGGATGATGCAAGAGCGCGGCAAGCTCTTCGCCAGTGGCGATGAGCGCGCGTTCGCGGAGTGATCCCTCTTCGGACATTTCAAGATCGCGCGGCGCGTGCCGCTGCCTCCGCGGGCGACATTCGAAGCCCGCCGATTTGCTCTTGGGGCAAAACTCGCTTCAATGCCGTGTCAAGTTGCATATCAAAAAAAGCGCACCGGCCTACGGTTCCTCCTGTCTTCACAATCCTAACATTCTCGCGGCCGTTGCCAGAGTGTTCGGAAATTGTGTGCACCAAGGAGGATAATTCGCTTGCTGCTTGAAGCAAAATCTCACGCGCCGCAGGATCTTCGGCATCCGCCGCAGCAGCCACGACGGGAAATACTGACGGAAAAACGCTATCTGGCTGCAGGGCGGCGCGCTGTTGCAGTTCCGCCCAGGAGGCACAAACGAGCTGCTCTAGAATTTTCATTCCCAGAGTCGAGTCCGTTCCCAACTGCTCTCGTTCTTTCATCGCTCTCGCAACCGCACGGCTGCCGATGTCAAACGCGCTGCCGTCGTCACCGAGCCGCGGGCCTTGTCCTCCCGTGCGCCAGATTTGTCCCTGTGCATTACGGCCAATGGCAGCGGACCCGGTTCCAGCGACAAGGACGATCACCGGGCCTTCCCCGGCAGCCGCCAGAGCCATTTCCAGATCCGTAAAAATGCGGACCGCCGCGCCCGGAAATGCTGCTGCAAGTGACGCGCGCATCCGTTCCTTCATCTCCGGCTTCCCCGTGCCCGCCAATCCCGCGCCTAGCGCAGCGACCGCATTTCGCACTACCCGAGCTTCTTGCAAGGAAAGATCCGCCGCTTTCTCGATTTCACGGGTGGCCGATTCCACGCCAACGCGCGAAGGGTTCGATGGGCCAGCAAAGCTGCGGGCCAGAATCTTTCCGGCCGGGTCCATCAAGACACATTCCGTCTTCGTGCCGCCGCCATCGAAGCCCAGAACATAATCCATGGAAAGAGCATACGTGAAAAATGGCGAACCCGAATCGATTCGCCGCAAAGAAGGTGCGAAAAGTATTGACGCAAGGCGCAACGACTTCTTGACGAGGTGACGTGAGGCCACTATCCTCGACGCACTTTTCCGCAGCATCCGAAGCGCGCCGCGGAAGAGACACTCGATGCGCATCCATCCGCTGGACCTGGCCATTGTCATTGCGTACCTGCTCGGCGTCACGGCGCTGGGCATGCGTTTCCGCCGCGGGCAGCAAGACGCAAAGGATTATTTTCTCGGCGGGCGGACCGCACCATGGTGGGCGCTGGCCTTTTCGATCGTGGCCACCGAAACCTCCACGCTGACGATCATCGGCGCGCCGGCCATTTCCTACGCCGGAAACCTCGCCTTCCTTCAACTGGTATTCGGCTACCTGATCGGCCGCGTGCTCATTGTGCTCTTATTGCTGCCCGGCTATTTTCGCGGCGAGTTTTTCACCGCTTACGCCTTGATCGAGAAGCGATTTGGCCAGAAGATGCGCGCGGTCGCCGCCAGCACTTTCCTCGTCACCCGCGCGATTGCCGAAGGCGTCCGCGTTTCGGCAATCGCGCTGGTCGTGAGCGTTGTGCTGGGCACATCGGAGAAGCTGGCGGTCGTCATCGTCATCGCGCTCACGGTGCTCTACACGTTCGAAGGCGGGATGAAAGCCGTAATCTGGACAGACGTGGCGCAACTGCTGCTTTATTTAACCGGAAGCGCGGTGACGTTCTTCGTTTTGCTGCACCGGATTCCCGGCGGCTGGAACGAAGTGGTCCAGGTAGCAGCCGCGGACGGTCACAAACTCCAACTACTCGATTTTTCCTGGAATCTCGCCACGAAATATACGTTCTGGTCCGGGTTAATCGGCGGCGCATTTCTCACCATGGCCACCCACGGCACGGACCAGATCATCGTGCAGCGCCTCCTCGCGGCGAAGAGCGAACGCGACAGCCGCCGCGCCCTGCTCGCCAGCGGAGCCATCGTGCTTGTCCAATTCACCGTGTTTCTGCTGATTGGCGTGTTCCTTTATGTGTTCGCACAGCATTCCCCGCTCTTGGCGCCCGGCGAACGCACCGACCGCATCCTGCCGCTCTTTCTGGTGCGCGAGATGCCCATGGGACTGGCCGGCCTGCTACTGGCTTCTATCGTGGCCGTGGCCATGTCCAACGCCAGCGGTTCATTGAATTCCCTGGCCGCTTCGAGCGTGCTCGATTTTGCAAAACTGCACGGGCAAAGCGCCGATCCGGCCCGCTTCCTGCGCCTCTCCCGCGGCATGACGCTCGCATGGGGCCTGGTGCTGATGGGCTTCGGTCTGGTGAAGTGGGGCCCGCTCCTCGAAACCGGGCTGACCGTGGCGTCGCTGCCCTTCGGCAGCCTGCTCGGCCTCTTTCTTCTCGGCACGTTCGACCGCGGTGCCAACGCGCGCGGGGCCCTGGCCGGAATGATTGTGGGACTCGCCGCGATTTTATGCCTATTCCAATTTACGAGCGTGGCGTATACCTGGTATTTCATGATTGGCGCGCTCATCACGTTCTTCTTCGGCTGGCTTGCGAGCCGAATTGCGCAGCCGTAGGGGCGCAGCACGCTGCGCCCCTGTTTGCGAGAACTGTGCGATTCAGAAGAACTTTGTTTGAGGTGACATGACCGAAAAACGTCTGGAACTGGTGCGCGGTCTGGGCGCGTGGGCGTCCGCGGCGATCGTTGTCGGCACGATGATTGGCACAGGCATTTTCCTGAAGCCCGCGGAAATGGCGCGCGAGGGACGCAGCGTCTGCGTCGTATTCGGGGCGTGGATCGTGGGCGCGATTCTTTCGATTTTTGGCGCTTTTTCGTTCGCGGAACTGGGATCGATGATTCCGGAAGCGGGCGGCGAGTACGCCTATCTGCGCCGCGGCTTCGGACCGCTATGGGGATTCCTGTTCGGGTGGATGCATTCGATCGTGGGGCGTCCTAGTTCGCTGGCCTCGATCTCCGCGGGCATGATGAGATTCCTCAGTTTTCTGCTTCCCGCCGTCGCCGCTCCCCTCTTCACGATTCACATCGCAATCCCAGGCTTCACGGGCTGGATCAAACCATACGATTTTGTGTTCACGTGGGCGCAACCGCTGGCGGTCTTGTGGATCATGGCAATGACGGGCGTGAATTATCTGGGCGTGCGCCTGGGCGGTGCAGTCCAAGTATTCCTAACCTCGATCAAGATCATGTCCGTGGCAATTGTGATTGGAGTGGCGTTTTTTTCGCAGGCACCGGCCGCGCGCGCGCCCGATCCGTTCTGGCCGCCCGCGGGCATGGGTGGCGGGGCAATCTTTAGCGCGTTTCTGGCGGCGCTGGCGGCGGCGCTCTGGGCGTACGACGGATGGGAAGACTTGAATCTGGTCGGTTCCGAAGTGGAAAACCCGCAGAAGAATTTTCCGCGCGCGCTGGTCGGAGGAGTTGGATTTGTCGCTGTAGTCTATCTGCTGTTCAGCGCGGCTTGCTTGAAAGTATTGCCGTTCGATAGCGTGGCCGCCTCGCGCCACATTGCCTCCGATGTCGTGGAGCACATCGCGGGGCCCACCGCGGCGGCATGGATTACACTGGCGATGGCGATCTCCGCCCTGGGCTCAATGAATTCCTCGGTCCTGAGCGGGGCGCGCGTAGGCTACGCGATGGCCCGTGATGGAATTTTTTTCAAGATTGCGGACGGCATCCACCCAAATTTCCGCACGCCCGGACGGTCGCTGATTTTCCAGGGCGTGCTGGCAAGTTTGATGGCGCTGACCGGAACGTTCGAAGAGCTCACAAATCTTTTTATTTTTGCCGCCTGGATCTTTTATGCCTTCGCCGTCGTGGCCCTGTTTCGAATGCGAAAAACCGAACCGGATTTGCCGCGCCCCTATCGCTGCTGGGGCTATCCCTGGGTTCCCGGCATCTTCGTCGCTGGGGCTCTGGCCCTCACGGTAAACATCTGGCTCGAGCGCCCCGGCCGCTCTTCCATCGGCCTGCTGCTAATCCTGGCGGGACTTCCTTTTTATCGTTGGTGGAGCACGTCAGGTTCAGCTCGTAGTGACGCCATGAAAGCCTGAGCGGCGCGAAAAAAGAAAGTGCACCAAGAGACCTCCCGCGAAGAGAGTCGCTCCCGGAGCCAAAACCCATCCTAACCCCATGGTGAAAAATGCCGCTGTCACAATATGGTGCGCCAGATTATGGCCGATCACTAAACCCACGGGAATGGCAATCAAGAACACAACCGCGAATGGCAGGACGGGAAATATGCTGGAGGCGAGCACCATGCGAACAGAACCTCCCGCGCGCTTCGATAGATAGGCTCCCAGTGCACCTGCCAATGGCAGTATCAGCAGCCAAGAGGTATAGAACATAAGAACAGGAGTTCCCTGGTCCAAATTAAGAATGATCGGGCGTGGACCGAACTTCTGGACTAGCTCAAGCAAGCCCATCGATAGCGCGAAAGTGAGCAAGCCGGGGAGCCAGAGTTGCGTTACGCGATTTGTCATAGTGTCCTTTCCAATGCGAGCGGAGTCGATTTTCCGCTGCAAATCCTTCCAATCAGCAACCTGTGAAAGCGTTCGCTGAACCGCTTCGTACTCCGGCAGGCCTTCGGCGCGAAAAACTTCGCACGATTCTTCCAAGTGCGTGGCGAGTTCCGCCTGGACTTCATCCCTTTCAGCAGCATTCAGAGTGAGGCCGGAGAGGCGCCGGCGGACAAGTCTTTGCCAATCAGGCATGCGACACCTTGGTCAGCCGCTTCAGTGCGCCGAACAGTTCCGCCCATTCCTTCCGCAGAGGTGACAGTTTCTTCTTCCCGGCAGGCGTGAGGCGGTAACAACGGCGCTTTCGGCCGCTGTCGCTGATTTCCCATGCGCCGCGAATCCAGCCGCGCTGCTCCATGCGGTAGAGCATGGGGTAGAGAGCCGCGAGGGTGAAGCGCAGCGTGCCTTTGGTTTGCTGCTCGATGCGGCGCGCCATTTCGTAACCGTGGAGAGGGCCGCGTTCAAGAACGCTGAGAACCGCGAGTTCCGCGGTGCCGCGTTTGATTCCTGTTCCGATCATAGAGCTCTCCCTTACATATAAGAGTCTTATATATGCAGCGAAAATTTGTCAACTGGCCTTTGGAACGGGTGTCCAAAGGCAAACGTCCAAGGTGACGGACTAAACCGAGGCGGCGCGGGCACTGCCCGTGCCAGTGGCGATGGGCAAAATTGCGGTTTCGGCCTCGCGGGAAACTTCGATCGCGGGCTGGAAAAGTTTGGCGAGCGCTTCGATGCCCGTGACGAGGCGCGGGCCGGGGCGTGAAAAGTAACTATTGGCCTCAAGCGCGTAGACGCGGCCGTTTCGAACGGCCGGAATGGCGTGCCACGGCTCAGGGAATGACATGGACTTGTATTCGTCGCGAGCCCGCTCGGCGGCGTAGCCGCAAGGGGCGATGAGCAGGATTTCCGGCGCCGCATCGATCAAATCTTCGATAGCGATTCGAAAGGAGGGCGTACGAGCGGTGCCGAAGACGTCTTCGCCCCCAGCACGGTGGATCATTTCCGGAACCCAGTGGCCGCCGACGTAGAACGGTTGCAGCCATTCTAGGAGGGCAACGCGAGGACGATCCGCCGATTGCGGCAACTGCTCTTCCAGCGCGCCGAGACGCGCACCGATCTCTTTCAGCAGCGCTTCCGCCTGAGGACCGCGGCAGGATTCTTCTCCCACCCAAAGAACGTCGCGCCAGACGTCGCCCAAATCCTGTGGATTGAGGCAAAGAACTTCGGGGCGCCGGTCGAAACGCGTGAGGACCGTAGCGAGATCGTCGGGAGATGCGGCGCAAACATGACACAAGTCCTGAGTGATGATGAGATCCGGGGCCAATGCCGCCAGAACCCCGGCGTCGACGGCGTACAAACTTTCCCCGCGGTGAACGTACTCGCGAACGAGGGCGTCGATTTCCGCAGGCGAAGCATCGTGCGGCACGCGCGAATGAATGACTACGGGTTTCGTCCTCGCCTGCGGCGGGAAGTCACATTCGTGGCTGACGCCCACAATTTCGGGGTCCAAGCCGAGCGCAAAGAGAATCTCGGTAGCCGACGGAAGCAACGAGACAATGCGCATGACAAAAGGAACTTTAACACAATTTTGATGAAGGCTACTTGTAGAGAAAATATTTGCGGCGGATCTGGTCGAAGGCAGTTAGAGCGGTGGACCAGCTGGCGACAATTTTTTCAGGAGGCATCCCCGACTGCAATTGCTGGATGCTGTCGGAGCTTCCGAGGAGCAACAGGAGTTTCTCGGGATCGAACTGCTGAGGATAGAGCCTGTGCAAAATCACCGCAATGTCCACGCCCATGCTCATGGCGCGCACCCTGTAGCGATCGGTGATGCGTACCGCGACGCCGCCGCAACGCTGGCCGCTGTAGAGACCGACAATGGGGACGAAGGGTTGCGCAGTGAAATGCAAACCGGGAAGATGACGCTCGTTCAGTGCGGAGGCGACATCGTCGCCGTTGATCCAGGGCGCCCCGAACTCTTCAAAGGGAGCTTGGGTGCCGCGGCCGACGGAGACACCGGCGTTTTGCAGGATTTCAATGCCGGGATAAAGGATGGAACCCTTCGTGGTGCGGAGATTCGGCGAGGGCGGAATCCACTTAATGCCGGTGCTCTCAAAGAAATAGTTGCGATGCCAGTTTTTCATGGCGATGACATGGAGATCGGCGCCGATGTGATTCTCGGCGTTGAAAAGCTGGGCGAGCTCGCCAATCGTGAGGCCGTAACGCACCGGCAATGGAAAATATCCGACGAAATTCGTTTTGTCGGCGTCGAGCATCGGGCCTTCCACGATTTCACCGCCGAGCGGATTGGGACGGTCGAGGACAAAGAAAGCGATGTTGCGTTTGGCGGCTTCCTCCATGCAATAAGCCATCGTCGTCGTGTAGGTGTAAAACCGGACACCGGCGTCCTGAACGTCGAAGACGAGCGCGTCAATGCCCTCGAGCATTTCATTGGTGGGACGGAGCGTTTCGCCGTAGAGACTATGGACAGGAAGGCCGGTGGCGGGGTCTTTGGAGGAAGAGAACTTTTCATCGCTGCGGCCGGCGAGGCCGTGCTCCGGACTGAAGAGAGCGACGAGTTTAACGCCGGAGGCATGAGATAAAACGTCAACGGTACTGCGCCCTTGCGAATCGAGGCCGGTGTAGTTGGTGATGAGGCCGACCCGCTTGCCGCGAAGAGGAGCGAACTTCTGCGATTCGAGAACGTCGAGGCCGGTTTGCACCCGCGCGGCGTGACGCGAGCGTTTCGATGCCGCATGCGCCGGCGCGGATCCCAGCGAGAGAAGCGCTACAAAGATGGTGAAATGGATGAACGCAAATTGCGCGCGGTTGAGTTCAGTCAAAAGGTCCCCCGTTATTGAAACCATACAATGATATTCTGGAACGCGCTGGCCGAAGCCGCGTTGAGAGCACGATGTGCGTGTGCTATGTATAAATGGAGACTGCGGGCGGCCGCTGGGGGATCCTAACCGATGGAAGGACGCCGCGTCCGTTTTTTGCTTCTGATTCCCGTCTCGATCGTTTTCCTTATGGCCTATAACGCACGCAGCCAGAGCCGCAGCACCGCGGCAAAAAAAACCGTCGTCAAGGAGGGCGCAGTTCCCGCAAACAGCGGACTGAAAAAACTGTCGCCCGCCGCGGACGCCTGGGTGGAAACCACGCTGCGCAAGATGAGCGTAGACGAAAAGATTGGGCAGCTTCTTTTCACCACTTATCACGGAAGTTTTGCGGCCACGGACACGGCGGCCTACCGGCAGGTCCTGCACGATGTGAACGATCTCCACGTGGGAGGGTTTATCAACATCACGCAAGGATCGCCGCTGGGGATCGTGAAAAGCCAGGCGTATCCGACGGCGGTGCTGAACAACCAGCTCCAGGCGAAGTCGAAGTTGCCGCTGCTGGTTGGCGCGGATTTCGAGCGCGGCACGGCGATGCGACTGGATGAAGGCACGTCTTTTCCAACGGCCATGGCGCTTGCCGCCGGCGGCAGTCCGAAAGATACATATGCCATGGGCAAAATCACGGCCCTCGAAGCGCGCGCCGTCGGAATCCACTGGATTTATGCACCGGACGCGGATGTAAACAATAATCCCGGAAATCCGATCATCAACACGCGATCCTTCGGCGAAGATCCGGAGCGGGTCGCCCAATTTGTGAGCGAGTTCGTTCGCGGCGTGCAGGAAAATGGCGGACTGGCGACGGCCAAACATTTTCCAGGCCACGGCGATACGGCCGCCGACTCGCACATTGATCTCCCAGTGATTCGCGCCGACCGCGCTCGACTTGATCAACTTGAACTTGTTCCATTCCGCGCTGCTATCGCCATGCAGGTCGAAAGCATCATGACGGGGCATCTGAACGTTCCTGCTCTCGAGTCCGATCCCAACACGCCAGCCACTTTATCGCACAGCATCCTCACCGATCTGCTGCGCAAGGAGCTTGGATATCAGGGCCTCATCGTCACGGACGCGATGGACATGGGCGGAATCACCGTGCGTTACGCGCCCGGAGAAGCGGCGGTGCGCGCGGTTGTGGCGGGAGCGGACGCGCTATTGATGCCGCCGGTGCCGGATGCCGCGTTCGAAGCGTTGCAGGCGGCGGTGAAGTCGGGACGAATTTCGAAAGAGCGTCTCGATGCATCGGTGCGGCGAATTCTCCAAGCGAAAGCTCGGCTGGGCCTGAACAGGAACAAGCTCGTGGATGTGAATGCGATCAATCAGAAATTCGGCAGCGCTGCGTGGCAGAAAGAAGCGCAGGAAATTTCGGACCGTGGTGTGACTCTGCTGCGGGATACGCCACACCGGCTGCCCCTGGATGGAACAAAGCCTTCGCGGGCGCTGCTGCTGGCGTTTTACGCCGACCCGGAGCCTTATCCGGGAGAAGATCTCGAGCGCGAATTGCGTTCACGATTTGATTCGGTGACCACGCTGCGAGCAGATACAAGATTTGTGAACGCCAGCAGTTTGAAATTGCCGCCGCCGGAAAGTTACGACGTCGCGATTCTCGCGCTGTTTGTGCGCGTTAGCGATCGCAAAGGAAATGTGGATGTGCCGGCAGAGCAGGCGGCGCTGGCGGAGCAAATTTACAAGACGGGCAAGCCAGTGATTACGGTGGGATTCGGAAGCCCGTATTTGATTGAACGGTTTCCGCAGGCGGAGACGTGGCTGGCAGCGTTTGGAATCAGCGACGTCGCGCAAATTTCCGTGGCGCGGGCGCTATTTGGACAAATTCCCGCGCGCGGGCATCTGCCGGTGACGGTGCCGGGAGTGAATCTCAAAGCGGGCTTTGGGATGGAGCTGCCGGCGAGTCCGATGACAGTGCAGCCGATGGATTTGCGCGGCGAAGCGCAATTGCAACCGGCGTACGGTGTGATTGAGAAAGCCATTGCGGACAAGGCGTTTCCGGGGGCGACGCTGGCGGTTGGTTATCGCGGGAAAGTGGTGCTCCATCCGTTTGGAAAATTAAATTACGACGCGAAGGCCGCAGGGACGACTGCGAATACGATGTATGACATCGCGTCGCTGACGAAGGTGGTGGCGACTACGACGCTGGTGGCGAAATTGGCGGAAGGCGACTTCGCGGTTCCGCTGGACCTGGATGCGAAGATCGAGCGGTACTTACCGGAATGGGCGAGCGGGCCGAACACGGAGTGGCGGCACAGAGTGACGGTGCGGCATTTGCTGACGCACACTTCCGGATTGCCGCCGTTCAAGGAATATTGGCGAACGTCAAATAACAAGCAGGACACTTTGACGAAGATTTTTGCGGAGCCCCTGGATTACGAGCCGGGGACGAAGGAGGTGTATTCCGACTTGGGAATTATTTTGATGGCGGAAATTATCGAGCGATTGACCGGGAGAACGCTCGACGATTTAGCGAGAAGCACCATTTTTTCCCCACTGGGAATGCAGGACACGATGTACCGTCCGCCGAAGAAATTGTGGCCGCAGATTGCACCGACGGAGATCGATAACAATCTGCGCCACCGTTTGGTGAAGGGCGAAGTGCACGACGAAAACGCGTTTGCCATCGGCGGGGTTTCAGGGCATGCGGGCCTTTTCAGCGCGGCGCCGGACCTGGCGGCATTTTGCCAGATGCTGCTGAACGGCGGCGTATACGCACACCAGAGAATTTTGCGGCGCGCGACGATCGCGCAATTCACGACGCCGCAGCAGCTTTCCGGCGGCACGCGAACGCTCGGCTGGGCGGTGCCGACTGAAGGCGGATCGAGCGGACACTATTTTTCGGCGCACAGCTTTGGGCACACGGGATTCACTGGCACGTCGATTTGGATCGACCCGGACCGGCAGCTTTTTGTGGTGTTGCTGACGAATCGCGTGCATCCGACGCGGGAGAATACGAAAATTCAGCAGGTGCGCCCGGCGCTGCATGATGCGGTGTTGCAGGCGCTGGGGTTTGCGACGACGGCGGCGCCCGCGAAGTGAAACAGTTCTCAGTGATCAGTTTTCAGTGCTCAGTCAGAGAAGAGAAATCCGGAAAGGGGTTGCTAATGGCGGCAGCGTCGGTGAAGTAGCCTTTATACCCTGATAGTGCGATTCGGTTGCGACAAATGTGCCAGAACAACGGGAGTAGCGCTTCCAAGCTTGTAGCACTTCTTGTCTGTCTCTTCGGCTGCCTGACGGTTGGGGCCGCGTCCGGGGACTTTGCTGACGACGCCTCTCTCTCTGCCGTCTGTCCCGTCGCCTATCAACTTGATCAATCCCCATCCTCGCGAGGTTACCATTACAGTTTCTTTGGCAACGCCTTCTTCATTAACGAACAGGGGTACCTTCTGACGGCCGCCCACGTCCTGGAAACCTTTCGCGACGGCGGCCAGCCCTACATCCTTGTCAGCCGCCCCAATAGCCCGCCTCGCCTTCTCCAGGCGGCCATCGTCGCAGTGGACTCGGAACACGACGTCGCCATTCTCCTCGCCACCCCAAATCCCTTCGCCGGCAACCACAAAGTGGCCTTTCTGCCGCTTGCTCCTGACCCGGCCTTCCGCGGCCAATCCGTCATCGCCCTTTCGCTTCATCCTCCAAAGCTCCAGAATGCTCATACTTTCGAAGTCCCCAGGGAGGACCGCTCTTCCGGCGAAGTGCTCTCCTACGAGTCCACGCAGCTTGAAAAATCCGCCCCCGCGGCCGATGTCTTCCTCCTCAGCCATCCCGTAACGCTTGGCCAGAGTGGCTCCCCAGTTCTCGCCCTCGACTCAGGCGCCGTAGTCGGTCTTGTCGAGGGCCGCTGGCTGCGCTCCAGCGCCGTTTCTATCGCCAAATCCTCCTCTCTGTCCTCTTCTACTCCCGGTGCCGCCATCCCCATTCGCTACGCGATCGCTCTCCTGCAACGCCAATCGATCTCCTGGCACACGCCTCAATCTCCGCCATCTGTCTTGCCCGCGCGGTAACACAGGTTTCCGCTCAGATCCTTTTCCTTCGCGCCAATACGGTGTCTTCGCTCGCCGTAAGGTTCCTGCAGGACCGAACCGTTGGTAGTATGATAGTAGTATGAAAGAGAAGACTTCTATCACACTATCAAAGGATGTTTTGGAGAATGTCGACCGCCTGGCTGGGTCAAGGCACTCGCGTTCCGCGTTCATTGAAGGGGTGCTGCGCAGATATCTGCGCGAACGTGCCAAGGCAACCTTGCAGGCGCGGGACCTCGAGCGCATCAATAACGCCGCGGATCGGCTCAACCTCGAGGCTGCGGAAGTCTTGGATTACCAGGCGCCCGGGGATTGACCGCTTTGCGGGCATCCCTGCCAACGACGGCAATTCTGGAGCGAGCCAAGACGGCCGGGGGCGGCCAAGAATCACCCCAAGAATGGCAATGATCCGCGGAGAGCTTTATCGTGTCTTTAGGCCGGGAGGCGATCCCAAACAGTACCGGATTTTCGTCGTGGTCAGCCGCCAACTGTTGATCGATTCAAAGTTTTCGACAGTCATCTGTGCCCCAGTATTCACCAATGGCGAAGGGTTATCCACGCAAGTCGCGGTCGATCTTGAAGAAGGCATGAAGCATTCGAGCTTGATCATGTGCGACAATCTCGTAAGTTTACGAAAAGGAGATCTCACGAATCACGTCGGCTCGCTCACCTCCTCGAAACTCCTCGAACTAAACCGCGCCTTGAAATTGTAAGTGTGAGGTACTTTTGCTGGTCAGTCATGCTATCGTGCATATCTTCCAAACGCTGGAGACGCATTCATGACCCCCAACGACTTTCGCCGCCTGGCCCTCAGCTTCCCAGAGACGGCCGAAAAAGCTCATTTGGACCATCCGGATTTTCGCGTCGCCGGAAAGATCTTCGCAACCCTCGGCTACCCTGAGGATGGCTGGGCCATGGTCAAACTCACGCCC
>WNFN01076808.1_pt1 | contig 29413 bp, 29 predicted proteins | sample 5400161 | NCBI WGS metagenome assembly WNFN01 (sample SAMN13153353, study PRJNA577476) | soil metagenome | isolation source: 80 cm saprolite on Douglas fir-dominated hillslope | place: USA:California | collected 2013-09-17 | reverse complement strand
GCCGCGATTCGCGCTTCGGTCAGCCAGGGCGTTACCGGCTCTGCCCAAGCGAGAAGGCAGACTGACGGGTACACGTATCTTACACGTAAGGTGTAGGGTAGGTGTATGAGCAGAGTGCGTACGAACATCGAGATCGAGGACACCTACCTCCAGGCAGTCATGGACCGGTACGGCTTGCGGACCAAGACCGAGGCCGTCGAACTCGCCCTGCGGCATCTAGCCGGGCAGCCTATGACACGCGAGGAGGCCCTGGCGATGCGGGGTGCGCACGCCATCGACGAGCCGCCGGCGGATACGCGTCCCAGGGGAGCCGCGTGATCCTGGCAGACACATCCGCCTGGGTCGAATACGACCTGGCCACCGGGAGCACGGTCGATCTTCGCCTGTCAGAACTGATCGAAGCTGAGGGACCGATCGCCGTCACCGAGCCGGTGATCATGGAGGTGCTGGCCGGGGCCCGCAGTGACGCCCGGGAGGCAGATCTGCGCCGTCTCCTGCTGCGTTTCCGCCTGCATCATTTCGATGCGGCCGTTGACTTCGACGGCGCCGTGCGTGTCTACCGCCGGTGCCGGCAGGCCGGCATCACGCCCCGCGGACTGGTCGACTGCATGATCGCCGCCGTCGCCTGGCGGCACCAGGCGACGCTGCTTGCCTGCGACGCTGACCTCGATCATGTCGCGCGCATCATCGGCATCGAGATGGACGAGGCTTCACAGCATCTGCCGCGCCGCCGATAAGCAGCAGCTGGCCGCGGGCGGAAACGGGTACGCTGGTGCCATGCTTTACGGCCACGTGACGACGACGCCGGGCGAACCCCGGCGCGATGCGGCGTGACCTGACCACGACCACAAGGCCCCGGGAGCAGCCATCCCGGGGCCTTTTCGGCACACAACGGATGCTGCCCGCGGAGCCTCAAACCAGGAGGCACTCATGCAGTCCCGTCAACCACGGGCCGGCGAATCCCCCGCCGGCCACTTCCCCGCCGGCCACTCCCCCGCGGACCACCGGCGGCTCGGCCGCGAGCTGAAGCTGTTCACCACCGAGCCCCTGGTCGGCGCCGGGCTGCCGCTCTGGCTGCCCGACGGCGCCGTGATCCGGGCCGAGCTGGAACGGCTGGCCGCCGAGGAGGCGGTCCGAAGCGGCTGCCAGCAGGTCTACACCCCCGTGCTGGCCAAGCGAGAGCTGTACGAGCGATCGGGGCACTGGGCCAAGTTCGCCGACGACATGTTCCCGCCGATAAAGGCCGGCGAGGAAGAACTCGTCCTGCGGCCGGCGAACTGCCCCCACCATGCCCTGGTCTACGCCTCCGAGCAGCGCAGCTTCCGTGACCTGCCGGTCCGCCTGGCGGAGCTGGGCGCCATGTTCCGCAGCGAGCTGTCCGGCGTACTCGGCGGGCTCTCCCGGGTCAGGCAGATCAACCTCGACGACGCCCACGTGTTCTGCACCCCCGAGCAGGTGCAGGACGAGATCGCGCGCGCCCTGGAGTCGGTCCTCCGCTGCTACCGCCTGCTCGGTATCGACGTGACCCGCTTCCGGCTGTCCCGGCGCGGCGGCGACGACGGCTTCCTGGGCGGCGATGACCTCTGGGCGGGAGCAGAACGCCAGCTCGCCGCGGCCCTCGCCGATCTCGGGCTCGATTATGAGGACGCCCAGGGCGAGGCCGCGTTCTACGGGCCGAAGATCGACGTCCAGGTGACGGACCCGGCCGGCCGCGAGGAAACCCTGTCGACCGTGCAGCTGGATTTCAACCAGCCAGAACGCCTCGGTCTCCGCTACGTCGGGTCCGATGGCGGCAGGCACCAGCCGGTAATGATCCACCGCGGGGTGCTGTCCGCGATGGAACGGCTGGTCGCGCACCTCATCGAGCTTTACGACGGAGCGTTCCCGCCCTGGCTCTCTCCGGTGCAGGTGCTTGTCCTGCCGGTCGGGGACGATCACGCCGCGCAGGCCCGCCGCATGGCCGACCAGGTCCGCGCGGCCGGGCTGCGCGCCGAGTGCGACCCGGCCGACGCCAGCCTAGGGGCCCGGATCCGCCGGGCCCGCGGCCGCAGGATCCCCTACGTCGCCGTGATCGGCGACCGGGAGACCGCCGGCAGCCAGGGCGCAAGCGGGCTGGTGGCGCTGCGGCTGCGCGGCGGTCGGCAGCTTGACGGCATCCCGGTGAACCAGCTGATCTCGGAGGTTTCGAGGCAGGTCGCCGACCGGTCCGCCGGTCTCGGCTTCGGTGACTCCACAGCCTGACCCAGCGGAATCCGGCTTTTTGCGCAATCCCCTGGCTGCGAGCTACAGTCGGCCGCCCTCCCGGCGCACCGGATCGGCCGCGCTCCCGCGCCGGCACTGGGCCGGCCGCCCTCCCCGGCGGCCGAGTTCGGCCGCCGCCGGCGTCAGAGATGAAGGTGATCAGGATGAGTCCCCCCCGACAGCAGAACGACACTGTCCGTCAATCCGCCATAGCCGAGTCGGGCTTCTGGCGAAGCTTCTCCTTCGCCGGGCAGGGCGTGTGGCACGTCGTGCGGACCCAGCGAAACATGCGGGTCCACCTGCTGGCCGCGTCGGCTGCGGTCGCGGCCGGCCTGGCCCTGCGGATCAGCGCCGTGAACTGGGCCTGCGTCCTGTCCGCCATCGGGCTCGTCCTCACCGCCGAGGCGCTGAACACGGTCGTCGAGGCGCTCGTCGACCTGTGCACCGACGAGTTCCACCCGCTCGCGAAGATCGCCAAGGATACGGCGGCGGGGGCGGTGCTGATCTCCTCGGCGGCGGCCCTGGGCGTGGGCATCGCCGTCTTCCTGCCCCGGCTGCTCCGGGCGGCGGGCTGATGGACGCGCCGCCGACGTTCGGGGAACTGCTGGCCGAAGGCGCCAGCGTGCCGGTCGAGGGCTGGGACTTCTCCTGGTTCGAGGGCCGGGCTACCGAGGAGCGCCCGCCCTGGGGGTACTCGCGACTGCTCGCGCAGCGGATGGCCACCGCGACCGCCGCGCTCGACATCCAGACCGGCGGCGGGGAGGTCCTCGCGCAGATCCCGCACCCTCCGCCGGTGCTGGCGGCCACCGAGTCCTGGCCGCCCAACGTGGAGATCGCCCGGCGCAACCTCGCCCGGCTGGGCGCCAGCGTGGCGGCCGTCGACGACGACGCCGACCTGCCGTTTCCGGCGGGCTCCTTCGACCTGGTCGTCGGCAGGCACCCGGTCCAGACGCGGTGGGATGAGATCGCGCGGGTCCTCGTGGCCGGCGGGACTTTCCTGTCCCAGCAGGTCGGGGCCGGGTCCGTCCGGGAGCTGACCGACGCCATGATGGGCCCGCAGGTGCCCAGCCAGGCGCGCAGCCCGCGCCGGGCGGCCGATCAGGCCGAGGCCGCCGGCCTGGTGGTGCAGGATCTGCGCACCGCGGCGCTGGAGATGAGGTTCTTTGACGTCGCCGCGGTCGTCGTCTTCCTGCGGAAAGTGATCTGGATCGTCCCCGGCTTCACCGTTGACCGCTACCGGCCCCAGCTGGCCGAGGTTCATCAGCGGATCCAGGCGGACGGGAGATTCACGGCCCACTCCCAGCGCTTCCTCATCGAGGCGCGCAAGTCGGGCTGACCCGACTGACGCCCGGCCCGTTACGCGTCGTTTTTCAGCGGGCCGTATCGTCGGGGAGGGGCGGGGTGAGGAGCCGATCAGGGGGGGCCGTGAAGCTGATCTCGTGGATGGCTGCGGGCAGCGTCGCCGGATGGGGAGCCGCCCGGCTGGCAGGCGCCGATCGCATCCGCCGGCTCGAGGCTCCCGCAGCCCCGCTGATGTCGTTCACTCCGCATGTCACCGCGGCCGCGCTGCTGGGCTCGCTGCTGCTGCGGCGCAAGGGTGCGGCCGCCACCGCCGCACTCGCCAGCGCGGCCCTGGCCGCCGTGGTGCTGCCGCGGGCGATCAGGCGCCCGCAGCGCCGGGCGGCCGGGCCGGTGCTCCGCGTGCTCACCGCTAACCTGCTGGCCGGGCGGGCGGCCGAGGAGACCGTCGTCAGCCTCGTCCGGCAGAAGGACGCCGACGTGCTGTTTCTCCAGGAGCTCACCAAGACGGCGGAGTTCCGCCTGCCGGCCTGACCGGCGCGGCGGACCCCAGCCTGCGGTCACTCCCGGTATCGTGCTGCTTTCTGTGGGTGACGAGAGGGGGCGGGGGGACAGGGCCGAGAGATGATCCTCACCGTCGTGTTTGCCTTGGCGGCCGCCTTCTCCAACGCGGTCAACGTGATGACGCAGCACTCGGCCAGTGTCGCCGCCCCGAAGCGGGAGAAGGGCTGGCGTCTGGTCGCCTACCTGTTCCGCCAGCCGCTATGGCTGCTCGGCTGGATCGCCGCGGTCGGCGGGTTCGTGCTCCAGGCCCTTGCCCTGCACCAGGGTCTGTTGTCAGTGGTCCAGCCCATTCTCGTCACCGAACTGGTCTTCGTCCTGGTGCTGCGCCGGGTGTGGATCCGCCAGGACGTGGCCCGCGCCGCGTGGCGCGCCGTGCTGGTCGCCTGCGTGGGCCTTGGCGTGTTCCTCGCGGCGGCAGAGCCGACGGGCGGGCATCCCAATGCCGATACGGCGAAATGGCTGTCCGCGCTCCTCGCGTTCGGCGCGGCCATCGCCCTGCTGGCCGCGGCGGGGATGCGAGGCTCACCGGTGCGCCGGACCTCGTCCTTTGCGGCGGCGGGAGCTCTGGCCTGGGCCCTGATGGCGACCTTCATCAAGTCGACGACCGAGACGCTGGCGATGTTCGGCATCGGTGGCACGCTCACCCGCTGGCCTGTGTACGCGCTCGCTGCCTCGGCCATCGCCGGCACCCTGCTCGAGCAGGGTGCCCTGCACGTCGGGCCGCTGAGCGTATCCCAGCCGATCCTGGTCGTCATCAACCCGCTGACCAGCATCGTATTGAGCATCTGGCTGTTCGACGAGCGCTTTACCGCCAGCCCGGCGAGGATCACCATCGCCGTCCTCGCTTTCGCCGTCATGGCCGCCGGGGTCGTCGTGCTGTCGCGGGCGGCGCCACAGGACCTCACCCCGTCGAGACCGGACCGGCCGTGACGGACGCTAAAGGCCGAACAGCGGCGGATCGCTGTCCACCGGGGGGGGCGAGCACGGCCGCGGCGTCCGGACTGCTCTCTCGGGTCTCTCGGGCGAGCTGCGCGAGCCAGTCGCGGCTGGCCGCCGCGATCCGCGCCGGGATCCCGAGCTCGCCGAGCATCTCGCACGCCGCGGCCATCTCGTCGGCGCGCCGCACCGCGTGCGTGATGCTGCCCTGCTCGAGGCGGTCCACCATGGCAACCCCCAGGTCCTCGGCGATGTTCTCGCGCAGCCAGCTCTCGCAGCCCGCCGCGCGACCTGCCCGCAGCGACTCGACGACGGCTGCAGCCATGCCCTTGTAGAACACGCTGCGGACCAGCTTGCGGGTGGCCGCCGCGCCCGCCGGCCCGGGGAGGACCTCGGCTCTCCCGCCGAGATAGTTGAGCGCCGCCGCGACGTCGGCGGCAGCCTGCCCGCTGACAAGCATCGGCGTCCGGATGCCGCGGCCGGGCACGGGCGACATCATGGCCACGTCGGCGAACGCGACCCCACGCCGCTCCGCCAGGGCCGCAAGCTGCAGCTTGAGGCCGGCCGAGGAGGTGTTGAGGTCCGCGTACAGCGCCCCCGGGCCGAGGCCCGGCGCCGCGTTACGGAACGCTGCCTCGGCCTCGTGGGCCGTGGTCAGGCTGAGCACGAGGTCGGCCCCCTCACAGGCCTCCGCGTCGCTGCCGGTCTCGATGATCCCCTGCCGCGCGCCGACCACCGGGTCGAACCCGCGCACCGCCACGCCCGAGGCGAGCAGGTCGTGGCTGATCGCGGCGCCGGCCTCGCCGAGCCCCAGCACGGCGACCGTGCCGATCAAGGGCGCGCTCACGTGGTGTCCCCCGCTCGCTTCCGGGGCGCTCTTAGGCGCGCTCGCTCGCTCACGCTGGCTCCTGCTCGCCTGCGGGCGCTTTTAGGCGCGCTCGCTCGCCCCCAGTGTCTCCTGCAGCAACCCACCCAGGGCTGCTACCTGCATCAACCCACCCAGGATGACTATCCGCGGGTAAGTTACATGCCTGCCGCCGGGCCTGCCAGGCCCGCCCGCCACCGACGATGCCCGCCCGCGCCCGCAGCGCGGGAAGCGCGGCCCCGTAAGGCATGCAGACCCGCTCCGCGCTCCGCCGGAACCGGCCCAGGGCCGGATGAGTTACCGAATTTAGGCTTTGAACAGGTCATAGTCCTCATGGGCTATTTTGCCAGAATTAATCAGTGCTGAGCGAAGTGCCCTGCCAAGCTGCCGGGTGGGAGCGGGAGTCAGGCCAGGTGAGGGGCGCAGTCGCCTAGTAGCCGGGCGCGGGTTCCGGCGTAAGGCAGGTTTGTGAGTTCAGGCGCACATGGCAGAAAGAGGAAGGTCAGGAGGAGGGGGCGGCACTCGGCGCCCTCGCAGGTGCACAAGGTGGCCAAGGTGGCGGGCAAGGCCGCGCCGACCGTGGCGGTCCTGGGCGCGCTCGCGGGCGTGCCGCAGGTACGCGACTTCGTCGTGCCGTCCACGCCTGCGGTCACGGCCGGGCACTCGCCCTCGGCTCAGGTGAGCGACCCCGGCCAGGTGGCCAACGCCGCCATCGGGGGCAACTCCGCGTCGGTCAACTCCCGCGCGCACCTGCCCCGGCACAGGAGCGCCAGCGCCAGCCCGGGCCTGAGCACCAGAAGGGCCCGGGCGACCCGGAAACCCGGCAGCTCGCCGCACAGCGTGGCCCCCCATGCCCGCAGTACCCCGGCCAGCACGGCCACCCCGGCCAGCCCGGGCAGCGACGACAGCCCGGGCGGCACCTCCAGCCCCGCCACCGGTCGCACCAGCACCGGAGGGCGCACGGTCCCCAGCTGCACCGGCACGGCGGGAATGCTTCCCGCAAACTACGCCGCGATCGTCGACTTCCTGGTCGCGCACGGGTACACGGGCTTCGCGGCGGCCGGCATCGCCGGGAACATCTACCAGGAATCCAAGGGCGACCCAGAGTCCGTCGGCTCCGGCGGCGGCGGGCTGATCGGATGGACGCCGCTGCCGTCGGGATTCGTCACCGGCAACCCCTCGGCCGACCTGCAAACCCAGCTTCAGGCGTCCGCGCGGGCCATCGGCCAGCCGGGCGGCGTCGACGTCAATGCCGCGCTGTGTGGCCGGTCCGCGCGCCACCCGTGCTGATCGCCGGCCAGATAAATTTTCGAGATATTACTTGACATGGAACAACAACGCGATACATCGTATGTGTCGGGTGACTTGCGGCGCCAACGAGCCGTCAGGCGGACGCTCGAGGTGGCATCGATGAGTTCCTGGCGGCCGGCTCGTCCTACCCGCGACCAGCCGGAGAGGAATTTCGTTCGCCGACACCGCGGCCCTGCCGATAGGTTCATTGCGCAGGCGGTGACGGGACAGATCGGGAGGATAGAGTGGCACAGGCGAACTCGGGGCCGGCGATCCTGGTGGAGGGCCTGACCAAGTCGTTCGGAGAAGTCCGCGCGCTGCGCGGCATCGACCTGTCGGTGCCGCGCGGGACGGTGCTCGGCGTGCTCGGGCCGAACGGCGCGGGCAAGACGACCGCCGTGCGCATCCTGACCACCCTGCTGCTCCCGGACGCCGGGCGGGCGCTGGTGGAAGGCCGCGACGTGGTGCGGGAGGCGGCCGCGGTCCGCCGCTCGATCGGGTTGTCCGGGCAGTCGGCCGCGATCCAGGAGGAGCTCACCGGCCGGGAGAACCTGGAGATCGTCGGGCGCCTTTACCACCTGAGCTGGCCGACCGCCCGCAGCCGGGCCGTCGAGCTGCTGGCGCAGTTCGACCTCAGCGATGCCGCCGACCGGACGGCCAAGACCTACTCCGGCGGCATGCAGCGCCGCCTGGACCTGGCCGCGAGCCTGGTCGGGTGGCCCCAGGTGCTGTTCCTCGACGAGCCGACGACCGGCCTGGACCCGCGGTCAAGGCTGGGCATGTGGGACATCATCCGGTCACTGGTCGCGGGCGGGACCACGCTGCTGCTCACCACGCAGTACCTGGATGAGGCCGACGAGCTGGCCGACGAGATCGTGGTCATCGATCACGGCCAGGTCATCGCCGCGGGCACGGCCGAGGAGCTGAAGAGCCGGGTCGGCGGGGACGTGCTCGAGTTCACGGTGCCCGACCGCGACCGGCTCGACGACGCGGTCGCGGCGATCGCGAACATCGGCGAGAGCGAGCCGCACGTGGACAAGGAGACCGGCGTGATCAACGTGGGGGTCGGCGGCCGTGGCTCCGACGCGCTCATCGACGCCGTGCGCGACCTGGATGAGGCCGGGGTGCGCACGCACGGCCTCGCGCTGCGGCGGCCGTCGCTCGACGACGTGTTCCTGGCCCTGACCGGGCACGCGGCCGAGGAGGACGAGCCGAACGGGCGCCGTCGGCGCGGACGCCGCAGAGGCAGGAACGATGCGGTGAAGGCGGTGTCCCAGTGACCGCCGTCGCCGCGCAGGCGGCCGGAGCGGCCGGCGCCCCCGCCTCCCCCAGCCTGTTCACCCAGGCGCGCTGGGCGGTGAGCGACACGCTTACCATCACCCGGCGCAACCTGCTGGTCTGGATGCGGGTACCCGCCTACATCGTGTTCACTGTGATCCAGCCGGTGATGTTCGTGCTGATGTTCCGGTATGTCTTCGGCGGTGCGATCGCCGTGCCGGGCGTCAAGGGTGGCTACGTCAGCTTCCTGATGCCGGGGATCATCGGGCAGACCGCGGCGTTCGCGACGTTCGGCACGGCCATCGCGCTGGCCCAGGAGCTGAAGAAGGGCGTGATCGACCGGCTGAAGTCGATGCCCATGGCGCGCTCGGCGGTTCTGGCCGGACGGCTGGTCGCCGACACCGCCCGGATGACGGTGACCATCCTGATCGTCATCGGCGTGGGCTACGCGGTCGGCTTCCGGTTCCAGAACGGCGTGATCCCGGCCATCCTCATGGTCGTGCTCAGCATCGTGTTCGGCGTGGCGATCTGCGTCATCTCCGCGTTCACCGGCCTGGCCATCGGCGACGAGGAGTCGGTGCAGGCGTTCGGCCTGATCTGGCTGTTCCCGATCACGTTCCTCAGCTCCGCGTTCGTGCCGATCCGGACCATGCCCGGCTGGCTGCAGGCGTTCGCCAACAACCAGCCGGTCACCTACGTCATCGACACCATGCGCGCGCTGGCGCTCGGCGGCCCGATCGAGGCGAACCTGTGGAAGAGCCTGGTGTGGCTGGCCGGGATCTTCATCGTCTTCTCGCCGCTCGCCGTACGCGCCTACAAGCGGGCCGGCTGGGAGCCGAGGGGCCGGGCCGACCTCGGCCGGGCTGACCGGCCAGGGGCGAGACGCCGGCCGGGGACACGGTGCGAGGTCCACGCCGACAGCGCTACCGCCTCCCCGGCCAGCTCATCTGGGCTCTCCGGCCCGGCCCGGCCCGGCTGGTGCGCATGCCCGCTACCACGCGCGACTGCGCCGGGGCGCCCGGAGGCGAGGGACCGCCCGTCCAGGAGCGCGCGGAGCAGTGTCATCCAGCTCGCGGCCTGGTCGGCCGGGGAAGGAACCCAGGCATCTCGCTGTGCGAAGCGCTCGGCCCGCTCATCCCGTTACACCCGCCCGGCACGCCAGTCGGCGCCCGGCGAAGACCGCGCTGCCAAATGGCGCGGCCGTGGAGTCCGTCACTCCGTGACGTCGTCCCACCGTGGCGGACAATAGCTCGACCTGACGCGGAGGAAGCCTGGGCGGCTCAGGACTGACCGCGCGCGGGGCCAGGGCGGTACACCGCCCTGGCCCCGCCGGTCCGAACGGCCAGACGCGAGCCTGACGGTGCCCGAGCCCAGAAATCTGCCGCCGGGGTGTCGATAATGACGGGCAGCCGCCGTTGTATGGCTGGAGGAGTCGCCGGGCACGCTTGCCCTGTGAGATATCGGAGGAGCGCATGAAATACGCACTGCTGATCTACTCCAGCCCCGGCGCGGCCGAGCGCGTGCAGCCTGCGGACGACGGGGTCATCGACAGCTGGCTCGACTACACGGCCGCCGTGAAGCAGTCTGGCGCACTGCTCGGCGCCGAGCAGCTCGCTCACGTCGACACCGCCACCAGCGTCACCGTGCGCGGCGGCGAGCGGCTGCTGACCGACGGCCCGTTCATCGAGACGAAGGAGCTCCTGCTCGGGTTCTACCTGCTGGACATGCCTGACCTCGACACCGCGCTGGACTGGGCGGCCAAGATGCCGGTCGTCCGTTACGGAACGGTGGAGGTCCGGCCGGTGCTGGAAGGCCAGGCGTGGCAGGCAGCCCTCGAGTAGCAACTGTCGCGCTGGAGCGCGCGTACCGGGACGAGTGGACGGCCATCGTGGCCACGCTCGCGCGGCGGCTCGGCGACCTGCAGGCGGCTGAGGACGCAGTGTCCGAGGCGTTCACCGTGGCCGCCAGGACGTGGCCGAGCGACGGAGTGCCGCCCAAGCCCGGCGCGTGGCTGACGGTTACCGCATGGCGAAAGGCCGTCGATCAGCTGAGGACGCAGCAGCACGTAACGAAGGCGGATCTCTCCTCGCTGATCAGCGCCCCGGCAAGGGAGCGCGAGGGTGCTGATCCGGAGGTGGTCACCATGGAAGACGACCGGCTGGGGCTGATCTTCGCCTGTTGTCATCCGGCGCTGGCTTCCGAGGTGAGGGTGGCACTGACGCTACGGTATGTGGCCGGGCTCACGACCCGGGAGATAGCCGCGGCGTTCCTGACCCCCGAGCCGACTCTCGCGCAGCGGCTCGTCCGGGCCAAGCGCAAGATACGCGGCGCGGGGATCAGGTTCGAGGTGCCGCCTGCCGACGCGCTCGCCGCCCGGCTGACCGGCGTGCAGGCTGTCATCTACCTGGTCTTCAACGAGGGTTACGCGGCCTCCAGCGGTACCGAGCTCGTCCGGGTCGACCTATGCGCCGAGGCGATCTGGCTCGGCCGCGTGCTGCACCGGCTGCTGCGTGAGGACGCCGAGAGCGCCGGGCTGCTCGCGCTCATGCTGCTGACGCACTCGCATGCTCCGGCCCGGGTGGATGCGGCGGGCAGGCCGGTCCTGCTGGCCGAGCAAAACCGGGCCCTGTGGAGCCGCGAGCTCATCGCGGAGGGGACGGCGGTGCTGGACGCCGCCGTGGCGCGGCGCACCCCTGGTCCCTATCAGCTGCAGGCGGCCATTGCCGCGGTGCACGCGCAGGCGCCCTCCTTCGATCAGACCGACTGGGCGCAGATTGCGGCCCTCTACGGCGAGCTGGCCCGTCGCTCGCCGTCACCGGTGATCGAGGTGAACCGGGCGGTGGCCGTGGGTCTCGCCGATGGGCCGCTGGCCGGCCTGGCGGTCCTGGCCCCGGTGGTGGCCTCCGGCGAGCTGGACGGCTATGGCCCGTTGCACACGGCGCACGCGGATCTGCTGGACCGGGCCGGCCGCGTTGACGAGGCCACCACTGCCTGGGCCCGGGCGATCGAAGCCACCGGCAACAGCGCGCTGCGCGAGACACTCGAACGCCGGGTGGCAGGCCGGGACCAGCTGGAACGGCCTGATCCCTGACTCGCCGACCCCGTTACGAAAATCTGCCGGCAGCTGTCGATTTCTGGACCCCTCCTCCGTAGGACTGGTGAGCCGGGCGGTCAGCAGGCGCCAGATGGCACCGCTGCCCGGCACTCGGAGGTAGGGACATGCGGCTCACCAAGTCCGCCGGCTGGGCGCTCGCGCTGACGTCGGTGGCCTTCTTCATGACGGCTCTCGATGCGCTCGTGGTGATAACCGCGCTGCCGGCCATCCATGCCGGCCTCGGCGGCAGCGTCTCGACGCTGGAGTGGACGATCAACGCCTATACGCTGACCCTGGCCGCAGGAATCATCACGGCCGCAGCCCTCGGCGACCGGCTCGGGCGGCGGCGCATGTATGTCGTCGGCTTGCTCCTGTTCACCGCGGCGTCCGCAGCCTGTGCGCTCGCGCCCAACGCCGGCCTGCTGATCGGCGCGCGGGCCGTCCAGGGTCTGGGTGCAGCGCTGATTACCCCGCTGAGCCTGACCATCCTGGCCTCGGCGTTCCCGGCCGAGCGGCGCGGCACCATCGTCGGAATATGGGGCGCGATCGGCGGCCTGGCCATAGCCGGAGGCCCGCTGGTCGGCGGGGCCGTCGTTCAGGGCCTGGACTGGCACTGGATCTTCTGGCTCAACGTGCCGGTCGGCCTGGCCGCCGCCGCCCTGGCTATGTCCCGGCTGCCGGAGAGCCGGGGGCCGGCCGCGAGGCTCGATCTGCCGGGCGTGGCCATGGCGGCCATCGGCTCAGTGGCGCTGGCTTGGGGCCTGGTCCGGACGACGGACGTCGGCTGGGGCAGCCCGCAGGTCATCGGCGCGCTGATCCTGGCTGCCGTGCTGATTGCGGGTTTCGTGGCCTGGGAACGGCAGGCCAGCGAGCCCATGCTGCCGCTACGCCTGCTGCGCGTCCCCGCGTTCGCGGCCGCCAACGCGACTGGCTTCCTGACGATGGCCAGCATCACCTCGGCCGCGTTCCTGATGGCGCAGTACTTCCAGCTGGGGCTCGGCTACTCGCCGCTGAGCACGGGCCTGCGCTTCCTGCCGTGGACGCTCACGCCGCTGCTGATCGCCCCGGCCGCTGGCGCGCTCGCGGACAGGATCGGATCACGGCCGCTGATGTCGCTCGGCCTGGCCCTGCAGGGCGCCGGGCTGGTCTGGATCGCCATACCGACGGTGCCGACCAGCGCGCTGAACGCCGTGCCGCCCGCCGAGATGGGCAAGGCCTCGGGAGTCCAGAACACCCTGCAGCGATTCGGCGCCGTGTTCGGCGTCGCGATAGTCGCCGCCGTATTCAGTGCGAACGGGCATCTCAGCTCGCCGACCGCGGTGATCTCCGGGTTCCGTCCAGCGCTCGCCGCCGCCGCCGGACTTTCGGTGATCGGCGCCCTGACCGCGCTGGGCGTCGGCGGTCGCCGCAGGTCGCCTTCGGTCGCCCCGCAGCAGGCTCCGGCGCTGGCCGCGGCAGAGAGGTAAAGCAGAAGGGGTGCGCGGCGTCGCGGTCGACGGCGGCGCCGCGCACGTTACAGCCTGGTGCGCAATAGGACGATCGTGCCCGCGGTCAGGCCGGGTAGCGGTAAAAACATACCTATGGCAGCCACGCTTCAGGAGATCCTGCTCGCGCCGGACACCCGGCCAAAGGTTCTGACCGACTGCTACACGCTGATTGAGCAGGAGATCTCGGACAAGTCGGGGGTCTCCGGGACCGCGGTCAAGCTCGGCTACAAGACCGTGACCAGCTTCGCCCCGGGCTACTACCACGCCACCGTGGAGGACATGCTCCCGCAGATCGTGGACAAGCTCGAGCCGTTCTGGGCGGACTTCAGCACCTCCGGGGGCTCGGAGTTCGGCGACTACCTGGCCAAGCGCGGCGAAGAGGTGTCGGAGGCCCTGCTCTCGGTGACCGACGCCATGGCGACGATCTCCAACCGGCCCACGATCATCAAGGCGTACCGCGCCGTCCGCGGCAGCGCAGCCAAGCATGTCCAGGCCGCGCTCCCGCGCGTCGGCGACCTGGTGCTGAAGTACGCAGCCTGATCGCCTCCAGGAGGCGACGTCAGCTGACTCCGCAGGCCCGGCGGCGAGGGGTCGGGCGAACTCCGCCACGGCTCGGGCGATCTCCCGGGGACGCCCGAGACGCCAACAAGCGGGAACACGCATGAATAGCGCCGCATTCAGGGGGCCCTACGGCACCGCCACGGCGTTCTGCGACGAGCTTTTCGCCTTCATCACCGTCGCCGGGCAATCCCGATACGACGAGACCGTCACGCAGCTTGAGCACGGCCTCCAGGCTGCCGCATTGGCTGAAGCCGCGAACTGCGACGAGGCCGTTCAGATAGCGGCGCTCCTGCACGACATCGGCCACCTGCTGCTCGATGAGCACACCTTCCCCACGCGGGACCTGCGCCACGAGATCGTCGGCGCGCGCTTCCTGACCCGCTGGTTCGGACCCGAGGTCGGCGCTCCCGTGGCGCTGCACGTCAAAGCCAAGCGGTACCTGGTCGCCATCGACCCCGGCTATGCCCAGGGCCTCTCCGCGGCATCGATCCGAAGCCTCCGGCTCCAGGGCGGGCCCATGACCACCACGGAAGCCGAGGGTTTCGGGCGGCTGCCCCAGGCCGGGGCCGCCATCGCCTTGCGCCGCTGGGACGACGCGGCCAAGCAGCAGAACGCCTCGGTGCCCGACCTGGAATACTGGCGTGCCGCTGTGTCCCGGACGGTGGGAGCCCGGCGCTGACCGCCCCGGCGGCTGACCGTGCCTCAGGCCCGGGCCACGGCGTCGAAGGCCGCGGCGAACGTCTCCGCGATCTGCTCCAGTTCCGCCGTGGTGACGATGAACGGCGGGGAGACCTGCAGCGCCGTGCCCCGGAGCAGCCGGGTGATCACCCCGCGCTCGCGGATCTCGGCCACCAGGCGAGGGCCGAGGCCCGGGTCCGCGGCGCGCGCGTCCTCGGCGATCTCGACCCCGGCGAGCAGGCCTGTGCCGGCGCGCACTTCGCCGACGAGATCGTGGTCCGCGAGCGGTGCGAGCAGCTTCGCCAGGACCGGCTCGAGCTCGGTGACCCGGTCGATCAGCCGCTCGCGCTCGATGAGGTCGAGATTCGCCAGGCCGACCGCGCACGCGGTGGGGTGAGCCGCGTAGGTGTAGCCGTGCCGGAATACCTCGGCGGATCCCGCGCGCCAGAACGGCTCCGCCACCCGCGCCCCGATGATCACCGCGCCGAGTGGCGCGTAACCTGAGGTCAGCCCCTTGGCCGTGGTGATCATGTCAGGGTCGAGCGCGAACCTCCCGCTGCCGAGCCAGCTGCCCAGCCGCCCGAACCCGGTGATCACCTCATCGGCCACGAACAGCACGTCCCGCCGGCGGCAGACGTCGCGCACCCCCTCCAGGTATCCCTCAGGCGGCGGGTAGACGCCCCCGGCCCCGATCACCGGCTCGCAGAAGAATGCGGCGACGCGGTCGGCGCCCAGCTGCTCGACGAGCTTGTCCAGGGCATCGGCGTCGTCCCACGGCACGTGCTCGACCATCGAGACCAGCGGCCCGAACGGCTCGGCGTTGGCGGGGATGCCGCCGAGCGTCGTCCCGTAGGCGTTCATCCCGTGATAGGCGTGCGACCGGGAAATGATGACCTGCTTGCCGGGCTGGCCCGCCGCCCGCCAGTACGCTCGCGCGAGCTTCGCCGCGGTGTCCACGGCGTCCGACCCGCCGCCCGGCGTGAAGAAGACCTTGGCGTCCGGAACCGGGGCGAGATCAGCGACCCGCCGGGCCAGCGCCTCGGCCGGCAGGTTGGAGAAGGGCTCGAACGTCTGGTAGGCGGCGAGCTGGCGCATCTGCGCCGCAGCGGCATCGGCCAGTTCCGCCCGCCCGTGCCCGATATTGGAGTACCAGAGGCTGGCGATCGCGTCCAGGTACGGACGTCCGGCCTCATCGAAGACGGTGGCCCCCTGTCCGCCCACGATCGTCACGGCCCGGCCTGCCAGGCTGGCCATGTTCGCAAACCCGTTCCACAGGGCGGTGCGACCTGCCGCGCCGCCGTCCCCTGCCGCCATTAACGCTCCTCTTTCCGGCTGGTTATGGTCCGCTGACCTCCTGGACGAACCGTACTTCCACGCACCGGCCGTCCTGACCAACCGCCCCCTCTGACGGCGGCCCGGACCTCTTGGTTGCCCGGAGGGGCGGTGGGTAGATTCACCGCGTGAAAAAGCTATTCGAGCTGATCGTCTGCCTCATCCATCCGGTCGCCGTCGTGCTCATGTGGATCGACCTGGCGACCCGCCCCGGCATGGGCGCGGGCGCGAAGCTGGCGTGGGGCATCTTCGGGCTCATCCCGCTGGTGCCGTTCCTCTACGTGCTCACCGGCGGCGACCTGTGGTGACGCGTCCGTGAGGTAATACCTGCGAATCGGCCCCCGACCGAGCGCCGACCCGCCAATCTCGTCGGGCGGCCCACACATTACGGTGACGGTGATGCGTTTCAACGGCGTGGTGACGGCTGCGGCGCGGGTCGGCGGGGAGGTCGTGCCGGCTCGCGCTCAGATGGCGACCACGCTGGGATTCCACATCATCCTGGCCTGCATGGGGATCGCGCTGCCGACGATCGTCCTGGTCGCCGAGTTCATCGGCCTGCGGCGCTCGAACCAGATCGCCCTGCTGCTCGCGCGGCGCTGGTCGCAGGCGATGGGGGTGCTGGTCGCGGTCGGCGCCGTCACCGGGACGGTGCTGTCGTTCGAGATGGGCCTGCTGTGGCCCGGGCTGATGCGCCGGTACGGGGCGGTGCTCGGCCTGCCGTTCGGCGTTGAGGGCCTGTTCTTCTTCCTGGAGGCCATCTTCACCGCGATCTACCTGTACGGCTGGCGGCGCCTGCCCGGCTGGGCGCACTGGTGGACCGGGGTGCCGAACGCGGTGAGCGGCATCCTGGGGGCGATGTCTGTCATAGCGGTCAACTCGTGGATGAACCAGCCGGGTGGCTTCACAGCCCGGGACGGGCGGATCGTGTCGGTCAACCCGTGGCAGGTGTTCTTCAACCACGCGGCGATCTACGAGATGCCGCACATGATCCTGGCCGCCTACATGGTCACCGGGTTCACCGTCGCCGCGGTGTACGCGGTCGGCATCCTGCGCGGCCGGCGGGACCGCTACCACTACACCGGGTTCGCCATCCCGTTCGTCCTGGCCGCGGTGATCACCCCGTTCCAGATCTTCGTCGGCGACACCGCCGCCCGTGCCATCGCCGCCGACCAGCCGGTGAAGTTCGCGTCCATGGAGTACGTGGCGCACACCTCCCGCGATGTCCCCGAGTACCTGGGAGGCGTCTACGCGAACGGCCACGTCTACGCCGGGCTGCGGATCCCGGGGGTGGACTCGCTGCTGGTCGGGTTCAGCACCCGGACGAAGGTCATCGGGTGGGACAGCGTCCCGGCCGCCGACCGCCCGCCGGTGGTCCGCGCCAGCGCCTGTTCTGGCTGCTCGGCGCCGTGAGCGGGGTGGCCGCGACCGTGGCCATGGAGTGCGGCTGGGTGGTGACCGAGGTCGGGCGCCAGCCCTGGGTGGTCTACCGGCTGCAGACCACCGCGGCGGCGGCCACGGCCAACGGCGGCATCATCGCCAGCCTCAGCATCGTCATCGCCCTCTACGCGGTCCTCGGCGCGGCGACCGTCATCATCCTGCGGGCGCTGTCGCGGCGCTGGCGCCGCGGCGACACCCCGGAGCCGGAGGTCCCCTACGGCCCGCCGGCCCGGCCGGAGGACCGGTCGCTGCGCCGGGCCGGGACGTGATCGCGGACGCGGTCGGGGCCATCCTGCTGGCCACGATCACCCTGTACGCCGTCCTGGGCGGAGCCGACTTCGGCGGCGGCCTGTGGGACCTGCTGGCCGGCGGTGACCGGCGCGGCCAGGCGCCCCGGCAGCTCATCGACGAGTCGATCACCCCGGTCTGGGAGGCCAACCACGTCTGGCTGATCTTCGCGCTGGTCATCTTCTGGACCGGATTCCCCGTCGCGTTCGCCGCGGTGATGAACGCGGCGGCGCTGCCGATCTGGCTCGCGGTAGGCGGGATCGTGCTGCGCGGCGCTGGCTTCGCGTTCCGCAAGGAAGCCCAGGGGATCACCCTGCAACGCGAACTCGGCGCGGTGTTCGCCTTTTCCTCGCTGCTGACGCCATTCTTCATGGGCACGGTGGTCGGCGCCATGGCGGCTGGCCAGATCCCCGGAGATGCCAGCCGCACCAGCCTGCCGGCCTGGACCGGGGCGACGTCGCTGCTGATCGGCTTCCTGTTCGTCGGCGCGTGCGGCTATCTCGCCGCGATCTACCTCATCGGCGAGGCCGCGGGCCGGGACGACCGCCGCATGGAGGCCTACTTCACCCGCCGGGCCCAGGCCGCCGGCCTCGTGACCGGGGCACTGTCGCTGGCCACCCTGGCGGAGCTGCACGGCGCGGATCCCGCGTTGTGGCGGAACCTCACCGGACGGGCGCTGCCGCTGGTGATCACCGCGGCGGTGGCCGGCGTGGCGGTCGTGGCCCTGCTGGCCGCTGGGCGCCCGCGCGGCGTCCGGGTGCTCGCCGCGCTCGGCGTCTCCGCGGTGATCTGGGGCTGGGGCGTGGCCCAGTACCCGGCGCTGCTGCCCGGCACGCCGGTGACGCTGAGCAACGCCGGCGCTCCGCACGAAACCCTGGTCGCGCTGGTGGTGCTGTTCGTCGCGGCCGTGCTGATGGTCGGCCCCTCGTTCGCCCTGCTGTTCGCCCTGCAGGGCCGCCAGGTCCTGCGCCACGACCACGGGGGGATCGCGCTGGCCGGAGTGACGGACGGCGGCCCGCGTTCGCGCGCGAGATCAGGGCGCGGTCGGCCTGAATCGCCGCAGCGGCAGAGCCCTGGCAGCCGGACCGCGGCCATCGGCCTGGTCGCCGTCGCCCTGGCTCGCGCCCTCGCCCGCCGCCGGGGCCGCTGAGCGCTCCCGGTTGGCCAGCCAGGCCCCGGGCGCTGTCGCCCGGCCCTGAGCCGCGCGATCACATCAATCCCACCCGCCCCGCCGTGCCCTCTCCGCGCCCTCTCGCCAACCGCATCAACGAGCCATCGATGCGGCTGGATGCACATCGACGGTCCGTTGATGTTGTTGGGGCGGGCTGCGGGAGCCCTGCCTGGCTCGTGGACCCGATTCGAACGCGGGGCCGCGCTCGCTGCTGACGACCACCTCGGTACCCCCGCGCGGCGGGATCTGTTGCGGTAGGTTGGCCCGGTGCGGGTGCGTCTGACCCGTGTTCGTCATCGAAGCCGGCAGCATCCCGCCCAGCAGGACACCGATACCGGGCGGGCGTGGAGCCTGGCTGGCTAGGCCAGGGGAGGCGAGCCCCCCAGCCGCGCGTCGCCGCGATCGGGGCTCAGGCCCGATCCGCCGCCCCGACCCGGCCGGGTGCCCCTGAGCCCGGGCGCAGCCGCCCGGCGGTCTCGGGCACCGCGGCGGTCTCGGGCACCGCGGCGGCCGCAGGCACCGCGGCGGCCGCAGGCACCGCGGCGGCCGCAGGCACCGCGGCGGCCGCAGGCACCGCGGCGCCGGGCGGGTCCCCCGGCTCGGGCGGCTGCCACCGGCCGGACAGGCAGAGCGCGACCAGCCCGGCCGCGGCGCTGAACAAGACCAGCGGCACGAGGGCGTACACGCCGATGTTATGGATGACGATCAGTAGGTGGCTTGTGCCGGAAATCATGATGCTCGGAGGGTTCCCCGGAACATTGGCGATCGTGCCCGCCGCGAGCCGCGCCAGCACCAGCCAGTCGAGCCGGGAGGCGGGGTAGAGCACAAGCAGGCAGATGATCATAACGTCGTACCAGGGAAGCTGATAAGGCCAGAAGAACACCCAGGCCGCCGAGAGAGCCAGGGCCGGCCGGACCGCCGGCCGCGCCAAAACCCCCGCGGGCATGCGCCGCAGGGCCAGCAGCGCCGTGGCCGCGACCAGGACGGCCGCGACCAGCGCAAGGTGAGATCGCCAGTGCGTGTCGATGAGGAACAAGTGGTAGAAGGTATCCGCGCTGATCGAGTTGCGGCGGTCAGCCAGGGCCCTGACCGCGGGCAGCCCGAACCAAACATAGCCGGGCGCTCCCGTCGCGATCGCGGCCGCGGCCGCGGCGGCGAGCCTGGCAGGCGATCGGCGCAGGGCCCAGGCCAGGCCCAGGCCGAAGAGGGCATAGTTGATCTTGATGTCCGCGGCGATCCCGATGAGCGCGCCGGCGGCCACGACGCGCAGCAGGCGCGGCCGGGCGGCATCCGATTGCTCACCCAGTGCCATCAGCCCGAGCAGGCCGGCCGCGGCGGCGAGCACATCGAGGTGCCCGGCCGCGACGATGTCCCAGAGCAGCAGCGGGTTGATCGTCCAGAGCAGATGGGCGCGCAGGCGCCGGGCCGGGTCGGAGCGCAGCAGCCGGTCCACGACGAACGCGACGGCGCCGAAGGCGATCGCGTCCCACACCTTCAGCCAGAACACGACCCGCGCCACGGAGATGCCGCCGAGCTTGGCCGCCAGGAATTGCTCGATCGTCGCGAGCGGCCCGTAGACGCTCACAGCATGCTGCCAAGTGAAGGGCACGGATGGGGCGAAGGCGTCATGAGCCAGGCGCAGGTGGTACGGGGTTATCAGGTACGGGTTGTGGCCGAGCACCGCGATCCGGCCGTAGGCCGCATAATCGAACACGTCCGTGGACCCGGCCGGCGGCAGCACGGTCAGCGCTACCACGGCGAGCACGGCGGCGATGAGCATCGCCCGGAGGCTCGGCCTGGCCCCGCGCTGCACGGCAAGCAGGCCGGCCACCACCCCTCCGAAGCCGACCAGGACGGCCAGCCAGAGGGCGACGGTCGCCACTCCGGCGGATACTCCCGCGGTCCGCAGGTCCCAGGGCGGCGCCGAGCCCGACCCGGCTATGGGCGGATACATCCAGCTGTCACGGACCGCCGTCATGGCGATCATGATCAGGATTGAGCTCCCGATCCCCGCCACGGCCAGCCGGGCGAGGACGCGCGTTCGGTGTGCCCTCGATCCCACCAGGCCAGTCGCGGGCGAGCCGGAACTCGCTCCGGTGGCGCTGAGCATGGGGCTGCTCCTCGTGCCTTAGTGGTCAGGTGAATTACCAGCCGACAGCCCGGCCCTCGCGACAGGGGCATGTAAACCTCTGCGCCGGGGCCTGGCTTATCCACGAAGGCGCGGACCGGCCCATCCGTGCTGGCTAAATCCTCCTGGGTGACTGATCCCGAACCTCATAATAGTGACCCGCGCGCAGTGATAAGGGGATATTCCTACCGGATTTCGGGAATTTGCCGAATGATGACTGAGTAAAGACTGTAAAGACCGGGCCATCTGAGAGTTACGCCCCGGTAGCCATCTCGTCAGCTTCACCTCGCTTACCCCTGGGGGCGGCGGCCTGAGGGACAGGCCAGGGGCTGGTATCTGGGGGGCCGCGGACCGCTCTGTATCAACGGAACCTGGCTCGCGGTGGCCGATCAGGAGGTGAGGCCGGTGCTGACTGCCGGCGCGGTGAATGCCGACCAGGCCGTAGCCGTGCTCTACGACACGCACTACGGCCCCCTGACCCGGCTGGCCGCGCTCCTGGCGAGCGACGAGGCGGTCGCGGAGGAGATAGTCCAGGATGCGTTCGTCGCCATGCACGGCGCGTGGCGGCAGCTGCGGGACAGTGACCGGGCCCTGTGCTACCTACAGGAAACGGTGGTCCGCCGGTCCCGCTCCAGCCTCGCCGCCGGGGCCGCTCCGTCCGGCGGCCAACGGCGAGGCACCCAGCCGCGGAACACCCAGCCGCGGAGCACCCAGCCCGGGCCGCCGGCAGGCGGACAGCAGGCCTCCACGGGCCCGGGACCGACCCTGGTGGCGGCGCTGCGCTCGCTTCCGGCGCCGCAGCGTGAAGCCCTGGTGCTCCGCTATTACGCGGACCTGCCCGAAACCCGGATCGCCTCGGTGATGGGAACCAGCACGCGCGCGGTGAGCACCAATATCGCCTCCGGCATGTCCTCCCTGCAGGCCGTGCTGGGGCCCAGATAGTTTCTGGGGTATGCCCGCGGAAGCAGTGGAACTCGAGGTCGGGGGCCGGACGGTACGGATCACGAATCCGGACCGGGTGTACTTCCCGGCTCGCGGCGAGACCAAGCTCGACCTGGCCCGCTACTACATGTCGGTCGGCGACGGGATCGTGCGCGCGCTGCGCGAGCGCCCGTGCATGATGCACCGCTTCCCGTCCGGGGTGACCGAGGGCGGGAAGGGCGAGGGCGGCAAGGGCGAGGGCGGGAAGGTCCACCAGAAACGGGTTCCGCACGGCGCTCCCCCGTGGCTGGAGACGGTGCGGGTGGACTTCCCGCGCTACGGCAGGCACGCGGACGAGCTGTGCGTGACTGAGCTGGCCAGCGTGGTGTGGGCGGTCCAGATGTCCACTGTGGAGTTTCATCCGTGGAACTCGCGGCGGGCTGATACCGAGCGGCCGGACGAGTGGCGCATCGACCTGGACCCGATGCCGCGCTGCGGGTTCGACGTGGTGCGCCGGGTCGCCCGCATCTCCCGCGAGATCCTCGACGAGCTGGGCGTTCAGGGCTGGCCGAAGACCTCGGGCGGGAGCGGCCTGCATATCTACGTCCGGATTGAGCCGCGCTGGGGCTTCGCCGACGTCCGGCGGGCCGCGCACGCCTTCGCCCGGGAGGTGGAACGCCGCGCGCCGGGCGAGGTGACCACCACCTGGTGGCGCAAGGACCGCGACCCCACCGCGCTGTTCGTCGATTACAACCAGAACGCCCGCGACCACACGATCGCCAGCGCCTACTCGGTGCGCGGGGTGCCGGAGGCGACGGTGTCCACGCCGGTCACCTGGGACGAGATCGACGACGTCGACCCGCGTGACTGCACCATCGCCACCGTGCCCGAACGCTTCGCCCGGCTCGGCGACCTGCATGCGGGCATCGACGACCACGCCTACCGCCTGGACACCCTGCTGGAGTGGGCCGACCGCGACGGCCTCGACGAGTAGGTGACGCCGGTTCCATGACCTGAGTTCCTGACCGCAAGTAACGCGCACAGATGATCAACACGCCGCTTTGATCATGGGCGCGGGCTTGTTTCAATGATCCCGGACCGAAACCCACTGTATGCGTGGGTTTCGGTCCGGGATCATGGCATGGAACTGACCGCGCCAAAGCCCTCACGCCGCGCCAGGGCCCCTTACTCGGGTGCCTGGGCCAGGGTCAGGCCGAAGTCGCCGTGCGGGTCGGTCCAGAACCGCAGCGTGCGCAGCCCGGCCGCGGCGAGCTCGGCCTCGATCCTGGCGCGGCGGAACTTGGCCGAGATCTCGGTGCGCAGCTCTTCCCCGGCGGCGAACAACACCTCCAGGTCGAGATCGTTGATCGTGACGTGCTGCTCGCGCGCCGGGCGCAGCCGCATCTCGATCCACTCGTTGGCCGCGTCCCAGACGGCGACGTGCTGGAACTCCTCGACCGCGAAGTCGGCGTCCAGTTCCCGGTTGACGACCACCAGGATGTTGCGGTTGAACTCCGCTGTCACGCCGGCCGCGTCGTCGTAGGCCCGCCGCAGCCGTTCGGGATCTTTCACCAGGTCCGTTCCGAGCAGGAACGTGTCCCCCGGCCGCAGCGCGGCGGCGACCTGCGTCAGGAACGCGGCCCGCGCCGCCGGCTCGAGGTTGCCGACGGTGGAGCCGAGGAAGGCAATCATGCGGCGCCCGGTGACCGGGATCGCGCCGAGGTCGCGCTCGAAGTCGCCCAGGAACGGCTTGATCGACAGGCCCGGGTACTCGGCGCCCAGCGCGTCGCTGGCCTCGGTGAGCACCGCGGGGTCGACGTCGAACGGCACGAACTCGCGGAGGGTTCCGCCGTCGAGCAGCGCGCGCAGCAGCAGCCGGGTCTTGGCCGAGGTGCCGCTGCCGAGCTCGACCAGCGACTCGCACCGCGACTGCTCGGCGATGTCCGCCGCGTGCCGCCGCAGGATCGCCGTCTCGGCCCGGGTCAGGTAGTACTCGGGCAGGCGGGTGATCTCGTCGAACAGCTCACTGCCGCGCGCGTCATAGAAGTACTTGGGCGGCAGCGTCTTGGGGGTCGTGGTGAGGCCGGCCCGCACGTCCGCGCGCAGCGCGTCGAGGTACCGCGCGGGATGGGCGTGGACACGATTCTTCGCTGGCATCAGTCATGCCTCCAGATCGGTAAAGGTCACGGCGTCGGCCGTGACCTCGACGAGGTGGTGCTCGGCAACGTCGGCCCACCGCGGGTCGTCGTCGTAGGGCTCGCTCGCGACGACGACGCCGTCGTCCGAGCGCAGAATGCTCAGCGTGTCGTGCCACCGGGTGGCCAGGACCCGCTGGCCATCGGTGAGCAGGAGGTTCAGCCGCGCGGCCGGATCCCGTTTGGCGAGCGCGGTGACGAACTCGCCTACCCGCTGCGGGCCGAACTCGAACAGGTGGGCCGCGAGGAGCGCTGAGTCGCAGGCTGACTCCGCCGCGGGGTGCGGGCCGAGCACGGCCCGGTCGACGACGCCGTTATGCGACAGCAGCCACCGTCCCGACTGGAACGGCGCGGCGGCGGTCTCGTCGGCCGGCATCCCCGCCGTGGCCGAGCGCACCGCCGCCAGCACGCAGCCCGAGGTGATCACCGGCGCCACGGACGCGAAGGACGCGTCACCCCATAGCGGCCGGTTCGAGCGCCAGCGCGCGGGCTCCGCGCGGGAGCCCGCGTAGAACCCGACGCCCCAACCGTCGGCGTTCATGAGGCCGTGACGCTGACGGCGCGGGGCATAGGACTGCACGAGCAGGCCGTGCTCCGGCTCCAGCAGGAGCTCGCCGAGCGAGCGCGGCGCACCCAGCCAGGCGAGGTGACGGCACACTCAGGCGCTCCGCGCCCTAGGGGTCAATACCCTGGCGCTCCCCGCCCTGGCGCTCCCCGCCCTGGCGCTCCCCGCCCTGGCGATCAGCAACCTGCCGCTCCGCACTAGGCGTCCCACGCCAGTCGCAGGCCGGTGAAGATCTGCCGCCTGATCGGGCGGTCCCAGTTCCGGAACGAGGGCCGGACGGTGGACGGGGCCACCGCCCACGACCCGCCGCGGAGCACCTTGTAGTCCCCGCCGAAGAACGGCTCGCTGTAGTTGCGGTAGATCATCGGGACGAAGCCGGGCCACGGGGTGAAGTCCGACGAGGTCCACTCCCACACGTCACCGATCATCTGCTCGGCGCCGTAGGCCGACGCGCCCGCCGGGTAGGCCCCGGCGGGGTCCCAGGCGCAGGCCTTCTCCCACTCGATCTCGGTCGGCAGCCGGGCACCGGACCACCGCGCGAACGCCTCCGCCTCGAAGTAGCAGACGTGCTGGACTGGTTCGTCGGGCTGCACGTCCTCCACGACGCCGAACCGCCGCCGGGTGCCGTCGGCCGTCCAGAACTTCGGCCGCTCCAGCCCGGCGTCGATCCGGTGCTCCCAGCCGCGCGCCGACCACAGGCCCGGCCGGCGGTAGCCGTCGTCGGCGATGAAGTCGCTCCACTGCCGGTTGGTCACCGGCACCCGCCCGAGCCAGAAAGGCGCCACGTCGACGGTGTGCGCGGGCCGCTCATTGTCCAGCGAGAAGGGCTCGCTGGCCGCGTCAACGCCGAGCACGAACGGCCCGCCAGCGACGAAGACGCGCTCGTTGCCGGCGACCGGGCGGCCGCCAGGAAGCTTCCTTCGGCCGATGAGAACCGGCGGTCCCTGCCGCAGCTGCAGCGTCGCGAGCATCGTCTCGTCGTGCATTTCCTCGTGCTGGACGACCATCCCGGCGGTGAAGAGATCGTCCTCGGGCGTGCGTTCCAGCAGGTCGAGGACCCGGCCGCGGACCTCATAGTCGTAGGCGCGTGCCTCGACGGGCGGCAGCAGGGGCAGCGAAGGGCGGTCGGCGCGCCGGTGCTTGAACGCGTCGTACAGCGAGTCCACGTCCGGGGCCAGCATCCCCGGCCGGGCGGGATCGCCGCTGCGCAGCAGCCACAGCTCCTCCTGCTGGCCGATGTGCGCGAGATCCCAGACCAGCGGGCTCATCAGCGGATCGTGCTGGGCCAGCAGCGTCGCCTCGTCCAGGTCGGTGAGCTGCAGCGTGCGGGCGCGGGCTCGCTCGAGGTCGCGGACAACGTCGTCATGCATGAGCTAGCTCCTCAAAAGCGGCGTGCGGCCCGATCTCGGCGATGCGCTCGGCCAGCAGGTCGCCCGGACACCGGCCGGAATCGACAAGCTCGGCCAGGTCGGCCACGGCGGGCCCGAGCGGGGCGGGAACCCGCCCGGCCGCGATGTGCAGGCAGCGGCGGGCGGAATCGGCGAGCACGGCGTCACCCAGGCCCTGGCGGGCCGCTTTCGTCCAGAGCAGGGCGGTTCGTTCCGTGGCCTCGGTGGCCAGGTCGGCCGCGACCGGGTCGTCCATCAGCGTCGTGACGACCGCGGCGATGGCCGGCCACCATCGCGGCGGGGTCATGTCGAGGTAGCGCAGCTCGAGGTAGCCGCGCAGCCGGACCGGCGGGAACAGCGTGGTCAGGTGGGTATCAAGGTCGGCCGTGGTCGGGGCCCTCCCGCCCAGGCGGACCTCGCCGCTCGCCCACTGCTCGAACGGGACCGACGTCCGCACGGCTGTCATGTCGCCGCAGCCCGTCCGGACGAAGGCCACCGGGGCACCGAGCGCATAACGGGCCCAGGCCGACGCGGGGTCGAGGCCGGCGTCGGAGGCCGCGTCCGGCGCCACGCAGCCGGGCACCCGGCCGCACGCTCGGGCGTCGAGACGGCCCCACGTCCGCTGCCGCGCCGACTTCCACCCGGTGTCGCGCCCGCGCAGCCAGGGCGAGCTCGCCGAGATCGCCACCAGCGTCGGCCCGAGCCGGTGCGCCCGGGCGACCCGCTCCGGCCATCCGCGTTCCGGCCCCGCCTCCAGGTTGACCTGCATGGCCGCGGTGGAGTTCATCATCACTGCTCCCGGCTCGGCCCGGCCGGTGGCGGCGAAGTGCGCCTCCATGGCGCGGTAGCGCGGGCGCGGGTTGACCCTCCGGGGCGGCCGGAGCGGATCGGCGCCCGCATGAGCGACACCGAGGCCGAGCTCGGCGAGCGCCAGCCGGGCGCGCTGCCCGTCGCGGCGCAGCTCGGTCACGGTGGTCACGATGTCCGACGCCGGCGGGCCGGACAGCTCCAGCTGGCCGCCGGGCTCCAGCGTGACCGTGCTGCGCCCCGCGGCGGCGCAGACGGCGCCCGGCATCGGGTCGACCCGGTCCCAGGCCACGGGATCGGCCACCGCTTCGAGGTCCACGAGGTGGGTCTCGATCTCCAGCCCCACCGCTCCGACCGCCGAAGGCGTGAGCGCCGCCTGGTGCGATCGGGCGTAGGCGGCGTCGACGGTGAGCGGCTCCGACTGATCAACGGCGTCGTGAGCTACAGCGTGCGGGACGGTCATTACGACCCCCTCCAGGTCCGGGCCGGCGGACTGACACTGTCCGCCGCGGGTCGGTGCGGGGGCGACCGAACTGCAGCCGTCCTCTGTGCTGGCGCCGGCCGCGAACCGGGGCCAGATGATCCATATTTTATCGTGGGGGTCCGACAGTCCTGGCCGGCCCCGCCGTGGGGGGGTGTGGGACACGAATGTAGGTGACTGGCCGGTAACACAGCCTGGCCATGGCGGTCTGAGTGTGGTGGCGTTCTCAGATGCAGGTCAGGCCCCGCCTGTTTGGATGCGCGGCTGTTGCCAGATCTCCTCCCACGGGCAGAAATCACCGAGTCGGCTTAGGCTGCGGCAGGGGTGAGCACGCTCGGCCTCCGATCCGGCCATGTCAGGGGTCACCAGGTAAGCAGCTCTGGACGGCCATCAGGATCTGCCCAGTGACGGTCACGAAGTCGAGGCCATGGCCGTCACAGACAGTGATCGGATTTGCTGGTCGTCGCGCCGCGAGTCTGCTCCGAACGCCGATTCCATGCGCAAGATGATCAGTTATCCGTGGTGTGCAGACGTGTACAGATCGTCCAGTTCGGTGTCCGCTTCGTCTCACGCAACGCTTCGGGAAGCCTGGCCGTGCATTCCCTTCTAGGACTGCACAAGGGAGCGGTCTGCAAGACCATCAGTTCCGCCAACGCAACCGGCGTTTGCCTTTCCTCGGGTTGCTTTCGCCCGTCATGCCCGTTCATCGGGCGAGGTTGTGGCAGGTGGTCAGGGTCTCGATTTGGTCGGAGCCGAGGACGCGCTCGCAGCTATGTCCCGCCTGGAGGCCCGGTGGTTTCCCGGGGCGGCCGGGGGAGATGCGGGCCTATGGGACAGGGTTGGCGTCCTGGATGTACGGCGCTTTCGTGAACTGCGCTGTCACGTCCGGGGCATTGGCCCACTGGGCAGCGGATTTCAGGGGGAATGTCACTTCTATGTCGAGGCCGCCTGCGGGGCGAGCGCGGGTGGTGAGGGCGGCGCCGCCGAGCTGCCGGAACGGCTGGAACAGGTCCTGTACCGCGTCTGGCGGGACGAGTGTGCCGGTGTTGCTGACCGAGACGACGGCGCCCGCGGTGGTCAGTGCCGTTGAGACCTCTGCCTGGCCGCCGGGCAGGTTGTGCCGGATGGCGTTGTCGATGAGGTTGGCGATCAGGCTTTCCGCCAGGCTCGGGTCAGCGGTTACCGGGGCTGCGGCGAGTGCCGCGCGCAGGCGGATGCCATGGCGCTCGGCTTCCTCCTGACGGGCCAGGAGCGCATCTCCGGCGATGTCGGCGAGGTCCAGGCATCCTAGCTGCCCGATCCCGCGCTGGCTGCTGGCCAGGGTGAGCAGCGCCGCGATCAGGCGTTCCTGCTGATCGCCGAGCTCGACCAGTTCCTGGCAGGTCGCCTGCAGCGTCTCCATGGTGGGCTCGGGGTCGGCGAGCGCGACCTGGAGCAGCGCCCGCCCGGCGGTGAGCGGGGTCCGCAGCTCGTGGGAGGCGTTGGCGATGAAGTGCCGCTGCGCCTGGAACGACGCCTCCAGCCGCCCGAACAGGTCGTCCATCGTCTGGCCGAGCTCGGTGAACTCGTCGCCACGGCCGCGCACGCCAAGCCGCTGGTGCAGGTTGCTGGCGGAGATGTCCCTGGCGGTCGTGATGATCGCGCGCAGGGGCCGGACGAAACGGCCCGCGATCAGCCAGCCGGCCGCGAGGGAGAACACCGCCATGATCACCAGCGTGACCACATCGGCCCAGAACAGCTCCGAGCCGATGGGGATGCGGGTTGGGTGCCCGGCCGCGAAGGTGCCCAGCCCCGGCTGACCTGGCCCCCCGGCTTTCTGTACCTCGTGCTGGAATAGGCCCGGTGCCAGGAGGGTCGTGATACCGAGCAGCGCGACACCCGACGCGCAGATGACGGCGCCATACAGCAGAGTCATCCGTGCCCGCAGGGTGGGGCGGCGGAAAGCGCGCGTTGAACCCGGGTGGCAGAGCTCAGGCATCAGGGTTCTCCGATCTGGTATCCGCCCTCGCGGACGGTGGCGATGACGGGCGGGTCGCCGAGCTTGGCTCGCAGTCGGCGCATGGTCTGCTTGACCGCGGTGGTGAACGGGTCGGCGGCTTCGTCCCAGACCCGCTCCAGCAGTTCCTCGGCCGGAACCACCCGGCCCGCGCAGGCGAGCAGGTACTCAAGCAAGGCGAACTCCTTAGCGCTGAGCGCCAGCCGCTGACCGGCGCGGGACGCGGTGCGGCTGGCCGGGTCGAGCCTGATATCGCCATGGGTCAGCACCGGGGGCAGGGGCACGGCGGCGCGGCGGCCGAGCGCGCGGACGCGGGCGGTCAGCTCGGGGAAGTCGAAGGGCTTGGCGAGGTAGTCGTCGGCGCCCATGCCCAGGCCGTCGACCCTGTCGGTGAGGCTGCCGGCCGCGGTG